>ERZ842401.2881-NODE-2881-length-22151-cov-5.481942_pt1 | contig 22151 bp, 20 predicted proteins | sample MGYA00521270_ERZ842401 | MGnify/ENA primary metagenome ERZ842401 (study PRJEB31892, sample SAMEA3878208) | bioreactor metagenome | biome: Moose rumen | place: Sweden | collected 2011-10 | study: EMG produced TPA metagenomics assembly of the PRJEB12797 data set...
ATAGATAATAATGGCTTACCAGATTCAGGAACTAAATCAATTTTTGAAAATCCATATTTACAAACGAGTTATAATTTATTTACAAAATTAAGAAGAATAATAATTCGTAAAGAAAATTTAACAAAAATAAATTATTTCGATAAATGGCAAAAAAATAACTGGAACAAAGGCAAAGTTTTAAATATAGATTTATGGCAGAAATTATTAAATTTAACGCAGATTCATAAAATTAACTGGCATTGGGTTAAAGGACATGGGAATAATAAATTTAATAATCGTTGTGATGAATTAGTAAATGAAGCTAGGGAAAATTATAAACTCAACAGCTAAAATTTTTTTACACGTAATATTTCCCGTTCAGTGTCCAGTGTGCGAAAATCCTGCTGAAATTATTTGCGATGAATGTTTAAAAAATCTGTTTCAGGATGAAAATATTATTTTTCGCGATACTAAAAATTTAAAAATTTACGTGGCCTCAAAATATGAGGACAATATTAAAAAAATTATTCACGAACTAAAATATAAAAATTCGAAATTATTGGGCTATAAATTAGGCTGTGAAATTGCGAAATTATTCGAACGTCCGAACGTAAATTATTTAGTTCCGGTTCCTTTACATATAGACAGCACCAGAAAATATAATCAGGCTTATGAAATTGCACGGGGTCTCGGCCATGTCTGGAATATAAAAATTTTTAATGAAACAGCATGGACAAAAATTGTACAAAGACGTGCATTATTAGGCGTTGCCGAACGTAAATTATTAAGCGAAGATGCTTTTAAAATTACCGGCGATCTAAATAATTTAAAAATTTCGATAGTTGATGATGTCTGCACGACTGGCACAACACTTTTAAAATTTTCTCAGGCTTGTAAAAATTCCGGCGCTCTTGTTGAATCGGCTTATACAGTTGCAGGAACGCAATAAATTAAATAATAAATTTGCCATGTATAGTAAAATGAAAAATATTTATGAACTCAGAGGAAGGATTTTAATTATATGAGACAATTTATTATTACTGGTATGACGTGTTCTGCGTGCAGTGCCAGAGTTGAAAGGGTTGTAAAAAAATTACCCGGCGTTGAAAGTTGTGCAGTAAGTTTATTAACTAATTCAATGAACGTTGAGGGGAGTGCTTTGGATTCTGATATTATTGCGGCCGTCGTTAAAGCAGGTTACGGAGCAAAAGTAAAAGAATCTGAAAATAAATCAAAAGCTTTAACGCAAGATGAAGAATTACTCGAAGATCACGACACTCCAATTTTAAAAAAGCGTTTAATTTATTCGTTAGGATTTTTATTAATACTGCTTTATATGTCAATGGGGCACATGATGTTTAAATGGCCTTTACCGGATTTTATGAAAGATAATCATATTATGATGGGAATAATTGAATTACTTTTGGCCGGCATCGTCATGGTCATCAATCAAAAATTTTTTATAAACGGTTTCAGAAATTTATTTCACGGTGCTCCAAATATGGACAGCCTTGTCGCGTTGGGGTCTGGTGTTTCATTTTGTTACAGCACGTGGGCATTATTGGCGATGACTCAAGCTCAATTAATTGGAGATTCCGAAAAAGTAATAAATTATATGAACGAGTTTTATTTTGAAACTGCGGCGATGATCTTAACGTTAATAACAATTGGAAAAATGCTCGAAGCTCGCTCAAAAGGAAAAACAACCAACGCGTTGAAAAGTTTAATGAAATTATCGCCAAAAACTGCGACGATTATCGAAAATGGTTCTGAAAAAATTATTCCGGTTGAAAATGTGAAAACAGGAAATATTTTTATTGTTCGTCCCGGCGAGAGCATACCTGTTGACGGCAAAATAATTGAAGGCTCAAGCGCGGTAAATGAATCCGCTCTAACTGGTGAAAGCATTCCAGTCGATAAAGTTCCGGGCGATACAGTTTCGGCAGCGACAATAAATCAAGCAGGTTTCATAAAATGCGAAGCCGTAAGAGTTGGAGAAGATACGACACTGTCTAAAATTATAAAAATGGTCAGCGATGCATCTGCAACAAAAGCACCAATATCAAAAATTGCTGATAAAGTCTGCGGAATATTTGTGCCGGCTGTCATATTAATTTCAATTTTGACGGTAATAATTTGGCTTTTAGTTGGCAAAAATTTCGGGCAGGCATTATATTACGGAATAGCTGTGCTCGTTATAAGTTGTCCTTGTGCTTTGGGGCTTGCTACACCTGTAGCTATTATGGTCGGGAATGGTATAGGCGCGAAGAACGGAATTTTATTTAAAAATGCTGTGTCGCTCGAAGAGACCGGAAAAATAAAAATTGTAGCTCTTGACAAAACCGGAACAGTTACAGCAGGTGAACCAAAAGTTACGGATATTATGCCGGCGGAAAATTTTACGGAATCGGAATTATTGGAGCTTGCTTACTCGCTTGAAAAAATGAGCGAGCACCCTTTATCAAAAGCAATCGTAAACAAAGCAGAAGAATTAAATATAAAATTAATTGATAACGTATCAGATTTTAAAGCGATTGCCGGAAATGGTTTAACAGCTAACGTAAACGATAAAATTTTATTTGGGGGCAGTCTGAAATTTATAAGCTCAAAAATAAATATTTCAAATGAAATTAATGATCAAGCTGAAAAATTATCTGAAGAAGGTAAAACGCCATTATTATTTATTGAGGGTGATAAACTAGCGGGGATTATAGCAGTAGCAGATGTAATAAAATCCGACAGCCTTCAAGCAGTGAAAGAGCTTCAAAATATGAATATTCGCGTAATCATGTTGACAGGAGATAACGAACAAACGGCCAAAGCTATTGGCGCACAAGCTGGAATAAAAGAAGTTATAGCAGGAGTATTGCCCAACGAAAAAGAAAATATAATACGAAATCTAAAAAATGAAGGACGCACCGCAATGGTTGGAGATGGAATTAACGATGCACCTGCATTAACTAGGGCTGATATAGGCATCGCAATAGGAGCAGGCACAGATATAGCGATCGATGCTGCAGATGTAGTTTTAATGAAAAATAGTTTACTTGATGTACCTGCTGCGATTCGTTTAAGCCGTGAAACTTTGAGAAATATTCATCAAAATTTATTCTGGGCATTTTTTTATAATATTATTGGGATTCCAATTGCTGCGGGTTTATTTTCTTCGTTATTGGGTTGGCAGTTAAATCCAACTTTTGGAGCGGCTGCGATGAGTTTATCAAGTTTTTGTGTCGTGACTAACGCATTGAGATTAAATCTCGTAAAAATTTATGAGAAACATTAAGGAGCAAAAAAATATTTAAATATGTCAATAAACGAAAAATATAAAATTTTAAAGGATCATATAAAATCATTGGGAAGTGTTGCCGTTGCATTTTCTGGAGGAGTTGACTCGACGTTATTATTAAAAGTTGCTCACGATGTGTTAAATAATAATGCAATAGCTGTAACTGCTTCGTCAAGTTCATTTCCTGAAAGAGAATTAAACGAGTCAAAAAATTTTTGCGATGAAAATAATATAAAACAAATAATAATTTATTCTGACGAGCTTAATATACCGGGATTCAAAAATAATCCTGAAAACCGCTGTTATTTATGCAAGAAGGAATTATTTACGGAAATTTTAAAAACTGCTCGTGAAAATAATATTGCGCATGTTATAGAAGGTTCAAATATTGATGATTTAGGAGATTACCGTCCGGGACTTCAAGCAATTGATGAGCTAAATATAAAAAGTCCGTTGCGTTTTGCGAAATTTTCAAAAACTGAAGTCCGACAATTATCTTGGGAGCTTGGTTTAAAAACTTGGGATAAGCCGTCTTTTGCGTGTTTAGCTTCTCGGTTTGTTTATGGTGAGACGATCACGGAAGAAAAATTAAAAATGGTCGGACGTGCCGAAGAATTTTTAATAAATTTGGGATTTCGTCAAGTGCGCGTAAGAATACACGAAAATATTGCAAGAATAGAAATAAATCCGGAAGATTTTGGCAAAATTATTCAGGCCGATAACAGAATTAAAATTTATGATGCTCTCAAAAATTTAGGATTTTCGTACGTGACTCTAGATTTAAAAGGTTATCGAACAGGAAGCATGAACGAAACATTAAAGAAATAAATTAAAAAAATTAAAATTCCCCTCCGATTTGATTTTTTATTGACAGAGGGGAAAATTTATTATTTACAGCAATCCAAAATATTCCAGACGCTTTTTACATTCTTCACGCCCTAAATGTTCGGCAACTTCAAAAATTCCGGGACTGACTTTCATTCCGGTTAATGCATATCTTAAAGGCATCGCATAATCTTTCATTTTTACGCCGTGTTCATTTACCCAATTGCGAGCGGACTCCTCTAAAATTTCGCATTTAAATTCAGAATTTGAAAATAAATATTTATAAAACTCCTTCAACTTTTCGCGATCTAAATCATCAGCATTCCAACGCGCTTTAACAGGTTCAAACGATACAAAATAATCCGAAAATTCCGCCATCTCCTTCGCTGTTTTTCCGCGCCCGGCCATGAGCGTTAATGCATCTGCTAACCATTTAGAGCCGCGTTCAGCTTCAACAGCCTCAACCGGTAAATTTGCCTCGATCCAAAACGGTTTTATCATTTTCAATCTCGTTTCAGGGTCAAGCCTCTTTAAATGTTCCTGGTTTATATAATTCAACTTGTCAAAATCAAATACCGCAGGACGGCGAGCAACTCTCGATAATTCAAATAATTCCGCCGCCTCAGAACGCGTAAAAATTTCTTTGTCGTCTCCAGCTGACCAGCCTAATAAAGCAAGAAAATTAAATACTGAATCTGGCATATAACCCATATCACGATATTCGTAAATGCTCGTTGCTCCGTGACGTTTGCTTAATTTTTTCTTGTCGCGTCCCAAAATCATAGGCAAATGCGCAAATTCCGGAACTTCCCAACCGAGCGCACGATAAATTAAAATTTGTTTCGGAGTGTTTGAAATATGATCTTCTCCGCGTATAACATGAGACATCTGCATTAAATGATCGTCAATCACTACTGCATAATTATATGTTGGCATTCCGTCACTTTTTATTATTACGATGTCCTTTAATTTTTCGCTGTCCTTTTCGCGTAAACCATCGCTCATAACTTCAACTTTTCCGTAAACGAGATCGTTAAATGAAATATCGATGCCGGGTTCAGTTTTAAAAATTATTGCGTTGCCGTCGCGATATGCTTTATTTTCGTTTACTAATTGTTCGGCGTATTTTTTGTAAATTTCTAAGCGTTCGGACTGTCTGTAAGGTCCATAATCTCCGCCTTTGTCCGGACCTTCATCCCAATCTAATCCCAGCCATTTCATACCGTCCATAATAGTTTGCTCGTATTCTTTGGTCGAGCGTACTAAGTCCGTGTCCTCAATTCTTAAAATAAATTTTCCGCCCGTGTGTCTGGCCCATAACCAATTAAATAACGCCGTATGCCCTCCACCAATATGTAAAGCTCCCGTAGGACTTGGCGCAAATCTTACGCGCACTTCTTTGAAATTACTCATTTAAAAATTTTTACTCTCCTTTGTCCATTCAAATATACCGAGCGAAGCTGCTACACTTGCATTTAACGAACCAACTCCGCCGGATTTTATCGGAATGCGTAATAATATATCGCAATTTTTTTTTACAAGTCTCGAAATCCCAGAACCTTCCGCTCCAATTATTAAAGCAGTTTTATCCGGGAATTTTTCATCATAAATATTTATATTTGATTTTTCGTCCAATCCTAAAACCCAGAAATTTTTATTTTTCAATTTTTCGATCGCCGAATTAATATTTACAACCTGAATTAAAGGCAGTCTTAACGAAGCTCCCGCGCTGGTTTTTATGACAGTTCCAGACGGTAAAGCTGCCCGATCCTTCGGAAAAATAACGCAAGATGCTCCGCCGGCTTCAGCAGTTCGGATTATTGCGCCTAAATTATGAGGGTCTTCGATGTGATCCAAAATTACAATTAAAGCGCGTTCGGATTTCAAATTATTTATAAATTCATCGAGTTCAAAATATTTTACTGTTTTTAATTCGCAAATTACGCCCTGATGGTTTTCACCGTTTGAAATTTTGTCCAGCATGTCATTTTTTACGATATTAAATTTTATATTATGTGACTTTGCGAGATTAATAATTTCATCACGGAATTTAATATTAACATTTTCGCCGATAAATAATTTTAAACATCTCAACGGGTCATCGCGAATCAAATCTAAAACCGGTTTGCGTCCAGGACAAATATTATTATTTATTTTGTGCAACCTCCTGCGAAAAAATATTTTTTATTTCAAATATGAACCGAATTTTAACACGCATAATACTTTAATTTCATGGCCGAATGATTATAAAAAAAAATGCGCGCAAACTTTTTCAAAAAATAAATTTGTGAGAAATTGCGATAACTTAATTTAAATGGGATTTTTGTGCCTGTAAATGTGCCTGTAAAATTTTTTATTTCCAATTGCTATAAAAAAGAAAATTCCCCCCGGAAATTTATCAGTTTTCATAAAGTATTTTACGCGGGGGGATGGGAGTGGTCAAACCTTTTCAAATTTTAATTTAACGTAATTTTTTATTGAGTCAAAACCTTTTAAAATTCTTAATTCTCCGGATTTTCGTTCCTCTGCTCTTCCCATCGTGTAACACGTCGAAGGCTCCAAACCTAAAACATATTCTCCGCTCCGCATTGATTTCCATTGAGATAAACGAGGCAAAGTATTTAACGACCATTCAAGCGAAATATTTATTTTTAATTCGTCGTTGTAAATTTTTGCGACTGGTTCAGAATATATCTCATTAAAATAAACTCGTTCCGGCTCATTGTCGATCGGCTTTATAAATTTGCATTGGTCTTTTATTCCGGCTGCTGCGTAATCAGTTCTCGGCGTAACTTTTTTATTTTCCGGAAGCGTTAATTTTGTCTTCTCATTCAAAAACGGATAACCAAAATTTACGTGATATAACATTTCATATTCAACCGGATTCGGCGTTAAATTCGTTATTTCATCTTCAAGCAAAATTTCAGAACCATAAACAGGGATTATATATTTACGTTTAACTGATAATGCGTGCTTCCATTGTTCAGTTTCTAAAATTTCACCGCTGATATAAATATTTTTATCGTCAGTATACGCGCTCAAATTTCTCGCTGAATTTCCGTGAAATCTTCCATGTAACGGATGAAATTCCCCATCGCCTTCGATGTCCTTACATTCCGGGCCGACCGATAATAATCCGCAGGTGTATAACATTCCGCCGGGAAAAGTGTGATCAAAATTATCAGGTATAGGCAAAAATCTCGCAGGACTATCATAACCGTTTTTGGTCATGTAATTTATATTCACTCCGCAAAATTTTAAACTTCCCAAATCAAGCCCAGTGTCAGCTAATACATCAAAATTTAATCCGCCGGCCGTCGTGACTTCATAAATACAAATTCCGCGAGCGTTACCCTCATCCAAAATTACCCGGCGAACTCCATATAATTGCGCTGAGTTTCCGACATATCTATATAAATTTTCACGTTCCATTTTAATTTAACACGCTCTCCACAAATTTATCGAATGCAGCAAAACCTTTTTGGTCGCGCTTAAATACTCCGCTGTCAGTTAAAACCCTCGCGAAAACGTGCCCGACTTCATTGCGTAACATCGTGCGGATCATATCGGTGCCAGTTAAATTTTTATATTTGATTCTTAATTCTTTATACCATTTTTGATGCGCCTCAAGTTCTTCCGGTAATTCTTCAGCTTCAGCGGCCCATAATTTGGCAATTTCCTCAAGAGATTTTTTCAGGCGGGCAGGTAAAACTGCAAGTCCCATGACTTCGATTAATCCGATATTTTCCTTTTTAATGTGATGTACGTCAGCATGAGGGTGAAATATTCCGAGCGGATGTTCTTCGCTTACTCTGTTGTTGCGTAAAACGAGATCGAGTTCAAAATTTTTGTCCCAACGTCTAGCAATCGGAGTAATAGTATTATGCGGTTCACCGTCAGAATATGCTAAAACGTTCACGCTCTCGTCCGTCCATTCGCGCCAGGCATCAAGAATTTTACAAGCATAATCCGTCAAAATTTCCGGGTCAGTTGAATTTAATCTCAATGCAGACATGGGCCATTTAATTCTGCCTATCGTTAAATCTGTTTCGTGATCTTTAATTTTATAAGTCTTTTCGATTTTCGCGTAATTCATCGCAAAAGCATAACGCCCGCCCTGATAATGATCATGCGACAAAATAGAACCTCCGACGATCGGCAAATCTGCATTTGATCCCAAAAAATAATGCGGAAACTTTTCAACGAAAGCAAATAAATTCTCAAATGTATCGCGGTTTATTAACATTGGGACGTGATTTTTATCAAGCACAATACAATGCTCATTATAATAACTGTACGGAGAATATTGAAAAAACCATTTACGCCCCCTTAAATCTACCGGGATCAATCTTATATTTTGTCTTGCTGGGTGGCCGTGATGTCCAAAAAATCCTTCATTCTCGCGACATAATAAACATTTTGGGTAACCTGTTGACGGTGCGTTTTTAGCCTTTGCAATATCGCGCGGATCTTTTTCTGGCTTCGATAAATTTATTGTTACATCGAGGTCGCCATATTCTGTTTCAGTTTTCCAGCAAATATTTTTTGCGGTGCGTTCCGAGCGTATATAATTCGAAGCTATACCTAAATTATAAAAATAATCTGTTGCTTCGACCGGAGATTTTTTATATAACTCGTTAAATTTTGAAATTACATCTGAAGGTCTAGGAGTTAAAACGCCCATTAATCTGGTGTCAAGTAAATCGCGTTCAAGTTCTGTATTTTCAATTAAATTTTTTTCCGCAACATAATCCAAAATATTACTTAAAATTTTGTCCGGCGACATTCCAAACTCAGTATTAATATTTTCCGGTTCAAATTCATGTACACCGAGTTCACCAATTAAAGAATTAGCGGCCCAAAAAAAATCTTTATCAGTGATTAATTCATGTTCGAGCGCAAATTTCAATAAATTATTTAATTCGTGATTGAGCATTTAAAAAATTTTCCTCCTTCTTTTGTGTTTATGTTTAGTGTTAAGTTTAAATTATTTCCAGTCAAGTTTTAACGATAATATAGCCCAAGTATTTTTTTTATTATATCTGTGCGGTTTTGCGGTTGCGTGAAAAGTTGCCGGTCTGTCAGATTTATTTTTTAAATTATAAATTTCTCCGGTCATAGTAATAATATTTCCGGATTTTTTAACGTTCTTAACTTCTGCGTAATATGGAGCGTCTTCATCTTCAGGTTTATCAAAATGATAATTTTCACCGTCAAAATAAATTTCCGGGCTTGAATTCGTGATACTTTTATTTTTGATGTCCATATCAAAATATTTTTTGACCGAAGCGGCGACAGCTTTACCGGAAATAATATAAGGCCCGTACTCGCAATTTTGGTCTTTGCATTTTTTTATAGTAGATTTTTGATTATTGATGAAGTTATGAACGATTCCGAAGCGTATTAATTCGCTGACGTTTACCGGGTTTCCCAAGTGTAAAATATCTTCATCGCCGTCTAAATTTATATCAAAGTCATATAAACCTGTTTCGGTGAAGTTGCTTAAAAAAATTCCCATCCTGTAAATTTCAGACTAAGCAGCATAAGATGCAGATGAACTTAAAAGAATTAAATATATTAAAAGCGTTGCAACAAAAAATTTTTTGAACATAATTAAATTAAAACCCCTTTATAAAATTATTATAGAATTATATTAAATTAAATATTATTCAGGAGGTAAAAAATTAGTTGATTGAACTCGAACATATTATAAAAAATTTTCAGGCTGATACAAATAAAAATATTTCTATTCATGCCGTTAATGATGTCTCGTTAAAAATTAATGACGGTGAAATTTTTGGGATTATTGGATTTTCCGGTGCCGGTAAATCAACACTCGTAAGATGTATAAATTTATTGGAGCGTCCTGATTCAGGTTCAGTAAAAATTGACGGTGTCGAAATAACAAAATTAAAACCGAGAGATTTATATAAAGCACGCCGAAAAATTGGCATGATCTTCCAGCAGTTTAATTTAATGCCTTCACGCACTGTATTTCAAAATGTCGCGTATCCTTTGACGAATTTAAGCAAAGATGAAATTAAAAATAAAGTTCGCGAACTATTATCGCTGGTCGAAATTTCAGAAAAGGAAAATAATTATCCTTCAGAATTATCCGGCGGCCAAAAACAACGCGTCGCAATCGCTAGAGCTTTAGCCAATGACCCAACGATTTTATTATGCGATGAAGCCACCAGCGCGCTCGACCCTCAAACTACCGGAGCAATTTTGCAATTATTGAAGGACCTCAACAAAAAATTAAATTTAACGATAGTCGTCATTACTCACGAGATGGAAGTTGTAAAAAATATTTGCCGAAAAGCTGCCGTTATGGATCATGGCCGAATTATTGAAACTGGTGATGTATTTTCAATATTTTCAAACCCAAAACACGAAGTAACAAAAAATTTTGTGCGGACGACTTCCAATTTATCGAAGCTTGAAATTTTGTTGCGCGAAAATTCTCCGATGGTCAAATTAAATCCCGGTGAAGTTTTAGCGAGATTAATTTATATTTATGCGGAAGTTTCAGAGCCTTTAATCTCGTCAATGTCGCGCGAGTTTAATCTGGAAATAAATATTATTTTGGCTGATGTTGAAATTGTTTCCGGCATAATGATCGGCGGAACTGTCGTAATTTTTAAAGGTGACCGCGAAAATATTTTAAAGGCGTTTGAATATTTGAAGGCCAGAAATGTAAATGTTGAGGTGATAAAAGGATGTTAAATGAAATTTTCCCGAATTTAATTAAACGTATGCCGGAATTTTGGAAGGCAGCCGGCGACACTTTATTAATGGAAGCATGGTCCGGATCAATATGTTTTGTAATAGGTTTGATACTCGGAATAATTTTAACTGTTACGAAGCCCGGCGGAATTATGGAAAATCGTCCGGTGTATCAAGTTTTGGACAAAATTGTAAATTTATTTAGATCGATTCCTTTTATAATTTTGCTGACAGCTTTAATGCCCTTATCGCGTTTAATAATGGGGACTGCGATTTATGTTCGCGGAGTAATTGTGCCTTTAGTTTTTGGTGCGACTCCATTTTTTGCGCGTCAAGTTGAGAGTGCGTTAGCTCAAACGGATCACGGATTAATTGAGGCAGCTTTATCGATGGGGTCTAGTCCATTAGAAGTAATTTTCAGAGTATATCTGCGTGAGAGCATTGCGCCAATAACAAGAGCGACAACTATAACGGCAATAAGTTTATTAAGTTTAACGGCGATGGCTGGAGCTGTAGGAGCTGGGGGGCTTGGAGATTTTGCAATACGTTACGGCCATGACAGAAATATGATCGATATAACTTGGGTTACGGTTATAGTTTTGGTTGTTGCTGTCAGTGCTGTTCAATGGTTCGGGGATTTTGTAGCACGGAAGAACACGCATTAAAAAAAAAATTTTTGAGGAGTAAATTTAAAATGAGTTTTTTGCGCAAATTTTTTAAACGTAAACCGGACGCAATTTTAAATAAAATGGTGGCTCGCGGCTTAAATTTTGGACATGATCAAATTTCAAACTGGGGATTAACGTATCTCGATAAGCAAAATATAAAAGCTAGTAATATTTTAGATGCAGGATGCGGAGGCGGTCAAAATATTTCATCGATGCTGCTCAAATATCCTGAAGCAAAAATAACGGGTGTTGATTATTCTGCGTTATCAGTTGCGGATGCTATAAGATTCAACAGTGATGAAATAGCTTCGGGGCGGTGCAAAATTTTAGAGGGCAATATAATGAGCTTAAAATTTTTTGATGGAAATATATTTGATTTAGTGACGGCATTTGAGACAATATTTTACTGGCCTGAACTTGAAAAATGTTTTTCTGAAATTTATAGAATTTTGGTGCCCGATGGAAATTTTATGATTGTGAACAGATGTGATGACGCTGAGGCAGTTGGCTTAAGATTTGCGAGGATTAACGAAGTTATGAAAGTTTACACGCTTCCGGAAATTGAGAGCGCGTTAAAGGGAGCGGGCTTCAAAAATATAAATATAAATCGTCATAATTATTTGCGTTGGGTTTGTATGTTTGCAAAAAAATAAATACTGCATGATCCCGGAAATTGAGGGCGCGTTAAGAAATAGAAATGCAGGCTTAAAAAATATAATTGGTAATCGTTATTTTATATGTTCGTAAAAAAATAAATGGTGCTAGAATACGCGAAATTTTTTAAATCAAGTTTAGGAGGAAATTTATTAATAATGCGTAAAATTTTATTGAGTGCTTTATTAATTTTAGTTTTAGCGTTTAGTGCTTCAGCTGATGTGACGATCAGGCTCGGAGTTACCGGGAGTGTTTATGATGAGTTATGGGCACCGGCAAAAAATTTATTGAAGTCTGAAGGGATTAATTTAGAAGTTATTCAATTTACGGATTATGTTACGCCGAATCGTGCATTAAATGATGGTGATATTGATTTAAACGGTTTTCAGCATCAAATTTATTTTAAAGATGAACTCGAAAGCAGAGGCTATAAATTAACTAATATTGCAAACACTTTTGTAGTGCCGTTAAATTTATATTCACGCAAAATTAAAACCCTCGATGAAATTAAAGATGGTGACGTTATAGCAATTCCGAACGATCCAACTAACGGCGGACGCGCAATAAAAGTTTTAGCGACTTCAGGATTAATAAAATTACGTGATGGAGCAGGCTTCAATCCGACAAAAGATGATATAGAAACTTACAATAAAAAAATTGAAATTCAGGAATTAGCAGCCAACGTAATACCGGCAGCATTACCCGATGTTACAGCCGGAGTAATTAACGATACATATGCGCTTGATAATGGATTAAAAGCGAGTGATGCAGTATTTGCCGATCAAGCTCGTGAGCATGAATACTGGAATTTATTGGCAGCTCGCACGAGTGATTTAAACGATCCTGCGAAGGTTGAAGTATTCGATAAAATTATAAAGGCGTTGCACAGTCCGGAGAGCAGAAAAGTATTTGAAGAATTATACGGAGGATTTTTCAGGCCGGTAGGATGGGACGAGGATTTATTAGCGCCGTTCAGAAAATAAAATAAAATTTGACAGGACATTTTTAATTTAAATTCCCGTGACTAAAAATTTTAAGAGTTGCGGGGATATTTTTTTGTAATTATAATTTCGCTCATGAAAAAATTTCGGAAAATATCTCACAGAATAATTTTAATATTTATCGTTGCGTTTATATATCTCGAATGGGGAATAATTTCGGACGAGCGCGCAAAATTTGGAATAGCCTGCGGAAATCCATTTGTGAAAGAGATCGCTTTAACGTTTGATGATGGTCCGCGTGAGAATGGAATGTACGAATTAATAAACGTGCTGGAAAAATTTAACGTGAAGGCGACGTTTTTTTTAGTTGGGAAATTTGCGGAGCGTTACAGCGAAATAACTTTAAAAATAAATTCTTCCGGCCATGAAATAGCAAATCACACGTATACGCATCCGAAATTATTTAAATTATGGGTTGAAAAAATTATACGGGAGGCGGAACGCTGCGATGAAGTTTTAAATAATTTGGGAATAATTCGCACGAGATTTTTAAGACCGCCCGGCGGGAAATTTGGTTTAAAAATATTTAACGCGATGCGCCGGTATAATTTAAAATTGGGACTCTGGAATATAAATACAGCTGATTACACTGGACGGCCTGCGAATGAAATTATAAATTTAGTTGTGAAGAGTGCACGACCCGGCGCAATAATTTTAATGCATTCCGGCGTAAAAAATACTGTTGAAGCATTACCCGAAATTATTGAGAATTTGAAATCTCGCGGATATAATTTTGTGAGAATTTCGGATTTATATAACGAAGGAAAAATTTAAATTTAAAATAAAGATACGCATTTCGGAGGTTGAAAAATTTTGATTTCGCCAGATAATAATGGAAGAGGACTCAGGACTCAGGACTCAGGACGAAAAACGAAAATGAAACACTTTATATAATTGTCCCAGCATATAACGAAGCGGAAAATATTAAAAATTTTATTGATGACTGGTATCCGGTAATTGAAGCGCATAACTCTTCAGGAAAATCACGGCTTGTAATAATCGATGACGGGAGCAAAGATGAAACTTACAAAATTTTAAAGGACTCTGCTCAGGACAAAAATTTATTAATTCCAATCACCAAACAAAACAGCGGACACGGTTCAACAGTTTTATACGGTTATAAATATGCAATAGATAACGGAGCAGATTATATTTTTCAGACTGATTCTGACGGCCAGACGTTGCCAGAAGAATTTAAATTATTTTGGGACGAGCGCAAAAATTTTGACGCGATATTGGGTAAACGACCAAACAGACAGGACGGAATGTCAAGAAAATTTATTGAAAACGTTTTGAGATTGATTCTAAAAATAATTTTTGGTGTGAGCATTCCTGATGCAAATGCCCCGTTTAGATTGATGAGCGCAGAAATTTTAAAAAAGTATTTGCCGATGATTCCGGAAAATTTTAACTTACCAAATGTGATTTTAACGACGTATTTTAAATATTTTGATGAAAAAATTAAATTTATTGGCATTACTTTCAGACCGAGACGAGCCGGGAAAAGTTTTGTAAATGTAAAAAGTATTATGAAAATTGGTTTTAAAGCTGTTAAAGATTTTTACGTGATAAGGAGAAATTTAAATCATGTTTAAACGACATCAAAAATTATTTTTTATTATTGCGGTTTTAATTGGCATTTTGGTACGTTTTATTTTTATTTTCAGAGGGCATAATTTTGATTTTGATTCCTTTTGCATAGTTGGGGAGTTGGTATCTCAAGGCAAAAACGTTTACGCAAACACCCCAAGATATAACTACGGGCCAATATTTTTTACATTGCTCGGAATGTTTTATAAATTAGCGTCGTATTTTACACATAAAATTATTTTATATAGATTTATGATTGTTGGGACTTTAACCCTTGCAGATTTAGGCATAACAGAATATATCAGACGTAAAGCAGGAATTTTTTGGGCGATATTATTTTTTATAAATCCTATCTCGTTAATTATTACTGGCTATCACAATCAATTTGATAATATAGCGGTCTTATTTGCGTTATATGGATGTTACTGCATTGAAAATACTCAACATGAAAATAATTTTAAATTTCAGGATTTGGCAGGAATAATATTATTATCGTTGAGCATTATCACTAAACATATTTTATTCATAATGCCGGTATGGATTTTATTAAACCAAAATATAAACCCGCGTAAAAAAATTTTATATGCATTTGTTCCGCCTGTATTATTTTTGTTAAGTTTTGTTCCGTATTGTTTTGAAGGCTGGCGCGGAATTATCAGACATGTATTTTTATACAGATCGTTTAATAATTTTCCGTTGTTTGGTATAGGAATGATAAAACATTTTAGTAAATCTTTTTGGTTTTCTTTTTCGTTTCCTTTATTTACGTTATTCATGTGTGCAGGGGCTTATTTATTCAGGCGCGAAAAAATAGATGAAATTATATTGATTTATTTAACTTGTTTAGTATGTTTTTCGTCTGCTGTAGCAAATCAGTATTTAGCGATCCCATGTGCAGCGATAGTTATATTATTTAAATTGAAATCTTTAATTTATTTTTTTGTCGGAGGATTTTATTTAATACTCGATGGTGCCGGGCTTCATCTCGCAAATTTTTTAGGGATCAGAATATCATCAAATTTATTTTATACGTTATTAACGTGGTGTTTATTGTATTACTTGATTATTTACACGAAGAATAAATTTTTAAATTAAATAATTGCTCCCCTGTTAAAATTTTTTTGCTTAATATTTTTTTATTTAATGGCAGGGGAATTTTTTTATTTTTTTATATTTTATAATTTAATTTTATCGCTTGCTCAGGCTGTTAATTATTAATCTCGCTTCAGGTTCGGCCGTATCGCCGTCAAGCCATAATAATAATTTTAAAAATTCAGTTTTATCATCAAAAATATAAGTCATAGTTTTAAAATTTTTGCCGTCATATTCCTGTATAGCTCTGTACGAAGCATATTTAATCCCGTTAATTCTTCCGTCTGTAATAATTTCTGTACAGTTTAAATTTCTGGTGTCGAATTTTAAAAAATCTTCGAGAGATCTGCTTTTATTATTAGTGTTGTCGTTTGCATTCTTAGAAATTTGAAATACATCAAAATCTAATAACGTCACATCGCTTTTATAATATTTTACTTGACCCCTCGAACGTTCTTCATCTGTTATTTCTTCTTCTTTAAAACTCATTGGAACGCTCGCATAATATGACGAAGTTCCGAGCCTTATAATTTTTCGTTTCGTGACATCCTCCGCAAAAAATAAAGCGCAGACCGTCAAAGCCAGCATTACTAAACCAAATATTATTATTGAAAATTTTTTGTTCTGATCCATGTCCATAATTTTTAAAATTTTAATTCGTCCAATTTTTGCATTTTTCTACAGCTTTTTTCCAGCCGTTATAATTTTTTTCGCGATCCTGTTCGGTTGATTCACATTTGAAAATTTTATCAATCGCCCAATTTGCACGTATATCACCTTCATCCTTCCAAAATCCAACCGCTAAACCAGCAATATAAGCAACTCCCAGCGCAGTAATTTCGTTTACAACAGGTCTAATTACTTCACTGCCCAAAATATTAGCTTGAAGCTGCATCAATAAATTATTTATTACGGCACCGCCATCAACTTTTAAAGCCGTTAATTTTTTGCCGGAATCTTTTTCCATTGCTTCGATTACGTCACGAGTCTGATAACAAATGCTCTCAAGAGTCGCCCTGATTAAATGTTCTTTTCTTGTGTAGCGAGTCATTCCCAATATTGATCCCCGTGCAGTCATGTCCCAAAACGGCGCAAATAATCCGGAAAACGCAGGAACAAAATAAATCCCTCCAGAATCTTTAACTTTGCTCGCAAAATATTCCGTGTCGGGTGCAGCGTCAATAATTTTTAAATTATCTCTTAACCATTGGACAGCAGCTCCAGCTATTGCGATCGAACCTTCGAGGGCGTAATAACATTTATTTTTTTCGCGCGAATAAAATGCTGTCGTTAATAATCCGTTTTTGGATTGAATCGGCTTGTCTCCGATGTTCATTAACATAAAACAGCCAGTGCCGTAAGTATTTTTTGCTTCGCCTTCGCTTAAACATGCCTGCCCGAATAATGCCGCTTGTTGGTCTCCTAAATCTCCGGCAATTGGAATTTTTCCGCCGAATGGTCCCGCATCAGTTGTATAGCCATAAATATAGCTTGACGGTTTTATTTCGGGTAATATCGATCTTGGAATTTTTAACTCGTTTAACATTTCTTGATCCCATTCGAGATTTTTTATACTCATGAGTAAAGTTCTTGAAGCGTTCGAGACATCTGTAACATGAACTCCGCCATTTACACCGCCTGTCAAATTCCAAATTAACCAGCTGTCAATATTTCCAAATAATAATTTACCTGCTTCTGCTTTTTCGCGAGCACCCGGAACGTTATCGAGAATCCAGCGAATTTTTGTCCCGGAAAAATATGGATTAATCAGGAGGCCAGTAATATTTTTTACTTTTCCTTCGCCCTTATCGTTTTGAGTCCAGCCGGGTTTTTTCTGCCATTCCTCGCAAAAATTTTGAGTTCTGGTGCATTGCCAAACAATAGCGTTATAAATTGGTTTGCCTGTAAATTTGTCCCATAAAATTGTGGTTTCCCTCTGGTTGGTGATTCCGATTGCTGAAATATTTTCTGATGTAATTTGCGCTTTAGACATCACTCCTCTTATAACGTCCTGAGTTCTTGACCAAATTTCCATTGCATCATGTTCGACCCATCCGGGATTTGGGAAAATTTGTTCATGTTCCATTTGATTAGATGCGATGGGGCGGCCATTTTTAGAAAATAAAATACATCTGGTGCTGGTCGTTCCTTGATCAATCACAGCGACATATTTCGATGACATAAAAAAATTTCCTCCTGTAAAAAATTTTATACCAGCCATAAAACACCGTATAAAATTAAAAATTGCAGATGAATTATATAATTTATTTTGGATTTGTTTAATATATTAAAAATTTTCAGGATATTTTATTTTTGCAATTCTATAATTAATTTGCATTAGTTTATTTATCGAATATTATTATATAATTCAACATGCCTTAATTTTTTTATTTTCAGATTTTTAAATTTTTCAAATGGGAGTGTAAGAACTTGAGCGAGAAAGCTAAAATGAAAAACATCGGAATTATAACTTCTGGTGGAGATTGCGGGGGACTTAACGCCGTTGTTCGCGGAGCTGCTAAAACTGCTTTAATGCGCGGTATGAGAACTTTTATTATTCCAAATGGTTACGCAGGTCTTTATAATCTTGTTGAATTTGAAAAACTCGTCTGCCTCGACGAAGAACGCACCGATCATGTTAATTCATCATTTGCAGGAAGTGATGCAGGACACAGCCGCGTAAAAATTTCAAAAATTGCTGATCCCGATAAATATGATCGTATTTTAATGGGTTTACGCAAATTTAATCTTGATGGCCTTTTAATTTCCGGCGGTGATGACACTGGAAGCGTTGTAGTAGATTTATCAGAGCACGGAATTCCCTGCGTACATGCTCCCAAAACTATGGATTTAGATTTACAAACTTATTCAGTTGGCGGAGATTCTGCTATTAATAAAATTGCTAACATAGTCGATGATTTAAAGACGACAGGAACCACTCATAACAGAGTAATGATAATCGAAGTATTTGGACGTTATGCAGGTCATACGGCTTTCAGGGGCGGAGTAGCAGCTGATGCGGATTGTATTTTAATTCCTGAGATTCCTGTTGATTTTGATGCAGTTTACGCGCATTTGAAACATTATTATATACGCAGGATTTTAAATTCTGATGTACATTCCGGAACTTATACGATCGTTGTTGCTGAAGGTGTTAAAGGCGAGGACGGAAAACATTTTTCAGATGGTGAAGTGCAGGCAAAAGATTCATTCGGGCATCCGAAGTTAGCAGGAGCAGGAGCATATATCCGCAAGAGACTCGAAGACATGATGCGCGAAGACCCGGAAATTAAACAGTTTATGAAAACTTCCGGCATGTATGTACCTGGAGTATTTGAAATTCCAGAGGTCCGCGAAGTAATTCCGAGTCATATCGTCCGCAGCGGTTCAACTTCTGCATATGATGTAAGTTTTGGAAAAGAGATCGGATCGGCCGCTGTTATATTACTTGATGAGGGCATCAGCGGAGTAACAGTCGTAAATGTTTATAATGGCAAAATACGTTACATGCCGACAGCTGAAGCGATTGCGCAGAGATTTGTAAATCTTGAGAGTGTTTCATTTTACGAACAAATGGACATATGTTTCGGACGTTATCGCCAGCAATATGTGCCAGTACTGGAAGAACAGCACGGAGCAGCCGAAAGAATTTGCGATTAATTTAAAAATAAAATCCCCTCGCGAAAATTTAACGGGGGGAAATTTTTTTATTTCTTATTTATTTACTTTATTTATTTTTCGAGTTGGGATTTTAAAAATTTTATAAATTCATCAATATTATTTTTATTAATTTTCACTCCGAAGCCTTGTTTATATAATTCAGGATATTTTTTATTATTAAACATTACGTCGATCATTAAATCTCCTACTTCGGCTTTATAATGGCTGGTTTCAAGATAATTATTATTATCGAGCGTTATATTATTTAGACTGCTGAAATTATAAAATTCCGTTATGTCTGCAAGTCCTTTTAAAAAATCAAAATACTGCGTTTCAATTGAGGCTCTATAAGTAATTTGATGCATAGGATTTGTAAAAATTATGAGTTCAATATTATTTTTATCGCATAAATTTTTTATTTCCTGTATGCTGTTGAGCGCCAATTTTAAATTAATATATCCTTTTTTGCCAAATGATTCACCGAGCGAAGGTTTCACTTCATCAGAATCCCATTTAAATTTTGAAACAGCTCCATATTTCACATTTGAACCGGTTTCATAAAAATTTTTCACGTATAATTCAGATTCTTCATCTTCAAACATGATATGAAACGAACCAAATGCTACAGAAGGATTTAAATATAAACGCATGAAATTAAATTTATCGTTCGTGATTTTTTCATAAGGGCATCTCAGCTGTTGAGAGAAATGATCGTGAAAATCTTCAAGATATGAAAAGCTATCAACACCGATATAAATTTTTTCAGGACTAATATTATTTTTCAAAAAGGTTTTCAAATTTGCTAAATGCTCTGGAGGTGTTCCGGCTGAATATGTCATGTTATAAAAATTTCCGATATTGATTTTTTTTACATTGAGAGCACCAACACGAGATGAACCAAATATAAACGAGTTAAATTTTTTGGGATTATCTAGAATATATTTCATTTTTATATAATTCTTATTCGGTTCGACCCCGTTAGAGCGTATATTTTTAACATGAAAGACGTTGAACGGATCAACGATTATTGGAAAGATAGTGTATAAAACTAATATATAAATTAGAAATATTGAACACTTGATTAAAAAATTTTTCATGAAAATTCACCGCCTCAAAATTGAAAATACACAAACGCCACTTCATTACTGGCCATAAAAAATAAAATAGCGGTTATAATCCCAAAATAAATTAAATACCTGAATATTAAATATTTATTCGATGTGATTTTTTTTATAACGTTGTATTTTAATGAAATATAATCATAAATTCCGAGTAATGTCGCGTTGAATAATAATGCTTTTTTGCCACCTAAATTTATGCTTTCTATTCCTTCACAATAATAATTTTTTAAATTCGTTATTCCATTAAGAAAATTTTTTGTTATATATATTGCCTCGTTAAAATTATTCGCTCTGAAAAATATCCATGCCAACGAACAAAATATAAATACGCATAAAATTCTGAAAAATTTATTTATTCCGTTATGTGTTTTATGTTTATCAATGAAAATATTTTCTAAAATTTGCGCTGTTCCGTGAATACTCCCCCATATTATAAAATTCCAGCTTGCCCCGTGCCATAAACCGCTAATTAAAAACGTTACGAAAATATTTAAATTATGTCTGAATTTGTTTACTCTATTGCCCCCTAACGGAATATATAAATAATCTCTGAACCATGTGCTTAAAGAAATATGCCATCTGCTCCAAAATTCCCGAATACTCGACGAAAAATAAGGACTCTTGAAATTTTCCATTAAATTTATTCCCAACATTTTAGAACACCCTTGCGCTATGTCCGAATATCCAGAAAAGTCGCAATAAATTTGTATCGTAAACGCAAATATTCCGAATAATAACGCAAATCCATGAAATTTATAAACGTCATTAAAAATTTTATCTGAATATATCGCTAAATTGTCCGCTATCACTAATTTTTTAAAAAATCCCCATGTCATGAGCTTTATTCCGTATGCTGTCTGCTCATAATTAAATTTTTTAGCTGACTTAATTTGAGGCAGTAAATTATTTGTACGTTCGATCGGACCGGCTACTAACTGCGGAAAAAATGAAATAAATGTCGCGTAAATTCCAAAATTTTTTTCAGGCTCAATTTTATTTTTATATACGTCTATCACGTAGCCTAAAGTCTGAAACGTATAAAATGAAATTCCAACGGGTAATAATAAATTTAAAGTTATCGGATGCAGTTTTATAGCGAAAATTTTAAAAATATCATCCAAAATCTGCACGGCAAAATTAAAATATTTAAATACAAACAAAACTCCAAGACATGAAATTAACGCGAATACCAAAATAAATTTACGTGCCGGTTTATTTTCAATCTTGTTTAATAAAATTCCAGCTATATACGAAATAAACGTTGTGAATAAAATCAATATAATATATTTCGCGTTCCAGCTCATGTAAAAATACAAGCTCGAAATTAACAATAACACCCACCTAAATTTATCAGGGATCAACCAATAAATTATAAATACCGCTGGGAAAAATATTCCAAACTGCCAAGAGTTAAATAACATTTAAAATTCCCCCGGCAGTGCAAGAAGTGCAGAAAAAAAATTATTAAAATAAAAATTTACATAGTTATACGAGATGAGATGAGATGAGATGAGATGAGATGATTTAAGCATATTCATTTTATTTT
>ERZ842401.2883-NODE-2883-length-22144-cov-6.220291_pt1 | contig 22144 bp, 13 predicted proteins | sample MGYA00521270_ERZ842401 | MGnify/ENA primary metagenome ERZ842401 (study PRJEB31892, sample SAMEA3878208) | bioreactor metagenome | biome: Moose rumen | place: Sweden | collected 2011-10 | study: EMG produced TPA metagenomics assembly of the PRJEB12797 data set...
CTGCAATAAGTTGTTTCTGCATCACTCTCGCAGCGATTGCCATTTTGCTTATAGCTCTTTTGATTGCCCGCGATTCGAAGACAATGGCCGTTGCCGGCATAGTCCGGTGTTTTATCGCCTCAATCCTTGCAATTTGCGGTATATACTTGATTTATAGAATAATAGATAATAAATGAAACGGTTTCTGACATTACTCCTTCTTCTCCTTGCCCCGGGCTTACTCGGGGCGCAGGAGACATTGCTGGCAGATCTCCCCGAGCCGGAAGATCCTGAGGTGCAGGTGTTTATCGCCCGTCAAGGGCGCGGCAGGGCGCAGCAGGGTATGGAGATGTACGGGAAGTACATTTTCTCCTGCGAGGACGGCGGACATGTGAATGTATACAATTACAAAAAGGCCGATCCGGTCCCGATTGCGCAGTTCGACCTCGCCTCGTCGCAGAAGGATAATCATGCGAATAATGCGGAATTCGGCGTTGAGAAGGCGCGTGGAGGCTCTTTCCCTCTTCTTTATATCTCCAACGGCAAGGTAGGAAGTGATATAGAATGGACATGCTTTGTCGAAAGCGTCTCCAAGAAATGGGGGAAATGGAAGAGTACCCTCGTTCAGAAGATAATCCTTGACGGATGCGATGGGTGGGAGACAAATGGATATACTGCGATTTTCGGGGCTCCGAGCTGGCTTGTTGACCGCGAGAGAGGCTTCCTTTGGGTGTTCTCTGCTATCAAGAGGACAACTCCTCAGGTGACCAAGGTATTCTCTGAGAACCTCTATGTCGCCACGAAGTTCCGTATCCCGAAGCTCTCCGAGGGCTCGGAAGTACATCTCGGCGTCGCAGATATCCTCGGCCAGAAGACATTTACGTATGATATCGGATTCACTCAAGCTGGCTGCATGCATGACGGCATTCTTTATTATTGCTATGGAGTCGGCAATAAAGATGAGTCCCGCCCTGCGGGGATCCGAGCATACGATACCGACAGCGGCGAGATAGTCGCGAGGTACAATCTCAAGGAGATAGTTCTTCAGGAGCCGGAGGATATCGTCATCCGCGACGGATGGCTTTTCCTCAATGCCAACACTCCCTCGAAGAGCGGCATTCTCCCGAATATTTATAAGATTTCATTACCAAAAGTAAATAATGAAAAATAAGTTGATACCTTCAAAAACTACGGACCTTCGGTCCTATCCCTCCCATTCACAAGGCCACGGGCGGCCATGGTTTTTGAATGGTACCAACTTATTTTTCAATCAACTATAGAAAAATATGGACAGAAGAAACTTCATAAAGGCGACAGGAGCGGCTGCAGCAGCGGGGGCGGCTATGCCTCTGTTGCAGGGGTGCGGCCCGAAATCAAGTCCTTACCTCGAAGGCGCCGAGGTTGGTGTCAAGGAGTCGTACAAGTGCCAACTGCTTGTGGTCGGTGGAGGTCCCGCCGGGGTATGCGCGGCAGTCGCAGCCGGCAGAAGGGGAGTCAAGACGATGATTGTCGACAGCGGAAACTGCCTTGGCGGAATGGGCACCAAGGGCCTTGTAGGACCGTTTATGACCTGCTATGATGCCAAGGGCGAGAACCAGATTATAAAGGGTCTTTTCGACGAGGTTGTCCGCAGGCTCATCGCTGTCGGCGGCGCTCTCGACCCTAAGGATATCCGCCAGCCGAGCGAGTTCACCGCTTGGATCAAGGAAGGCCATGACCATGTCACACCCTTCGACCCGGAGCTACTGAAGATTGTCTATGAAAAGATGTGCAAGGAAGCGGGAGTGAAGATTCTTTATCATGCTTCTTTCGTACGCCCGATTATGAAGGGTGATGCCATCAAGGGCGCTGTCCTGCTTACTCCTTCCGGATTGGAAGCAGCTGAGTCTGAAATGGTTATCGATGCTACAGGAGACGGGACCGTCGCTTTCAGGGCTGGCGCGCCCTGTGTCTTCGGCGACCCGGAGAACAACAGAGTCCAGCCGGCATCCCTATTCTTTCGCATCAACAATGTCGACACAGACCGCCTGATTGCAGACGTTGTCCCCCATCTCCCGGAGTTCCGAAGAGTGAACGGAGTCAGCTATCGTTGCCTCCATTGGAGAGTAGCTGAGGCAGAGGCGGCAGGTGAGTGGGATCTTGCCAGAAAGTCCGTAAATATCTGGCGCTCAGTCGAAAAGGATCAGTGGGTAATTAATTGCACTCGTATTCATGGAGTTGATTCCACTGATGCCGAGAATCTGACTGCGGCAGAGGAAGAAGGCCGCCGTCAGGTCCAGGAGCTTATGCATTTCTTCCATAAGTATGTCCCCGGATGCGAGAAGGCGACTCTCATGGGAACCGGCTCTACAATGGGAATTCGCGAATCCAGGCATGTCCATGGGGATTTCATTCTCCCTGTTGACGATCTCATCGCCGGAGTTATCCCCGAGGACAATATACTCCTCTCGGCGAACTCGATCGATGTCCACGGAGCCATGGGCGGTCCTGCAGGCGGACTGTATATGCCGATTAAAAAAGACATGTACGGAGTGCCTTACCGCTGTCTCCTTCCGAAGAATGTCAAGGGACTTCTCCTTGCGGGCCGCTGCATTTCAGCTGATTCCGCAGCAGCCGGGGCAATCCGCGTGATGCCGCCGGCAATGGCGATAGGTCAGGCCGCCGGTACCGCCGCCGCCCTTGCCATAAACGGTGGGACTACCCCTCAATCACTTGATTATAAGGATCTCCGCGAAGCGCTCGTCGCCGACGGAGCATATTTAGGTTAATATGAAGACAAAGATTTTAGCAATCCCGCTCATCCTCCTTGCACTTGTTTCATGCAAGGACAAGAATCACGTTTCGCCCTGGAAAGAGGGTTATCTCGACATTCATGCGGTCAATACTGGTCGCGGTGAAAGTATGTTCTATGTGTTCCCTGACGGTACGACTATGCTCGTAGACTGCGCAGGCTCTGTGCTTAAAAAGCATAAATACATGCCTACACTTCCTAAGCCTGACAGTATAGTTACAACCGGTCATGTCGTCGCTGAATATGTCCGCCACTTTGCGCCTAATGGTGCAAAAGAAGGTGTCGACTATGTAATGCTCTCCCATTATCATGGGGACCATATTGGTGACATCGATAAAAACACACCCTTCGCAGAAGGTGGCTACCGTCTTTCGAGTACTTCGGAAGTCGGGACTCAAATACCGTTTAAGAAAATAATCACCCGCGGAGATCATAATGCAGTCGTCACCTATAACTGCACGAGAGACAGCAATATAAACAACTTCCTCAAGTTCGTCGAATGGACGAAGGAGAAGAACGGAACTGTCTACGAGTACTTTGAGCCTGGTCGCGACGATCAGATTGTGCCTCTTAAAAAGGATGTCCCCGGATTTAAAATCCAGAATATTGCGGCCGCCGGTTATTATTGGACCGGCGATACAGTTAGGACAGATATCCCTCCGAAGGAGGAGCTTGAGGCGGCGGGACTGCCTCTCCCTCCGGAGAATAATATGAGCTGCGTGTTTGTTCTCAGCTATGGGGATTTCGACATCTTCTCGGGAGGAGACCTCCAGTATACCAAGAGGGATCTGTATCCGTACTATGACATGGAAACTCCTGTGTCAAAGGTGGTTTCAAAGGTTGAGGTAATGAAGGCTTCCCACCATGGCACCGCCAATACCAACTGCCAGGAGATCCTTGACGTCCTCCGTCCGGATGTCTTGGTTGCCAATACTTGGAGAGACATTCAGCCAAACCCGGAAACTATCGGAAGGGTCTACACGGCAAATCCGGACTGCGACGTTTTCCTGACAAATCTTGCCGAGCGCAACCGTGAGCCTCTTGCCGAATACCTGGACCGCTTCAAGAGCATAGGCGGACATATCGTCATCCGCGTCGCTCCAGGAGGAAAGTCCTACATGATTTATACGCTTGATGACAATGACTTTGATTACCGTATCACCGGCACTTTCGGGCCGTATAAATGTAATTAGCAGCAAGAGGGCTATTATATGAGACGAAGAGAATTTTTAACAAAGAGCGGAGCAGCGGTTGCCGGGGGAGTTGCCCTTGGAGCATTCGGAGGAGTTACGACAGCCTGCGCAGCTTCTGAAAAGGCAGAGAAGGAAATCGCAAAAGTCGATGTCCTTGTCGTCGGAGGCGGCCCTGCCGGAGTGTGTGCGGCCATTGCAGCGGCCCGAAACGGCGCCAGCGCAATGATTCTCGAGCAGGGAGGCTGCCTAGGAGGAATGGCCACTAGGGGCCTTGTAGCACCCTTTATGACCTGCTACGATACAACCGGCGAGGTGATGGTCATACGCGGTCTCTTTTCTGAGATTGTCGACAGGATGGTCTCCCTCGGAGGTGCCATCCATCCTTCGGAGGTCCGCGCCTCTTCTCCATTCTCTGCATGGATAACGGCAGGTCATGACCATCTGACCCCCTTCGATCCCGAGACAATGAAATTCGTCCTCGATTCCATGTGCGTCGAGGCTGGAGTGAGGATCCTTTTCCATGCCACCCTTGTTGATCCGGTGCTTGGCGGACGGACAATCAAGGGAATAAGGGTGCTGACCCGAAGCGGAATCGAAAGAATATCCGCTAAGGTGGTCATCGACGCAACAGGAGACGGCGATGTCGCGGCAAAGGCGGGTGTCCCTTGCGAGTTCGGAAATCCCGAGATAGGGAAAGTACAGCCTGCGACACTCTTTTTCCATATGAACAATGTCGATACCCCACGACTTATCAAGGATGTCGAAGCTCATCTACATGAGTTCCGGAAGGTCAATGGGGTCAGCTACAGAGCTCTCCACTGGAGAGTAGAAGAGGCTGAAGCCGCAGGAGAGTGGGACATTGCACGGAAGTCGGTAAATATCTACCGGGGAGTCCGGGAAGACGAATGGGCAGTCAACTGCACCCGTATAAAAGATGTGGATGCAACTGATTCAGAGAGCCTTACTAAGGCAGAAATAGAAGGAAGAAGGCAGGTTATGGAGCTGATGAACTTCTTCCATAAGTATGTTCCAGGCTGCGAAAATGCGACCATTAAGAGCTCGGCATCGACAGTCGGAATACGCGAATCCCGTCATGTCAAGGGAGAATATCTCCTGACCGCTGACGACCTTATCAGCGCCGTGGTTCCCGATGACAGCATCCTTGTCGCATCGAACTCCGTCGATGTCCACGGCCGCAACGGAGCCAATACTACGGAATACCGCACCGTCGAAGGAGGTCCTTGGTACGGACTTCCCCTGAGGAGCCTAATTCCGCTTGATATAGAGAACCTAATTGTCGCAGGAAGGTCCATTTCCGCTTCCTCCGACGCTGCCGGAGCCGTCCGTGTCATGCCTCCTTGCATGGCTATGGGTCACGCTGCCGGAATCACTGCCGCCATCTCTGCCCTCAAGGGGATTGCTCCCCGAAAGGTCGAAGCTGGCGATGTAAGGGCACAACTCTTGAGAGAAGGTGCCTTCCTAGGATAGAAACAACTATTACTCAATCAATTAACTAATCAACTAAATGAAAAGATTACTGACCTATTTCATGACAGCGGTTCTCCTCTCAGCAGGAGCGACCGACCTGTTTGCTCAGGGAAAAGTAGCCGTTTCCGGTACCGTCCTTGACGAGAGCGGACTTGCAGTCATCGGGGCCGGTGTAGTTGAGCAAGGTACGCTCAATGGAACTACGACCTCTCTTGACGGAAGTTACTCTCTCACAGTGTCATCGGAAAACGCGGTACTCGAAATCTCTTTCGTAGGTTATGAGACTCAGCTCATCACTGTCGGGAAGAGGAATCGTATTGATGTTGTCCTTCGAGAGGATGCAAGACTCCTTGACGAGGTCGTCGTCGTCGGTTATGGTACCGTCAAAAAGAAAGACCTTACAGGAGCAGTAGCCAATGTCGATGGCGGAAAACTTGCCGCAATCCAGTCGACAGGCCTGGCACAGTCCCTCCAAGGCTCGATGCCTGGTGTCCAGGTTACCCGTACAAGCGGTCTCCCTGGCGCAGATGCTACAATCCGTGTCCGTGGTATCACCACTATCGGTGATTCCAATCCTCTTCTCATTGCGGACGGAGTCCCCGTGTCCAGCCTTGCTGAGGTGGATGTTGATAACATCGACAATATCACCATCCTGAAAGATGCAGCCTCCGCGTCCATCTACGGAGCCCGTGCCGCTGCCGGTGTCGTCCTTATCACGACAAAGCGCGCAAAGGAAGGCCAGCTTTCAATCGACTACAATGGAAGCTATTCCATGAACTTCCGTACCACCGCTCCGAAGCAGGTGGACGCAGTGAGGTTCATGCAGCTCCAGAATGAGGCACAGTGGAATGATGCAGGCAACCCTGCGGGAAGGGAGTATTTCCAGTATGATGAGGATTATGTTCTCAATTATTTGGAGAATAACAAGCTCGATCCGGACAAATACCCTATTACTGATTGGGACTCGCTCTTGATTGACAAGTGGGCTCCCCAGTACAAGCACCGTCTCTCCGTCAGCTACGGTAACAAGGTCATCAAATCCCGCGCAATGTTGAGTTACTCCAATGAGGACGCTCTCTACTATGGCAGAAATCAGGAAGTGTACATGGCAAGAATAAACAACGACATCAAGATCAACAACTTTATCTCTGCCTCCTTCGACATGACCTACAACCACAGGATTTCAAACAACAATCAGGTCAATCCTGTCCAGGCCGCGTTCAAGTACAACCCGATTTATGTCTCTCTTTGGTCCGACGGCACATGGGGCCCCGGCAACAACGGAACCAATACCTATGCCCGTCTCCATGCAGGAGGCTTTGTAAAAGGTCTTCATGAGGCTTTCTTCGGTAAGGCATCCCTCATAATAACTCCTTTCAAGAACTTCACGATAACGGGTGTCTTTGCGCCTTCAATCCGTTCTTCCAAGACCAAGGATTATGTCCAGAAGGCTTACTATTACAAGGAGCCCGGCATTCTTTCCGAGAACCCTCTCAGCGGATGTACCTACAACCGCCTTCTCGAGAAGAGAACCGAGTCTATGGATTTCACCAAGCAGCTCCTACTCAATTACAATCTCGATCTCGGAGTGAACCACATGACCTTCCTCCTCGGTTATGAGGACTATTACGCAACGACGGAGTCCCTCAGGGCCGGCAGTGACCAGATGGAGCTCGGAGGTTATCCTTACCTGCGCTTGGCGAACAAGAATTATCTGGTTCTCACAGACGGTGACGATGCTTATCCTTATGGAAATGCAACTGAAAGCGCCCTCAGCTCATTCTTTGGCAGGTTTACTTATGATTATAAGGGACGCTACCTATTCCAGGCCAACGCCCGTTATGACTCGTCTTCACGTTTCGCTCCCGGCAACCGCAGCGGCTTCTTCCCGTCCGTATCTGTCGGCTGGGTCCTCACGGAGGAGCCGTTCATGAGAAGAATCGCAGACAGGGGTGTTCTAAGCTTCCTCAAGCTCAGGGCTTCTTATGGTACCCTTGGAAACGAGAGAATCGGTAACTATCCTTGGCAGTCGACCCTCAATTTCGGGACCACCCCGATGTATGTCGGTGACGATATCATTGCCGCTACAACAGCAGCTCAGGTGTCTTATGCAATCAGGGACATAACCTGGGAGACCACAAAGACATGGGATGTCGGTCTTGATCTCAACATGTTCAACAACCGTCTCAGCTTCACGGGCGACTACTATTACAAGACGACCTACGGTATGCTTCTTTCGAGGAAGATTCCTGATGTCCTCGGTTACAGCGATCCTCAGGACAACATCGGTGACATGTACACCAAGGGATGGGAATTCCAGATCGGATGGAATGACCGCAAGGGTGACTTTACCTACGCCCTCAGCTTCAACCTTTCCGACTATACTTCCGTTATGGGAAATCTTGGTGGCTACCAGAGCCTCGGGAGCAATATCATCAAGGAAGGCATAGAGTACAATGCATGGTACGGATATCACAGCCCGGGCCTCTTCCTCGACGAGGAGACTCTTGCTTCGGCAGCGAAACTCTATCAGACAGTCAAGCTCGGAGATGTTCAGTACGAAGATCTGAGCGGCCCGGACGGCGAACCTGACGGCATAATCAATGCAGAATACGACCGCAAGGTTCTTGGAAGCTCAGTTCCTCATTATCAGTTCGGTGGAAACATCAATCTCGGCTGGAAGAACTGGGACCTCACAATGATTTTCCAGGGTATCGGGAGCGTCCTCGCATACAAGAGCCAGGCCATGGTCTATCGCGACGGTGACGCATACACCTTCCCTGTCGAATATGACAAGTGGTACTATAGTGAGCTCAAGACTCCCGAGCAGAATGCAAAGGCAAAGTATCCGAGAGCTACTCTTACCAATACTGCGAAGAACAACTATGAGCAGATGACGGATTTCTGGCTTTTCAACGGCCGCTATTTCCGTATGAAGAACATTACTCTCAGCTATACTGTTCCCACCAGACTTACCAAGAAGATTCAGGTTCAGCGTCTTCGTATTTATGGCAGCGCGACCGATCCGTTCTCTATCAGCGCTTTCCCTCAGGGATGGGATCCTGAATCCTACTCCAACCTGAGTGCCTACATGGTCAAGACCTTCACTGGCGGTGTCCAGATCACCTTCTAAAACATGAAAGATATGAAAAAGTATATTTATCTTTTAGCGATCTCCGCATTGGCCTTTTTCGGTTGCGCTCCGACCTCTCAATATGAAGATTCAACATTTGAGTATGAGGGCAATAAAGTAAAGGTGACCGTTCCTTCTACTCCTATTCCCGCTGAAGGCGGAAGCCTTCGCGTTGTAGTGAACAACGCTGCCTCCCTCTCCTATGACATCTCTCTTCCTGAGACGGCAAGCTGGCTCTCACTGTCCCGCCAGGATTCTGTCCTGACATTCACGGCTCAGGCAAATACGAGCACCGACCATCGCTATGCCAGCGTAGGTGTCATCGACTCTGAAAAGAAGATTGCTATCACGCGTTTCGATGTCATGCAGGAAGGTGTTGCAGACGATACTCCTCCGGTAATCAATTACCGTTTCAATGTAAGCCCTACCGAGTTCAATGTCACTGCTTTGGAAGAGAAGGTGGTATTCAATGTTTCCGCAGAGAACGTCGATTGGACAGCTGCCTCCGACAATGCCGACTTTAAGCTTTCTCAGAATAGCGGAAGCACAAATGCCCAGATAACGGTTTCATTTGCAGCCAATACTGATACCGAGGCCGAAAAGAAGGCTGTGATTACAGTTTCGACAACCTCCGAGAATGTCTCAGTGAAATCTTATGCTGTCACCATTACTCAGGCCAAGGCTGAAAAGACCGACGGAAAGCCAGTCAAACCGGCGCCGGGAGTGCTCGCAGAGTGGCATTTCCATGCAGACAACACTAATGTACTTGCAGAGCATTTCAACGAGGCAGTTGGTGATGAACTTGCCGACAGCGAAGGCTTCGGCGGACTCTACGTAGAACCGAATGTCAAGGGTAAGGGTCGTCTGCAGTGGTACAACCAAGACAAGAAGAGTGTTGTTGATCAGGAGCACAAGCGTTGCAAGCGAGCTGTTGGAAATTATGGCGAGCCTTGTATATATGGGCCGTATGTAGGAGACTATGCTCTTTGGACAGCAGAAGCGGATGCTCCTCTTGCTGCCGGGACGAAACTCCATATCATCTTCACCGTCCGTCCAAATAACGCGGAGATGCCGAAGTACTGGATGTTCGAATACCTCGACGGAACCACCTGGAAACCAGCTCTTGAGGTGAAGAAAATAGGAGACGTGAATTATACCACAGAGTTCTTCTTTGCTGCAGGAAGCGGAAACCAGACGAATACCAATGTTGAAGCGACAGTGACCCTTACTGCTGAATCTACCGAATCTGCTCAGTTCCGCCTTACATGTGTAAGTAATCTCCAGAGTAATGACGGCGTGACGCCATTGACCCAGATTAGCAAGTCTATTGTCTTCCGTTTTGCAGGAGAGTCCTGCAACGCGAATACTCCTCACTATTCCGTGACTCAGCATCCTCTTATTGAAGTAGTTGAATAACAGGAGGAAAAGAATATGAAAAAATATATATTTACAGCATTTGCTGCCATCGCCCTCTTGGCGAGTTCCTGCGTCAATCTCGACCTTTATCCGCTTTCGGAAGGGTCCAGTGAGAATTGGTATTCCAACGAGCAGGAAGTTACTCTTGCCCTCAATGCTCTCTATGCCCGCGCAATGTGGAACAACGAGACGACGAGGCTTTTCAATACTGACCGTTTTACTGACGACTGGAGCCAGCGTACCCAGCTTTATGATTGGGTTGGCGGTACAATAGATAGTAGTACAAGTTCTGTTGCTACCGAGTGGTCAAATGACTATAAAGGAATTGCACGCGCGAACACAATCCTCTACAGTATGAATAAGGCTACGGATATGACTCCCGCCCTTGTTGAGCAGTACACTGGAGAGGCGAAATTCTTCCGTGCCTGCTTCTATTCCTATCTGATAACTCTTTTCGGTGACGTGCCTTACTATGATGACTACATCACCCTCGAGCAGGCTTATGAGATGGGAAGGGTTGACAGGAAAGTAATACTTGAGCATATTTATCAGGACTTCGATGATGCCGCTGCCGCCCTTCCTCTATCATATACCGGGACAAAGAGAGTCACCAAGGGTGCAGCCCTTGCAATGAAGGCCCGTACAGCTCTTTGGATGAATGACTGGAAGACCTGTGCAAAGGCTTCAAAGGACTGCATGGATCTTGGCATCTATGAACTTCACCCGGACTATGGCGAGTTCTTCAAATCTTCTACCAAGACTTCGAAGGAATTGATTTTTGCACTCCCGGCCTCCAACGACCTAGGAGTTCACTCCTATGCTGAAGCTGCGACGCGTTCGTTCTATCCCCGTCTCAACGGAGGTACATCGGTCGCCCAGCCTTCATGGGGTCTTCTCCTCGCATTCCCTTGCACAGACGGAAAGCTCATCGGAGAATCTCCTCTTTACGATCCCGCAGACTTCTTCAAGAACCGTGATCCCCGTCTCAAGGAGGTTGCAGTTCCCTTTGATGAGGTATTTATGAGTTATGTCTACAATCCCCGTCCGAGTGCCACAAAGACTCTCAATATAGTTGGAGAGACCGTTTCAAAGATTTCTGCTGCCGATCCTACCGTTCGTCCTACTGTCGGCGCGAACGGCAATTGGTGGGTTGGAACTACGGATTCCGGAGTGCTTGCCCGCTATGCAGGATCAAATGGCAATGTATGGATAGGTAATCACGATACCGGAGAAAGCGCTACGGGAGAGAATCTTCCTGAGCCGTCAATCAGCGGAAATGTTTGGGCGTTTCCCGGACAAATGGTCACGAATACCGACTGCAAGCCGGGCTCGAAGGATTGCTCCTACAACGGATTTGTTCTCAAGAAGTATGTTGACGAAGAGTGGATTGACGACCGTCTCACCGATACTCCGATGCGTATTATGCGCTATGCCGATGTGCTCCTGATGTACGCAGAGTCCAAGATGGAGATGAACGAGATTGATGCAAGCGTATTCAACGCAATCAATCAGATTCGTGCCCGCGCATATAAGTGCGGAGTGGATGAAACATCCAAGTATCCTGCTGTTACCGAGACCAATCAGACCGCTCTTCGAAAGATCATCCGCAATGAGCGCCGTATCGAGCTCTGCTGGGAAAACCGCCGTTGGTTCGACCTCATCCGTTGGAGAATGTGCGAAGAGGTTCTTGGCCCCGGAACGTATGTCTATGGTCTGCCGGCAAATGCCCAGAGTACTGCCAACGAGAAGACCGGGTACTGGCCTTTCCCGAAGGACTTCCGTCCCAAGATGAGACCCGATTCCTCACTTGATCTTTCCGATCTCGAGAATTATCCCGAGTATTTTACCCACAATGCTGAAAGGGGTTTTGTCACAAGGCAGTATCTCTATCCCATCCCTATCAAGGAAAGGACTATCTGCCCCGCGCTTACTCAGAATCCAGGATATTAGAATAATACAAAATGAAAAAGTACTTAACAATGTTTGCTGCTGCAGCATTTATTGTGGCAGCATGTTCAACGCCGGATGATCCAGTGACTCCTACTCCTACTCCAGATCCTACTCCGACTCCTACTACTGTAGAGAAGGCATTCAGTGTCTTGCCTGAAACTATCTCTGTCAAGGCTGATGACACTTCCGCTTCTATCACTGTCACATCCGAGGTCGCTTGGACTGCAAAGAGTGACAATTCTGCATTTACTCTGAGTCCTGCTTCAGGAAACGGTAATGCAACAATTACGGTCACTTTCCCTGTCAATATTGTTGAGATTGAGGTCAAGGGAAACATAACTGTCTCTACTACTGATGAAGCAGCCAAGACAAAAAGCTATACAGTAGTTATCACTCAGGCCGCTGCCGAGAAGGTCGTTCCTGAACCGGAACCCGAGCCGGAACCGGGTAACGATACTACATATCTTGCCCGCTGGTGGTTCGATGAGTCGCAGGTATCTGTTCTGAGTGCCCATTTCGCTGAAGATGCCAAGTTGGCCGACAATACCCCCAACCCTGAGGCTTGCAAGACCGGAAACGGAGGATACTATGTAGAGCCAAATGTCTCCGGAAAGGGCCGTATCGAGTTCTACAACGGTATCGACAAGCTGGAAATCAATCCCAAGGGACGTGTCAAGAGGGTTATCGGCAAATATGGCGGAATCGTCAGCTACGGCACATGGAAGGGTGATTATTACCTTCTTACAGCGGATACGGACGAGGCGCTTCCTGCAGGAACTACCATCTATACCTTCTTCGCACTTCGTGCCAATGTTGATAATGTTCCGAGGTATTGGATGGTCGAGATTCTCGATGGAGATACCTGGAAGCCTTATCTTGGGACCAAGAAAGTCACTGTGAGCGGTGAGGGAGAAGTAGAATACAACCTTGAGCTTATCTACGACGCTGAAGCTGCTGAAATCAAGTGCCCTAATTCAATCGTAGACAGTAACTACAAACTTACTGCAGCTACAAAGGATGTCAAGGTCCGCATTCTTGCCGTATCTTCGGCATATGCTTACGGAGAGGGCCTTCCTACAGTCATCGGTGACAGCGCGGTCAGCGCAAAGAACCCGGTTACAATTCTTGTAGGAAACCGTCCTAACAACAGTGAGCCTGTTCTTCACCATACTATGATCTGTGTAGTCAAGTAAAGGATGGAATTCAGAATCAATTATTTATTATCCGCGTCACTCCTTTTCCTTCTGGCCTCCTGTGGCCAGGAGGATGGGAATGGCACGGTGATTATTCCAAGCAGCAAGACTGAATACAAGGATGTTCCTTCCGCCCAGGTTGGGGATGTCCTTCCTGCATGGGAGGAAGGCTGCCTGGATATCCATAGCATCAATTCCGGCAGGGGGGAGAGTTTTTATTACATTCTCCCGGACGGGACAACGATGCTAGTTGATTGCGCCGGAGCCCCTCCTATGGAGCTTGCCTCCAGGGAAGGCGTCCCGTCGAAGCCAAATTATTCCGTCACAAGTGCAACGGTTATAATCAACTATATCAAGCATTTTGCACCAACCGTTGCAGGAGGGAAACTCGACTATTTCATGGCGTCCCATTATCATGGAGACCATATCGGAGCATGGAGGGCGGCACACAACGCCTACAGCTGGCCAATGGTCCATGGGACAACCCCTGAAAATGGGGGGTTCTTAATTAACGGACTTGGAGCAGTCGGGACGGAAATACCTATCACAAAGGTGTTTGACCGTGGTGACTGGTCTTATCATCCGTCTGCGGATTATCTTGATTCGATGGTCTCAAAGACTGATGATGGGGGGATTAAGCGTTATCTTCTCTATACCAATTTCCTTGCATGGTCTGCAAAGGAATACGGTACGGTAAGGGAGACTCTCGTTCCGGGTCGTACCGACCAGGTCGTGCTTCTCCACGATACAGACACGTACGGAAAGACTTTCGCCGTCAGGACCATAGCAGAGAGCGGAGATATCTGGACGGGAATCGGTACGAATGTCAACAAGTCCTATGTGCCCTCGTCGGAGGAGACCATCAACAACCTCTACAGGGCAAATGAGAACATCAACAGCTGCTGTTTCCATCTCAGGTACGGGTCATTTGACTTTTTCTCTGGAGGGGACATCCAATACTCCGGCCGCTCAACCCATTCGTGGTTTGATATAGAACTGCCTATATCTCAGGTGCTTACAAAGATGGAAGTCATGAAGGCATCCCACCACGGCACGGCGAATGCCAATAGTCAGGAACTTCTCAATGCCGCGAAGCCTGAACATGTTATCATCGGCGTTTGGAATTCTGTCCAGCCCAATCCTGATACTATCAAGCGTTTCCTAAAGGCTAATTCGGGTACCAGATTTTTCCTGACGAACCTTACTGATGAAAACCGTAAGACTCTCACCGACAACGGAGTGGATCTTTCAACTTTCAGCGCTACAGGCGGCCACATCGTTGTCAGAGTTGCTCCCGGCGGCAGAAAATATTGGATATATGTTCTGGATGACACAAACCAGGAGTATAAAGTCAAGACCATTTTTGGCCCTTATACAGCACAATGATTAAAAGATTATTCATAGCACTCCTCTCGATAGCGATTATCGTTGTTTCTTGTAAAAAAGACGACGGGAATGGCCCGGTAGTCATTCCGTCTTCTCACACAGAGACCGAGACAGAAGAACCTGAGCAGAAACCGGCGACGGAGGAAATATATACTGTAGAAAAAGGCAAAGTGCTGCCGCCCTGGCAGGAAGGATGTCTCGATATCCATTCAATCAATTCCGGGAGGGGGGAGTGCTTTTTCTATATTTTCCCCGACGGGACGACAATGCTCATAGACGCGGCGGGATCGCTGCTTTCCACTACGGCGGAGAAGCCTCCGACCCCGGCCAAACCTAGCAGCAGCATCACCTCCGGTCAGGTCATAACGGACTATATCAACCACTATCTCCCAGAGGTGGCTGATGGGAGGCTCAACTATCTTATGGTCAGTCATTTCCATTCAGATCATATGGGTACGTACTCGACATCTCTACCATACCATTCCTCCGGAAAATTCCGGAAGACAGGCATCACTGAGGTCGGAGGAAATATCCCGTTCGACAAGATTTTCGACAGGGGTACGCTCACCAACCTTCCCTCGTCCGACCCTATCGGCACTACGGCGATAAGCAATTATAACAATTTTATCACGTGGGCCAAGACGGCGTACGGGGCTACATACGAGAAGTTCGAGGCTGGCCGTAACGACCAAATCGTACTTAAACATGATGCTTCCAAATACACCACTTTCGAGGTAAGGAATTTGGCCGCAAACGGTTACGTTTGGACAGGCTCCGGCTCAGAGAGCAGTACGGCGATGCCGGCTCTTGCTGACTTGCAAGCATGGAAGAAGAGCGATTCGGCAGATGCAAGGCTTCCATATGAGAATATCCTCAGCTGCGTTCTTCACCTTCGCTATGGGATGTTTGATTACTTCTGTGGCGGCGATATCCAGTACAATGGGGTGAGCACCTATCCTTATAAAGATATAGAGGCTCCAATCGCCAAAGTTATGGGCCATGTCGAAGTGATGAAGGCCTGCCATCATGGTACAGCTAATACCAACAGCCAGGCCCTTCTCAATGCCTTGACTCCGGATGCTATGATAGTCGGGGTATGGAGAAATGTCCAGCCGAATTACGACACCATCGGAAGGACCTTCAAGGCCTCTTCCAATTGTCAGATTTTTACGACTAACATGACCGATGACAACAAGGTCACGCTCTCGGACTATATGAATCGCTTCAAGGAGACATCGGGCCATATTGTTGTCCGCGTCCAGCCGGGAGGTCGGGTATATAGCATTTATACACTTGATGATAACAATCAGGAATACAAAGTGAAGGGTATCTTCGGCCCTTATTCATGCAAATGAGAAGGATTATGTCAATACTGTCGCTCCTTGTAATGCTTTCATTTACAGGTTGTTCTGGGGAAGATGGGAACGGTCCGGCCGTGATTCCGGGAAAGGGGAGTGGCGATTCGGAAGAGTTGGAGGCTAAAGTCGGGTCTGCTCTCCCCTCATGGTCGGAAGGGGAAATGGACATTCATTTTATCAATACTACGACTGGGGAGTGTATGTTCCTGATTCTTCCGGATGGAACGCAAATGATGATAGATGCTGCCGGATCGGAGGTAGCGACGGGGGCGGTGAACTCGACCACCAATACAGGCATCCGCGCCCGCTGGGATCCTACCCTCGATCCTGATTTCAGGGCAGGAAAGTACATTGCGGCCCATATTGGGAAATGCATGGAATGGACGGGGAACAGCACTATTGATTATATTGTTCTGACCCATTTCCATAATGACCATTTTGGCGGAGCCTCCAAGCAGCCGGTCTCAGATCTTTCATCGACATATAAGAAGCAGAGTCTTCCGGAAATACTTGATACATACCCAGTTGGCCTTCTTCTCGACCGTGGGTATCCGGATTATGACTACCCTTATAATATTTCTACAGGAGCATCAAATGCTTCGAATGTAAAGAATTATATAACCGCAGTAAAGTGGCATGTCGCCAATAAAGGCCTCTGTGCGGAGATGTTCAAGGCGGGTTCTTCCTCTCAGATTCATCTCAATCGCAATGCTTCTGCCTATCCCTCGTTCAAGGTCCAGAATATCGCCGTTAACGGAGAGATTTGGGACGGAGGCACAGGTACAGTGAAGACCTTCCCGGCGAAGTCTGAGATTGACATTAAGAAACAATCGGAATATGCCAATAGCTCGAATTGTCCTGAGGAAAACCACTGTTCATGCGTAATGAAGATATCTTATGGGAAGTTCGATTTCTTCGCAGGTGGCGATGCCCAGTATGACGGAATGTCCAGCCATGAATGGAAAGATATGGAGACGCCCATTGGCAAAGTGGCGGGCGTTGTAGATGTAATGAAAGCTGACCATCACGGAGTAACAAATACCAATGGCAGCGGGTTCCGCTCATCTGTGACCGGTAAGGTCGCAGAGGCGATGAAATATCTTTCCCCAACGTGCTGGGTAGTCTGCGGATGGACCGACGGACACCCGAGACAGGCTGTGTATGAAGGCGTTACCAAGCTCCTTCCGGCCTTGGATGTGTATATCACGAATACCTGTGCAGCAATGAATGCATATGATAATTTCGTCAATGTAAAAGGAAGCAATGGCCACGTTGTCGTACGTGTTGCAAAGGGTGGAGATTCATACCGCGTCTATGTACTGAGCGATTCGGACAGTTCGATGACTGTGAGGTCAATATCGAAAAAGTATTCTTCGAAATAAATGATTATCAGTAAGAGAGTCCAAGTAGTAGGAAGTTATGATGTGGTTGTCGCAGGCGGAGGCCCGGCTGGTTTCATCGCCGCGACAGCAGCCGCCCGTGAGGGGGCAAGGGTTGCTCTTATCGAACGCTATGGCTTTCTTGGAGGCATGGCTACAGCCGGATTTGTTGCGCCGCTAAGCGTATTTACATATAATGGAGAGAAGGTCATAGGAGGGATTCCATGGGAGTTTATCGAGAGACTCGAGGGGATGCACGGTGGACTGATCGAAAAGCCTCTTGGCAATGTCGCATTCGATCCCGAACTTTATAAACTTTGCGTCCAGAGGATGGTTCTCGAAGCCGGAGTAGACCTCTATCTCCACTCCTATCTTTCCGGAGTTGAGCTTGTCGAGGGGCAGCTCAAGAGCGTGATTGTTGAGAATAAGAGCGGGACGGAAGCGATTGAAGGACAGGTCTTTATTGATGCTACGGGGGACGCGGACCTATCTTTTCTCGCCGGAGTCCCTATGCAGCCCTCACCCGAAGGCCCTCTCCAGCCCGCCTCGACTTATTTTGTCCTATCGGGAGTAGACACTGATTCGGAGCTCGTGAGGACAGCCATGCATCACAACCGCCAGGGCGTCAACTGCCAGAGTGAACCTATTCGGGCAAAACTGCTGGAAATAGCTGAGAAAGAGGGTATTCCTTCTTTCGGCGGGCCATGGTTCTGCACCGTTTTACACGATGGCGTAGTTACCGTCAACATGACTCGTACCGAGGTGGATGCCTGTGACAACAGGGCCTTCTCCAAGGCAGAATGCGAGCTCCGGGAGCAGGTGTTTAAGATGGCTGCGGTACTGAAGAAGTATTTTCCTGAATTCAAAGATTCTTATGTTTCCGCTGTAGCACCTCAGGCGGGTGTCAGGGAGACAAGGAGAATAAAGGGGATCCATACCATAACAGCAGAGGAGTATGTCTCTGGTTATCGCTATGAAGACAGTATTTCCCGTGGGGCCCATCCTATCGATATCCATGCTTCGAGGGGGCCTTCCCAAGGGGTGACATTCCTGAGACAGGCCGCCTATGTGCCATACCGGGCCTTGATAGCCGAGGATTTCTCCAATTTTTTAGCCTCCGGAAGATGTATTTCCGCAGACAGGGAGGCTTTTGCTTCACTGAGAGTCCAGGCTTCATGCATGGGTACAGGCCAGGCCGCAGGAGTCGCAGCAGCCCATTCTGTTGGCAAGGATGTTAGGAGTGTTGATATTGCGTTCTTACAGAATCGTTTACGTTCCATCGGAGCGATAATATAAAACCATCATGAAAACCAATTATTTTGCAATTGTCGCTTTTATGGCTGTTGCCTTGGGTGCGTGCCAGGAAGAACCGAAGGAGCAGGGTTCCAAAGAAATCAGGGCAACTATCTCTACTGAAGGTCTAACCTGGTCTTCTGGCGATGCTCTTGGTTTATATGAGAGTTCGGAGCCTGTTAAATATACCCTTTCAGGAGGGGAAGGCTCTTCGACGGGTACATTTATATCTTCATCTTCTTCCGGAGCGACGATAGCTCTCTATCCCTATGACAGCAAGCTTTCCTACAGTGGAGGAGGGTTTACAATCAATCTTCCCGACAATTATCAGGATCGGGTAATCTTCCCGATGTTTGGAAGAAAGGGGGCTACTGAATTTGACATGAAGCCGGTGACGTCCCTTGTTAAGGTCAAGGGAAGTATCTCATATTCAGGCGTTTCCAAACTAGTCGTTACGGCTCCAGGAAAGAAGATTACAGGATCTTTCTCCTTGACCCTTGGAGATTCGAAAGTTGTGACTTCCGCTTCTTCGTCCGGTAATGCGGTGACGGTGGAAGGAGCCTTTGCCGCGGGGGCGGATTTTTCCTATTTGATACCTGTTCCTGCGGGGCAATATGAGAGCCTCGTCTTTACTCTGTACGATTCCTCGGGGGAGAAGATAGAAGAGTATAAGGAAAGCAGCCTGACTCTTGAGGCCGGACGGATTTTTACCAAGGATATTCGCATCGACGGGTCTGTGGATCCAAGGACTCTTCCGGAGCAGAAACTTGTTTTCGTAAACGAGTCCCAGATAGGAATTGTCTGGTCAAATAACGCTTTTGGCAATATAGAGGAGGATATTTCCCATCCTTATATCGCTGCAATTTATTCCGATTCCGAGTGCAAAAATCTCCTTTGGGCATGGCATATATCTGCAGGGGGAGCCGCCGGTAGCTCACAATGTATTTATTCTTGGGACGGGACTGACGGAGCCTACAAGTTCCGCAGCGGCATTGTCTTCAACGGTCTGAGTCCCCAGACTCAGTACTATGTGAAAATATCCGATACATCTACCGGGACGGCAACAGTAAGAGATTATACCACAGGTGTTTCCACTAATGTTGACAAGACTTCAGGGACCGTATCGGAAGGGGATGTAATACTTTCAGAAGATTTTAGCGAATTCCTCTATGGTGGCAGTCCTTATGGTCTTCCCGGATATAAATCCACGACTCCTAGCCTTGAGGCTGCGTCTACGGCTCTTTCCGGAGACGATCCGGCATTGTCGAGCGGAGGAAAACTTTACCTATGCCCTCCCGGAGACGGGTATACAATTGTTTCTACACTATATAAGGCATTTAGCGGGTCCAGAATCAAGAACTGGCGAGGCTTTGTGCAGAATAATAATGTCAATGTTCTCATCCTGCAGTCGGGAGTTGTGAAAGTCGGAAACGAGGGCTATACAGGAGATATTCTGACTCCGGAGCTCAAGTGTCTCAAAGAGACAGCAACCCTGAGGGTGACTTTCGACGCCGCTCCTTATATCGAATGGGGAGAATCGTCTGTTGCGGATGGGAATAAGTGCGTTGTCGAAGTATTCCCCGATAACCTCACCCTTGTTAACAGGACATTGGCTTCTTCCAGATCCAGCAGTAATGAGCCCCTCTCTTCCGAGATTGTCGAGATATCGACCGAGCCTCTTTTCAAGACTTACTCTGTGACCGTAAAGAATGTTCCTCCAGGTGGTTCCATCGGTATAGGACCGCTAAGGGATAATGATCCCGGAAAGAGCGAGCACCGCTGCTACATCGATAATGTCAAGGTGGAACTGGTGAAATATGAGGATACTACTCATCCCCATTATGACACTATCAATGGAACTGCGATTCTCGAAGGCAATAACGGCATCGGCCTTATCACAGATGCCAAGACCGGAAAAGGTGTTGAAGGCGTTCCTGTCACGGACGGTTACAATTATACGGTTACGGATGCCAACGGAGTCTATCAGATGGTTCTGGACAGCAGGACGAGAAATGTCTACATGAGCGTTCCCGCTGCATATAAGATACCTCTTGATGAGTATAATCATGCTCCCCGTTTCTTCTCGGTAGGTAAGTTTGACCTCGGTGTGCAGAACCGGAATGACTTCGTTCTCGAGCCTCTCGATGCTCCAGAAAAAGAATTCACCCTCGTTATGATCGGCGATCCTCAGTGCCAGACGTCGAAGGGGGTGGGCTATTATACGACAAAGCACGGCAATTATCCGGGCACGATACCGGATATCCAGGCAACTGTCAATGAAGGGCTTGCTTCTGGAGAGTATAAGAATGTCTATGCAATGACGCTGGGAGACATTGTGTTCGATTCTTCGAATATGTGGGATTCGATGCAGCAGGCAATGTCCAATGTGAGAATTGATTCGGGATGGCTTCCGTTCTTCCAGTGCATCGGCAACCATGATCATACTGCGACTGTAACGAGCAGCGATCCCCTTATGATTGATTATCTTTCCGCCGAACTGTTTGTAAAGCACTTCGGGCCGACTGAATATTCTTTCGACAGGGGTGATGCCCATATCGTTGTCATGGACAATGTCTATGCTGCATATTCTTCGCCATATTCCTCTTACCCCGACGGGGCAACAATGGTTTACAACGGAGGATTCACGGACGAGCAGTATGAGTGGTTCAAGAAGGACCTCAGTTATGTGAAGGACAAGGATAAAAAGATGCTGATTTTCTGTGCCCATATTCCATTCCGCGAGGGTGCAGGGTACATAACCGGATCAATGGTTATTCTCTTTGCCCATCACCATGATTTCCTCGACGAGATGAAGGCTTTCCATAGTGCGGAAATAATGATAGGACATGTCCACTATCCCGGAGTTTATATCCATCGCGACTGGGTGACAGGGAGCGGCAGGCCTATTATGGAACATCTCCATCAGGCGGCTTGCGGAGGGTGGTGGAATTGCCACAGCAGTGTCACCGGTGGCCCTAATGGCTATACTATTTATAAGGTCAATGGTCCTGACGTTGTAGACTGGATCAACAAGGGAACAGGCCGCTCGAAAGACTATCAAGTCCGTGTCTATGACGGTAATCAGACCTATTCAGGAACGAGGAATTACCAGTTTACGTGGGCTGCTGGAGGATATGGCGGCACCTCGTATATCCCCGTTTATGGCCACAGCCCTCTTGAAGGTTGTTTCGTGGCCGAGGTTTGGGATGACGACAGCGACTGGTGGACTGTCGAAATGTACCAGAACGGCAAAAAGATAGGAGATTTTGAAAGGGTCCCTGACGGTGTGATGTCGAATGTCGCCCTTGCTTCGTATGCCTTCAATGAGCTTGGAAAGAACTCTGTATCATGGACCGACAGGGCTTTCAGCCACTACTGGTTCTTCCGTCCGGATTCCGGCATTCCGGCTGCAGAGACCGGCTGGGAGGTCCGTGTGACTCACACTATCCCTTCCAGCGGCATAAAGCACGTCTTTACCAGGAATACCTTCACAACCGACTATTCTGAGTTCTAGGCGAGAATAACCGAGATTCCGACTTTCGAGGAATCGGCGAGGAGTATGGACTTTCCGGCAGCGTTCATCAT
>ERZ842401.2885-NODE-2885-length-22127-cov-10.029585_pt1 | contig 22127 bp, 24 predicted proteins | sample MGYA00521270_ERZ842401 | MGnify/ENA primary metagenome ERZ842401 (study PRJEB31892, sample SAMEA3878208) | bioreactor metagenome | biome: Moose rumen | place: Sweden | collected 2011-10 | study: EMG produced TPA metagenomics assembly of the PRJEB12797 data set...
TTTTCGTCTTTTTTAACATGTTGTAAACCCCACCTATTCTTTTACTACATATTATTTATTTAGACGGACACCTCCCCACCGGGAGTCGCTGTATGGCGTCCTGTCTACGGCCTGATTTAACTGGGATTTAACTCCCATCAGCTACTATTCTACACTCTTTGTCCCCATAAGTAAAACATTTTTGACGAAAATCTACGGAAAAAAATATTTTCTGAAAAGCGGCTCATTGCTTGAAATTCATTGCCTTTATTCACCGCTATAACTTGTAACTATCTTTATTGGTTGGAATTGTTCCCAGTATTAAAATCCCCTTATCTTTTCTCCCCAATTCTACGATATATCTATAGGGGAAGTGTTGTACTTTCCAGATTCTTTTAGGAAAGGAGGATTTATCATGTCTACCATTTCGGCAATGACCAAGGATACGTACACGATGTACAAGATGGCCCAGGGCGACACGCAGTCCACCACAGCAGCGCAAAAAGCAGCCAGCACAACCGCGAAAGAAAGTTCCATCAGTTCTGCACAAAGCAAAAGCTATGCCACGGCGGCTGCCAACGTCAGCAAGCTGAGCAATTTAGTCGGCTCTTTTGATTCGGCTTATAGCAGCAAAAAGACCAATGCCGCTCAGGATTCCATCAGCAGCCTTTGGTCCGGTTACACCAATTCGTACTCTGCGAGTGCAGGCCTCGCCAATTTAAATGCCCTGTCCGGGGTATCTTCCAGCGCAGCCGGACTTGTAAACTCCTATAATGAAGCCAAGTCCACTTTTGACACGCAGTTCAAGGCCTATATGGGCGATTTGCAAAAATCGGCTCAGACGGTTAAGAACATGAGCTACGAATTCAGTGCAGACGACATCACCAAGGCCGAAGACGGCACGAAAACGTACAGTGACGGACTAAAATCTGCCATCAAGAACGTCAAACAGCTGGTCTCCGACTACAATGATGCCTTAGACCTCACCAGCGATTACAGCAGTGTGGGCAGGAGAATGGAATCACTCCATAAGTCGTTTGCCGACACCACTTACCGGGCTGACACCTATAATCAGCTCGGCATCTCGGTGGACAGCAAGACAGGCAAAATGACGGTAGATGAGGACAAACTGGCCACAGCCCTCACTGAAAACGGTGACCGGGTCAAAAACGCCCTCGGAGCAAACGGCCTTGCAGGCAAAGCCGAACAGCATCTCGCACAGGCAAACAACCAAAGCGACAAACTGTTCCCCTCCCTGCAGAGCATGTTCGGCAACTCCCTCAAAACCGCCTCAGCCTACACCAACCCGCGCGTACTGAGTGCTTCCGTTCAGTACGGCATGATTGGGAATCTCTTCAGCTCCATGTTCTAAGGATCAGGAAAACGAATCCATGAACAAAGGCCACAGAGAGAAACCAAGAACAAAGCCCGGTGGCTGATAATGCTTTTCCGTCGCGTTAGGCAAGCCTGCATAAGCAGAGGAAAAGTATTATCAGCCACCGGGCGTCTTAATTACATCGATGATAGAGAGATAGTTAACATCGATGCTATAAGACAGCCAGCGGAGGTATATTTCTGCGCTAGTACGCGCTATGCGTGTAAATCGCGCCGAAACATACCTCCGCTGGCTTTTATATTTTACGCTTTTGAAAACTACCTTATCTTCGTCTTATCCGTTACTGGTTAATACACATCAGCTGCTGCATCCCAGCCCAGCTGTAAGGCCTTCATATTGGCTTCGACTGTATGGGGCGGCACACGTTTTTTCACAAAATCCTTAACGGTGTCGAGCTGTACCAGCCCTGTGATGCGCACGAGTGCGCCCAGAGCTACGATATTGGCAAAGAGTGCCTTGCCCAGTTCTTCTACGGCAAGTTTTGTGATGGGCAGGCGAACCACATGCGGGAAGTCCGGTGTTTCCGGCACGAGGCTGTCGTCGAGAATAAGCAGCCCTTCCTTGTGCAGGTCGCTGTAGTATTTATCCGCCGCTTTCTGCGTCATGGCCAGCACCAAATCCGGCGTTTCCACATGGGGATGATAGATGGTTTCATCACTGATGATGACCTCTGCTTTCGAGGCGCCGCCGCGTGCTTCCGGGCCATAGGACTGGCTTTGCGCCGCCTCCTTGCCCTCTGCCACTGCCGCTTCAGCCAGCAGAATGGCTGCGGTGATTACCCCCTGACCGCCGGAGCCGGAGAGTCTTAACTGTTTTTTCATGCGTGTGCACCTCCTGCCCGTTCAATCACCTGGTCGTAAGCCGTATCATAGTCCATAGCCGTTGCTTCATACAATAAGCCAATGGGGAATTTTTCCGGTGTCACCGCAGCCGGGTCAAGTTTATCCCACGCTGCCTTCATCACCGCATTATCCCGCATCCACTTCATCATGTCTGCGGGGCTGCCCAATTTATTCTTGCGGCCATAAGCCGTGGGGCACTGCACCAGAGCTTCTACAAACGAGAAGCCGTGATTATCAAAGGCATTCGCTATCATATCCGTCAAATGCTGGACATGGAAAGCCGTGGAACGTGCTACATAAGTGGCACCTGCCGCTTCAGCCAATGCGCAGGCATCAAAGGGGCGGTCTACCGAACCATAAGGAGCCGTGGTTGCCTTTCTCCCCGTCGGGGTCATTGGCGAAGCCTGCCCGCCCGTCATGCCATAGATATTGTTGTTGAACAGTACCACCGTCAAGTCCACATTGCGGCGGCAGCCGTGGATGAAATGATTGCCGCCGATAGCTGTGCAGTCACCGTCACCGGTGATAACCACCACATTGAGTTCCGGGCGTGCCAGCTTGATGCCCGTAGCGAAAGGAATCGCACGGCCATGTGCCGTATGCAGCGTATCAAAATCCATATACCCCGAAGCACGGGAAGAACAGCCAATCCCCGAAACAATCACCGTATTATCCTGATTCAGTTCCGGACGTTTGGCAATCGCCTGCACAATGGCTTTCATGGCAATACCATTGCCACAGCCGGGACACCAGAGATGCGGGAGGCGGTTCTGACGGAAATATTTTTCATATTCTCTTTCTGCCATCATCCTTCAACCTCCTTTACCAATTCATCAATACTTGCCAAAATCTCACCGGGTTCAAAGGCACGCATATTGTACTTGCCGCAAAGGCTTACCGGGCAGGCACCATTCGCTGCCCGCCGCACCTCATGGACAATCTGCCCATAATTCAGCTCGGCCACCACAATTCCCTTAACTTTAGCGGCAAGTTCGGCAATCACCCTATCCGCAAAAGGCCAAATGGTCAGCAGGCGCACCAGACCGACCTTTTTACCGGACTCCCTTGCTTCCCGCACAGCTTCATACGCCGTTCTTGCCGTGCCACCAAACGAAACCACCGCATACTCTGCATCATCCATAAAATAACTTTCCGTATGAATGATTTCCTCACCGGCACGCTCAATCTTCGCATGCAAACGGCGGATGGAATCCTCTGTTACCTTGGGACTCCCCACGGGAAAGCCCGTTTCATCATGGATAAGACCGGTAACATGAATATGATAACCTTCACCAAAATCCGCTACATTGGGCACTAAATCTTCCTCCGGCGCAAACGGCTGATAGCCTTCCGCCCGCGTTTTCGTCGGCTTGCGGCGCGGATAGATGTCCACTTTATCGGGAAGTTCCACCTTTTCCCGCAGATGCCCCACCATCTCATCCATCAACAGCATAACCGGCGTACGGAAACGCTCCGCATAATTCACCGCCATAACCGTAGCATCAAAGGTTTCACGCACGCTCCAAGGCGAAAGCGCAATCACCGGATGGTCACCATGCGTCCCCCAGCGCACCTGCATCACATCCCCCTGCGAAGGTGCTGTGGGCTGACCAGTTGACGGGCCAACACGCTGCACATCGACCAACACACAAGGAATCTCTGCACAGGCCGCATACCCGATGAGTTCCTGCTTCAAAGAAAAACCCGGCCCGGAGGTCGCATCCATTACCTTGCAGCCAGCCAATGACGCCCCTAAGACAGCCCCCATCGAAGCGATTTCATCTTCCATCTGGATAAACTTGCCGCCCGTCTTCGGCAAAAGTTTTGCCATAGTCTCCGCAATTTCCGTCGAAGGGGTAATCGGATAGCCGGCAAAGAAGTTAACCCCCGCAGCAATCGCTGCTTCAGCACAGGCTTCATTGCCCTGCATCAATCTTGCCTTGCTCATGCCGCTCCCCCCTTCGTTGCAACTTTATCCACAAATATTGCATAATCCGGGCAACGCAGCTCACATTGACCACAGCCAATGCAGGCTTTCGGATTGACCACCTGTACCTTGCCCAGCTCATCTATAGCCAGCACCGACTTAGGGCAAAAGGCTGCGCAAATCCCGCATCCTTTGCACCGCGCCAGTTTGACGCTAATCTCCGCTTTCATAAGCTCCGCCTCCAATTACACAAGTAAATATAACTCAAATTACATAGCAAATATGCTTATTCCTTATATACTTTTACATCATAGCAGAAAGTTGTATAAAAATCTACCATTTTTGTAAATTTAAGTAATGTATACATAAACACAACGTCTATCCAACTTCCTAATATTATTGTTCGCCACAAAAACAAATTCTCCCCCATAACGAAAACATTTTTTATTATTTACCTCTGTAAATAATAGCTTCATCTAATTGGTCTCTGACTGCCAAATATAAAATACAAAATTTCTCTGCAAAAAAAGCCAATAATATGGTATACTGTGGTGGTAGGTTCGCGATATTGTACTTACAAATGTGAATCAGCAGGAGATTTCGTATTATTGTCGAAAACTTTATAAGATGGTGAGTATACTTGCTAAATGCTCACTTTCAGGAAGAGGTGAGAAACATGACATTCATCCTGATAACGGGCTCCATCATGGCCATCAGCATCTTCCTCATTCACAGGCTCTGCCGCTTTTTTGGCATCGAAATGAAATGGACATCCCTGGTGCTCTGTGCCATCATGGCCTTTATCGTCAATGGCATGGCTATCACCATGAGCCCCTTTCTCGACCGTGCCCATTACCTGCGGTTAGGGGTATTGGTCATCACTGCAGCAGCATTGGTAACATTCTTCAACGAACGCATGCTGCGCCGTGAAGAAGCCATGGCAGGCGGATACACTGTCCTACCTACAGAAGAACTGCCTGTGGAGGAGGCGCCTCCCGCAGAAGATGATATGCTGTTGGCTCGACGAAAAAAATCAGACACAGCTGCCATCGTGGAAGAGGCTTCCGTAGCTGAGGCACAACCGACCGAGACAACTGCGCCCCTCCAGACCGATTCTGCCCCGGAGCCACCAACGGAATCCGCAGACAAAGCCACTGCCGATATCCAGACGGCTCAGCAGGCAATAGAAGAAGCCGAAGCTGCTGCCAGAGTCCTGGCTGAAAAAGAAGCGGCAGAAGCGGCAGAAGCAGCGAAAAAGGCTGAAGAAGAAGCAAAAGCCATCGCTGAAGCCAAGGCAAGAAAAGCAGCAAAAGAACGGGCTGCACAAAAGAAACGCGAAGAAGCTGCCCGCCGCAAAACCGCAGCCGAAGCCGAAGCAAAAGCCAAGGCTGAAAAAGAAGCAGCAGAAGCTAAGGCAAAAGCCGAAAAAGCTGCTGCCGAGGCAAAAGCTAAAGCGGAAGAAAAAGCCCGCCAGTTGGCTGCTGCCAAACAACAGGCTCACGAAAACCAGCTCAAGCAGGAACTGTCTACCATGGATAGCCTTGATGCAATTTTGGACTTTGCCTACGAAGCCAAGACTGCTCAGCCCAAAGATGCAATCTTTGCCTATCACGAAGCAATTTCCCGCTATGCCGATGATGATTACACACCGTTCCTCGTCATCGAACTGGGCAACCTTTACAAAGAACAAGCAAACTACAGTGGCGCTATCGCCACCTACAAAAAGGCACTCAACATGCCCATAATCGCCCAAAACGATGCCATGTGTCAGGAATTTACCAAAAATATCCATTACCTTGGCGCCGTTCAGGATATACTTGCCAAACATGCTGCGCTTTCTACGCCCTTCCCGCAGATTCCGGGAGACATTATGCAGGAAATCGAAAACGAATTTCAGGCTCATAGTGACAGCGCAAAATAATTGGAGGAATTTTTAATGAAGAAAAGTGTAGAAATCCTTGGTCTTCCCATCATCAGCATCACGGAAGGCCGTGAGCTTGGTGTCAGCAAGACCTTGCTCATCGATGCCAAAAACGGCACAGTGGCTGCAATCACCATCGAAGATGCTGACTGGTACCGCGGCGTAAAGCTTATCCCGTATGAGTCCGTTATCGCCATCGGCGATGATGCCGTAACCATCACCAACAGCGAAAACATCCTGACGCTGGATGCTGCCGGTGACTACGAAGCCCTTTTAGACGAAAACATCCGCATCATCGACACCAAGGCTATCACAAAATCCGGTACTATTCAGGGTAAGGTTTCCGAACTCTACATCGGCGACGATGGCAAAATTGAAAAATGCGAAATCACTGCACCCGATGGCACCACTTCCGATATCACTACCGACCAGATTTCCATCTTCGGTAAGCAGGTAACGGTTATTGACCCCACCGGGGAAAAAAAAAATAATGTAATGCCCAGTGCTCTGGAAGCACCAAAGGCTGCACCGGCAGAACCGGTTGCACCTAAAGTCGAAGCAGCCCCCAAGGCTCCGGAAGCACCAAAGGCTGCTGAACCTGCAAAAGCAGCAGAAGCCCCCAAGACTGAAGCTCCGAAGGAAGAAGTAAAACCAGAACCTAAAAAGGAAGCTCCTAAGGCTGCTCCTGCCCCCAAGGCTGAGCCCAAGAAAGAGGCTCCAAAGGCAGATGCCGCAAAACAGGCCGCTGCTGACAAAGCGTCTGAAGAACGCCATCGCCGATTTCTTCTGGGTAAAAAGGCCGCTCGCGACATTAAGATGGATAACGGCATCGTTATCGTAGAAGCCGGCCAGGATATCACCGAGGAAGTTCTCCAGAAGGCAAAACTGGCTAACAAGTTCATTGAACTTTCCATGAACGTACAGTAAAATTGTGTAAAATAGCTGTTGCATATGCAACAGCTATTTTTTTGCCAATAACCACTATTGTAATGATATTGCACTACATTTCATTGCAATATAATTGATTTTATCTTTTCCTTAGTGTAAAATATAGCTAAAAGGAGGGGTTGTATTATGTCAACAGCAACGATACAGGTTCGCATTGATGCCCTTTTAAAAAAGGAAGCCGAAGCTGCACTCAAGAGTATGGGACTCAATATGTCCACTGCTATTCATCTTTTTTGTCGCCAAGTAGTAAATCAGGGGCGTATCCCCTTTGATATCGTGGTCCCTGATATCCCCAACACTGAAACCCAAAAAGCTTTAGATGATGCCTTAGCCGGCAAGAATCTTAGCCGCTCTTTCTCCAGTGTAGATGAAATGTGGGAGGATCTGAATGCTTAACGTCCGCTACTCCGCAAAATTCAAGAAGGACTTTAAGCTAGCCCAAAAACGAGGCTTGCCCATGAATGTCACATCCGCCCGGATTGGCTACTCATCTATCGTATTAATGATAGTGAACTGGAACTGATTGCCCACCGAACCGGAACTCATAGCGATTTATTTCAAAAATGAAGATAGACCGTCACACTTTGTAAACGTGCGACGGTCTTTTTTATCCTTTACTCTCTTTTGGCAAATCCCCCAACGCATACTCACAGCACTGCTTCACAAGATTATTCACCGAAACATTTTTCTCCTTTGCAACCTGTTCCAGCTTATCTAGAAGTTCCTGTGGAAAGCGAAAAGTCTTATTCACCATATCCTGACTCTGCTTTACGACAAACATACATCTCCCCCTCCCTTCTCACTCTGTCGATAACGTTTTACCATCCGATAAAAAGTTGACCGAGACATCTTCAACTTACGGCTGGCATCCAATGCACTAATCTCACGCGCCTCCATGTCTTCGGCAATGATATCTACGCCAGCATAATTCTGCAAAGTCTCAACATCACTACCACTCTCTGCATATCCATAAATTTTAGCAAGCATAAACATCACCACCTTATCTTTTTCAATAAGTAACCGCCCCCTGCGATTATCAAATGCCGATTATCCCTTCTTATCATGAGTAACGATATATAAACAACCACAAAAATCCCCATAGCAACGGCTACGGACACGATTCCACCATCTGTCCACACATACCTTACATGCCATGCCAATAATCCAGACACAATCGCTGGAATAGCTGGATTAAAAATATTCATGGCTATCTTTCGCAAGGAAAAGTCCAATACCTGACGCAGCATAACTAACTTGACCAAATCCAACCATAAAGAACTTGCGCACATTCCTAAAGCCAAAGCATCGAAGCCAAATTTTGCACCATACCATAAAGCGCCCCACATAACTGGGAAATGTAGCACCTGTGAAAAAGCCGATAACCGTGGCATCCCTTTCGCCCGAATAGCTTCACTGGCCAAAGAATTAATCAGTATGGAAAACACCGCGGTCATACTCCATGCACCAAAGAAAAAATCCCCTTCATGCCATTGTCCGCCCAGGAAAAAACCTACCGCTACATCAGCAAATACAAAAAGCATTATCCCCAGCGGAGTAAGGACTAAAGCGGCTTTCCCTTGCATACCATAAAACATTTCTCTAAAATTTGGCATATCATTCTGCAAACGGGACATCGCAACAAAAAAAACGGGCATAATCGCACCTGTCAACAAACCGAAAGCCGCCCCCGTTAAGGTCAATACGCCTCGATATAAACCTAAATAATAACTGCTCAAAAGCGTTCCCACCAAAAACAGCCCACCGTAGCTGCTAAACCAGATAGTAATTGATTCAAAAAGCGTCCACAATGAAAATGACAGCATTCCCCGTAGCCTGTCCCAATCTATTTCACCCCAAAATGGCATCTCCGTATACCGTGCTTGCACCACACACGTTGCTCCCTGTTGCGCTAGCATGCCACAGACTAACGACCAAAATCCAGCCCCCATATACGCTAGCGGTATGGTAACCATCAACGGTACAGCTAGTGATATCATCCGCAGTTTAAACAACAATTTGAATTGAAAACTTCGCTTTAAAACTGCTGACTGCATGCCATTATAGGAAGTCAATATCAAACCAAAGCCTGCCAGTCTTATTCCATTTGCTACCTCAGCTGAACCTAATAAACTTGCTATTTCCTTTGCAAAGCAGATTATCACCAGCCAAAGGACCAACGCCAACAGACAGGAAGTCATTAGTGCCGTCCCAAAGCATTGACGCTTTTCTTCTTCATTATAAAATTCATGTTGCACAAAATATTTTTGGAATCCTGCATCCGCAAACATTTCTGCAAAGGAAGTCACTACCAATATGGAAGCCATGACACCAAAAGCCTCGGGAGTAAGCAGGCGGGCTAAAATCATTCCTGTAATAGGAGTAATGATTTTAGACATGAATTCAGTAATAAAAGTCCACTTCGTAGCATTACGCACTTTATCGCTAAGTGCATTCATTCTTTGTACCCTTTTAAGTCAAGCATTTCTCCATATTGTAAGTCATATTTTTCTGGCTCAAATGTATCAAAGCCAGATCCATGATGTAACGTAATCTCTCCATAGTATAATTTCCCATCTACATCATAAAAATCCACTCTCACATATGCAAATTTTTTTGCAATATCCTCTGCAATATCCACCATTCTTGAAAATGTTTTTGGTTTTTCAATATCAGCACCAAAATATCCTTTATGATCTTGAGGTGCTACCCACTCCATGTTCATACGCTCCCACGTCGGAGTATAAATTGAACGATAATTTTCGCCCTCTCTATCGACAGAGCAATAAACAAATTTGACCTTACCATTTATACAATGGAGTTTATAATCATTTGGAATTTTTCCATTCTTGTCTTGCAATAGTTTTTCTACAATAATGCAAGGCTCTATATTCTTATACTGCCATTCCTGCGAGTTATAATAATAGTTTTCTACTAACCATCGCCTGCAATTACTGCGTAATCTTTCATAGTCAACATTATTTTTATCTCGTATAATCTGGTATTCTCCAGAACCACTATTACATTTTACTATACAAGGCTCATTGGGAATATTTTCTTCTTTTATATCCTTCCAATTATATGTCATAAACAAGAGTGGGATTAATCCATCATCACCATACTTTTCCCAAATCTTTCTTACTGCATATTTATCAGCACAAACCGTATGAAAATCTTCATGAACATTCAATTTCAGCCATTGAATTTTCTCTGTCAATGTTTGCGGATTATCTAAATTCAAATCCTTCCCAAACACCTTTTTATATTTTTCCTTGGTTATATATTCATCCCCCTTTATATACACAGGCAAATTATATCTCACTAATCTAAACAATCTATATAACAAAGTATTGTCGAATATGATATTTTTTATTGATTTTTTTATTCCCATATTATTTCCTCCATGTTTTCATCTACCCAGCTTTTATGTTTTTTGTGTGAAATAATAATTGCACGCTTTGCCTTTTCGATAATAGGCATATCACTTTGACTATCCGTTACTGCATATTCAACCTCACCAGATAAATTATGTTCCATTACATAATCTTCCAGCATAACTAATTTTTCCATTCCCAAGCATTCTCTTCTTAATATTCCCATAGAGATATCATGGAATGTTAAAAATTCGGCTGATATGACATGTTTTATTCCATATTCCTTAGCAAAACAATCAATATAAAACTTTGAGCCACCGCTTATTACAATTATTTTTAAGTTTTCTCTTTGCAATTTTTTTACTAATCGAATCGTATCACAAATATAATGCCTGCTAACTATTTTTTTATAAAACTCCACACCACAATTAAGCAAATCATTGATTTTTATCCCAAATGTACAAGCAATCAACAAGTGTTTTCTAAGATAGAATTTACACCCTATACGCATCAACAATGTTGTCATTTTATTGAGTATAAATACTAACAATTTACACGTACATATTTTATACAAACACGGTCTTCTTATCCGAAGAACATATTCTAAAAAAGCATCAAATGTTTGAAAATCAACAACTGTTTCACAAAAATCCAACAAAACATATTTATCCATTCAACAGTCCTTTACTTTCTATAAATCCATCTATCGTAGCAAATACATGCTGCATCTGTTCTCTAGTTCCTATGGTTATTCGCACACAATATTTAGCAATATATTCATTTTGACAAATATCACGTATAAATATGTTTTCTTTTGCTAATTCATTGACAAAATCTTTACGTACAGTTTCATTATAAAAACGAATCATCACAAAATTAGCTGCACTTGGATATACTTCAAAAATTCCAATATACTTTTTTAAATAGTCATATACGATATTCTTTGCCTTGGTTATTTCCTCAACGTACTGCTTCATATAGTCTATATCTTCTAAAGCTCCTATAACAGCCTCCTGTGTAAAAGTAGGTATGTTTTTAGGATTTCTTATTTTAGATATATCTTCAATATTTTCTTTATTGGCCAACAAATATCCGAACCGAAAGTTGGCTAACCCGAAAGCCTTTGACATTGTTCGCGATATCAATATATTATCATAAGATTCCACCAATCCAGCAGCCGATTTATCCGCAAACTCCATATATGCCTCATCAATTAAAAAAAGCACCTCTTCATTTTGCGTAATCAATTCTTCTATCTCGTAGCAATCCAATATACTGCCGGTTGGATTATTCGGATTGCAAATATATACTAAGGAAGGCTTATATCTCTCAATTTCCTTTTGGATTTCTTCTACACTAACCTCTGTGTCAATACAAAAATCATATCGATACAATATCGCCCCACTTGCTTCTACTGTGAGTCTGAAATTATCATAAGTTGGACCGATTAATAAAACAGGGTCACCAACCGTCACAAAAGTTCTGGCAATATATTCATGCAAGCTATCAGAGCTTGAAAAATACTGAATACATTCACCTGGAATACCAATGTAATTACTCAATAAACTAAGTAAAACTTCATTATATGTAGATGGGTACAAGTGATAAAAACATGGCCCACTCATTAATTTTTTGATTCGTTGATCCACTTTAGGTGATGGAGGTATGGTTGATTCATTCCAGTCCAATTTTAAAATTTTTTCCCTCTCATCATTATCTACTGTCCAAATCTTATGTGATGCTACTCTGTAAGGTATAATGTTTCGTAAATACTTATTTACAAATCGCATATTATTTGCTCCTTCACCTGCTCAGCGCAGACAACCGTTTTAATTTATGCTATTATAATATCGAAATACAATTCTTTTTATATTATTTTTACCGCTACTCTCTCATGGCATAATATAGATATCAAGGAATTATCTCCGCAAACACATTAAGTTTTTACGAGTCATGCTAGTCTCTCAAACAGATTAAGCTTGGCTTGCTATTTTTTTAGATAATACTCTTTATACCAGTCGGCAAAGCCCTTCAATCCCCGCACAATACTAGTCTTAGGCCGAAAATCAAAATCCCGTTCCAACTCGCTGACATCAGCATACGTCTGGTAGACATCCCCGGGCTGCATGGGCAGGTATTCTTTTTCTGCCGTCTTGCCCAATGCTTTTTCCAAAGTCTCGATAAAGTCCATCAACTTCACGGGACTATTGTTGCCGATATTGTAGACCTTGTATTTATCGCCAGCTTTATTGACTTTCGGCGGGTTGCAAAGCATATGCTCAATACCTGCAACAATATCGTCTACATAGGTAAAATCACGGAGCATATCACCATTGTTGTAAATCTTGATGGGCTTACCATCGCGAATCAGATTGGCAAATTTGAAATACGCCATATCCGGACGTCCATACGGCCCGTAGACGGTGAAGAATCTAAGCCCTGTTGCCGGAATGCCATACAAATGACTATACGTGTACGCCATCAACTCATTGGACTTTTTCGTTGCGGCATATAAGCTGATAGGATGATCAACATTATCCGTCGTGGAAAAAGGCGTCTTTTCCTGATTACCATAAACCGAGGAGCTGGACGCAAAAAGCAAATGCTCTACCGGATTATGCCGGCAGGCCTCCAATATATTGAAGAAACCAATCAGATTTGAGTCAATATAGCTGCGTGGATGGTCGATACTATACCGCACACCAGCCTGCGCACCGAGATTCACCACAATATCCGGATTTGCCTGCTCAAACAACGCCTTGACCGCCGCCTCATCAGCTAAATCTCCTTTGATAAATTCATACTTTGGATACGCCTGCAAGATTGCCAGGCGGCTTTCCTTCAGTGAGACATCATAATAATCGTTGCAGTTGTCAAAGCCAACTACCCGCGCACCAAGTTCCAATAGTCGTTTGGAGAGATGAAAGCCGATAAAACCTGCGCCTCCGGTAACCAACACCTTTTTACGATTATCAAAGTTCTTGTAATTTGCCACTAAGCTCGCTCCCTTTTGATAAGACAGATTCAACCGCCCCGCCTTGTTAATCCCTGCTGAAAATATCCCGTGTGAACACTTTCTCCCGCACATCTTCCAGTGCATCATTCCAACGATTGGCCACAATCACATCACTACGTTCCTTGAACGCTTCCAAATCGTTAACAACCTCCGAACGGAAGAAGTTATCCTCTTTAAGCGTCGGCTCATAAACAATGCAGGGAATCCCCTTTGCCTTAATACGTTTCATAATCCCCTGAATCGCGCTGGCACGGAAATTATCCGATGCCGTCTTCATCGTCAAGCGATAAACACCGACAACCTTCGGCTTTTTCGCGATAATTGCATCTGCTATAAAATCCTTGCGCGTACGGTTAGCCTCAACCACCGCACCGATAAGATTCTGTGGCACATCACGATAGTTTGCCAAAAGCTGCTTGGTATCTTTCGGCAAGCAGTAGCCACCATAGCCAAAGGAAGGATTGTTATAAAAATCTCCAATCCGCGGATCAAGGCTGACACCACGGATAATTTCACTCGTGTTTAGGTCACGGGCTTCAGCATAAGAATCCAACTCATTAAAGTACGCCACGCGCAAGGCAAGACAGGTATTGGCAAAAAGTTTAATCGCCTCTGCTTCCGTTGAACCAGTAAACAGAATTGGAATATCCTCCTTCTCTGCCCCTGCCGCCAACAATCCAGCAAATAATTTCGCCCGTTCGGAACGTTCTCCCACAATAATCCGCGAAGGATACAGGTTATCATGCAATGCCTTTCCTTCTCGCAGGAACTCTGGCGAAAAAATGATATTCTCCGTCTTAAACCGCTTCTTCATCTGCACCGTATATCCAACAGGAACCGTAGACTTGATAACCATTACTGCCTGCGGATTAATGTCCAGAACTTCCTCAATAACCGCTTCCACCGAAGATGTGTCAAAGAAATTCTTATCCGGGTCATAATTAGTCGGGGTAGATATAATCACAAAATCTGCGCCCCCAATAGCTTCCTGCGCATCCAGCGTGGCGCGGAAATTTAAATCTTTATGCGCCAGGAAATCTGAAATATCTACATCCACAATAGGTGAAATTCCCTTATTGAGCATCTCCACCTTTTCTGGCACAATGTCCAACGCGACAACCTCATTATGTTGCGCGAGTAAGATACCATTGGACAATCCAACATATCCTGTACCTGCAATTGCGATTTTCAAAACAATTTAACCTCTTTTCGTAAAACTATTAGAAAAATTTTATATAAAACTCCTCGTCCAATGTACTTATAACCTATAAGATGCTATAATGTACTATAAACAGAATACTGACGGAACTACAAAGATTTTTCTATGCTCCGAAGGAACACTCAACGATGTTCCTGCTGATATCAAAGCATTTCTTGACTATATAAAAGGAATGCCTGTAAACGATGAATTTGTAACGGAAATAGACCACTTTATCAAAGAAATAAAAATCAAAGAGGAGGAAAGGGTGAGCTATATGACATACGCCATGAAAATAAAAGAAGCTGAGGATTATGGTCGCGCCGAGGGGCGCGCCGAGGGGCGTGCTGAAGGAGAGAAAAACGCCGACATTCGCACCGCGAAAAGATTATTATCCAAAAACAATACCATTGATGAAATACTGGAAATTGTCGATTTATCACGAGAGGAAGTTGAGAATTTAGCTAAATCGCTAAATTAATTTAGTCATAACACAACAACTTCAATGAAGAAGACTACACTACATTGAGCGATTCACGTAAAATAGATATTGGAATAATCATTTCTGCCGTCTATACAACGACGACACGATAAAATATATTTCACTTCCGCCGGCCATTAGCCAGCGGGCTTTTTTTACTAAACATATCTATACTACTCCGGTACAATATCCAGCGCCCTCATTTCATAACGCTGCGCGAGTAAGATGCCATTGGGCAAGCCAACATAGTCTGTGCCTGCAATTACGATTTTCAAAACCTTCCACTTCCATTCAGCATTTCGTTAATTATCATATAATTACTGCCTCAATCACTATTTATTTTTCAACAACTAACCACTAATAGTTTAGCTTGTATTTTATTTATGTTTTTCTAAAATAAATCTAGAATTCAGTAAAATATTATCGCCTAATATTTCAATTCTATCCCTACTTATCTTATTTTTCCATAGTACATACGGCAATGATATTTGATCTCTATGTACGTATTGCATTGTCTCATCCCACCACGCCTCATAAAATGATTTACATAGTTCACATTTTACTCTAGAAACAATAACAGTAGCTTCAAATAAAGGCATTTGACTTGTAAAACCTTCTTGTCGATATTTTAAAATTTGTTTTTTTAACAAATTAACATCGTTTATCTTTCCAAGAGTTACTAAGGCTTCAGCCTCCCTATATATTGTCTTCCTAAAAGGATGCACATGTAACCCCAGGAACATCTCCTCATTCATATTCAACACCAATGGAATCAAATCAGATGTTATTAATATACTTCCATCTACATAAATGGTAAAATCATAATCAGGAAATAATATATGGGGATGCATTTTCACCCAACGGTTTTTTAAAGCTGGATCATCTATTTTAAGCGTTTCATTTATAGATGATATATCTATCTTATGCCAAGTACTATTTAACGGAACATCCTTATCGGTAACTATATAATAATCGCAATCTTCCGATACGAATATTGGTTCCTTAATCGTATCATAATCACCAACAATACATGTATATATCGCTATTTTGGGCATTTGCTTTATATTCCATGAAGTTTTATCTATGTACTCTATATTATTATATACGAATTTTTCATATAACCGATTATATCTAAACCTTCTATATGCATGAAATATGCGGTTAATCACTCCTAACAATTTTGTATAACCATCACTTCCTTCACTCAAATAAGCAGCATATCTTCCTATTAACAACTTCTTTATTATCCGTCTAGATTCCACGCTAGCTAACGGCTCACAGTATTTCATACATTAGTCCCTATCCTTCTAAACACATATATACAGCATCAAGTACACCTTTGCACATTTTAAAAAAGTTCTCCTTTTTGTATTTTTGAAATAATAGCACCAGTAATATTTTCCTAATTACTTTATATAAAATATCCATACTATATTTATTACAATACGTAATCATCAAATATATTCCATTTCTCACATAAAAATAATTTCTATATGGAGAATGATTAGTCAAACGAAGGGTTTTTCCCATTATATTTTTTACAGACATATCACCTAATTGGTGCATAATATATGTTGTCGGTACTTCTTTTATAAAAAAATTATTATTATATCCTCTAATACAATAATCAAAATCTACAAAATCTATAAACAGTCGTTCGTTAAATCCTCCTAATTCTTTAAAATATTCTAAATCAATCATCATACCAGAAGTAATTGAAAACATCAAATCCTCTTTTTTCTTTGGAATATGTTTTTCATCTGGATAATTTTCATCTATTACAGTAGGTACATATGCCATACATTTATCGCTATTTAACCATATACTTTTCTTGTATTCATCTATAAAATTATCTGCTACTATTGAATCTTGATCCAATGTGACAATCCATTTTACATCATTTCCCATTGCATACTCACATACTTTATTTAGAGCAGCCGCAATTCCCATATTTTCCAAAGCTGTTCTGACTTCAATATTCGTCGATAATGCTTTAATATTATTCTGTATATATTCCGATGTTCCAAATATTCCATTCTCAAACAGCACCAGTCTGTCCACCTGTTTTCCAATAGCATAAATGGCTTTTTTTAACCTATTCCAATTAGGATCATATATAATTATTGTCGCCCAAATCTCTCGCAACATTTCATCCCCTTTCGTATTAGAACAATCACTAGATTTGCAACACTTATTTTATAATTTATCATAGTATTTCTAGTAAATAATTGTTTAAATAATAAACAGATATTCTCATTATATAAAGCATATAATGAGACACGCATATCGTTTATGGTTCTATCAATTTTATTTACGTATTCACATTGATTCGTATTGTTTAACACCTCTCTTATTGCATATAATAATTTCAATCGTCCATAGCGTCCTCCGATATGTCTTTTAAATCCCCTCACCCTATCGTTAAGACCATTCATTGGCATCGACGTGTTATTTTTATGAATCCTTCTATTTACTAGAGCTTTATTAATACGATAATGTCCACCATATACGGCTGCATATAACCCTAAAATCAAATCATGTGTCAAATTATACTTATAAATATACGGAACACATGCAGTTACGATACTTTTTTTAATTGCCATTGTCATCCCAGTACTTCTATTCTCTCTAACCTGACGTGCTAGCCCAATCTTCTCAATATCTGAAAACATTGTATTTCTAAGTATTTTACACACAGTCAATATATTTTCTCCGCCTATCAACGGAATGTGCTTATTATCATTTTCATCAATGAATCTTTGAAGACACGTTATACACAATGCATCCGAATTTTCTTCAAATATTTTTTTTATGCTACAAATCCTATTCTTTTCCCAAATATCATCCTGATCGCACAAAACTATTACATCACCATTCGCGCTCATCATTCCTCTTATAAAATTTTTAGTGTATCCCAAATTAAATGCATTCTCTATGAGTTTCCATTTGTCATCCAACTCATGTTCTCTTATAAAAGTTTTAATTATACTTACTGTATCATCAGATGAACCGTCATCACATATAATCACTTCTTGTATATCTTCATCTTGTTCAGCTATGCTTTTAATTTGTGGTAATATATACTTTTCACCATTGTATGTGGCTAAAACTACTGAAATCAATTTATACCCCACTAAAAAATCCACTTATGAAATCATTTAAATAGTTATCATACATTATATAATGATAATTTATAACAACATCACTTTGCCCCATCTCAATCCAATTAAATCCTATAAACATTATTACTAATAAACATATACATATTGCATTATTTATAAGTGACATTCTTTTCCTATATAAATATATCGATATGGCACTCATGAAAATTATAAATGCATTTCTCGGCATTCTTGAAATCGCTGTAACAAACGGGGCCAATGGCATTAACATGCAAAAATACCAAAAAAGATTATACGTGTTATTTATATATATCCTTTCACACTTTAAAAGCTTACACTTTTTTATCTTATTACGTACATGATGCAAAATCAGCAATGGAAATATTGTAAATATATACATTACTAAATATCCATAATTCACTTCTTTCTCTGCATAGCCAGCATATCTCCTCGCCACATCTAATGTAATACTATCGGCAGCTATGCTTCTAACATCAAGTAAAAACGGTGCATATGCTGGCATAAGCAGCCCAATAATTATAAACACATTTAGTAATATATCGATATATTTATTGGATATTTTCTTAAGCCAAACAATCAAAGCAAATGGAACCAGTAACAAACCAGAACTATGAAACGTCATGCCTAAGAATAACCAAAAAATATAATTTCTACTATTATTTTTTTTTGAAAAACAATAGTAATAGAATGCTATGTATGTGAATATTTCTAAGAAATAATTTCTAAAAGCTATCACATCCATTACACATGGATAAATTACATATCCCAATAATATAACCGAAGAATAACTTGATATTCTATGTGCTATTATATTTATAGTCAAAAAACCAGCAATGAATATAATAAATCTAAACCATGTGTAATCAATTGCATAATCAAGAAACAACTTGGTTAAAATATTATAACCAACATCTGCACTATATCCATACCAAACTACGCCTACATGATCAAAATTATTAATCGAAAAGTTTTCAACTGCACTATACATTTGTCCATAGGAATTATAGTCCGCATTTTTATAATTCATCCCCATGATGCAGGCTATCACGATAGCAATCAACGTGTGAACACAATATACCTGCTTCGAATCTTTAATTCTTATCACACTTAACCCTGCTAGAATAATGACACTTGTCATTATAAATATTGATATCATTTCTAAACCAACACCTACATCATTCTAATATTCAGCTAGTCGATTAATTTCTCTCATGTATGAATTTACGACTAATTGTCGGTCATATTGCCTTTCCATTTTTTTTCGACCTTTAATCCCCATTTCAATCTTCTCTTTATAAGGTAATTCTATAAATTTTTTTATGACTTTGACTAAAGAAGTTACATTTCTCGGTTCAAAGATGTAACCGCTTTCTCCATCATCAACAGTTTCCTTACACCCCAACCAATTAGTCGTGAGCACTGGTCTTCCAGTAGCCGCAGCTTCCAAGCAAACATTGGACATGCCTTCCATATAGAATGACGGATGTATTAGCGCATGACTTTTTTTCATAAACGAATGCACATCCGGTTGAGCACCGTGATAGACAATATCTCCTTGTTCTGCCCATTTAGCGACTTTATCCTCATAGCCAAATTCACAATTCCCAATAACGTGAAATTCAACATCAGAAAATTGTTTACGGATAATTCTGGCTGCATTTACATACTCATTTATCCCCTTATCCTTCATAATTCTGGCAACAAAGAGAAATCTTAGCGGCTCATTTTCAGCCGGATAATCTTCTAATGAATTAACTTCCAGATTCACACCAGAGCCGGGAATGATTTCTGAGCAAGGAAAATCTATTCCTAAACGGATAAACGTACTTCGATTAGTTTTATTCTGAAAAAAAACACAGGTCGCATGTTTCATTACCCTTCGATATAACACCACAATTGTTTTTTGCAGCATATTTTTATTATCAAAAACCACACCCAGGCCTGTTATATTTACTATATAGGGAATCCGTAAAAATCTTGCAGCCATACCGCCGTAGATGTTAGGCTTTATTGTATAGGTCAGCACACAAATGGGCTTATATTTCTTCATTACACGAAAATATTTCAAGAACAATGCCATTTCTTGAACAGGATTTTTTCCATGTCGATTAACTGCTATTTCTACCACTTTACACCCATCTTTTTCCTTGTATGGTGCTAATCTTTTACCAGCTGGAGATACAATAATTACCTCATACTGTTCAGCTAACAGTCCTTCGATTATTTCATCTCGAAAATTAGCTAAATTGGTAGCTGCATTAACGATAATCATTACTTTACGATTGCGCCGCCGTCTCAAATCGTCGTCCCCCTCAGCATGCAATATCAAATATTTTCTTCATGCTTGTAGCAGATTATCCCATATCCAAAGCTAATCAAACAGCCGATCAGAAAACCGATTCCCGTTATCAGTTTCTTTTTCGGGCCATCAGGTTTATCTTCGTCAGGCAGATTAGCAGGGTCAATTATTTGGATATCCATGGAATCCATGGCTTCCTGTACTTTATCCTGTTCACATTCTTGTACCAGACTCAGATAGACTTTCTGTTTGACTTCAGCATCGCTCTTTAGGAGCAGGTAGTTCATGGCGTCGTCCGGGAATTTATCCATTTCGGCTTCTTTTTCGGCTTTTTTCGCCTTAATTGCTTCTTCACTAGCTTTTGACGCGCCTATTTTTGCTTCGGCTACTGCCTGATTTTTTAGAAGTTCTGCATGCGCAGAATTAATCGTTGCTGCGTTAGAGTCTACGATAGCGTTAACTTCCTTAACCAGCATTTGGTTAAGGTCAGCCAATTGGCTCTTGGCCTGGATAACCTGCGGATGTTCATCGGTAAACTGTTCCTGATAGCCGACTAATTCCACCTGTTTTTCCACGATTGCCTGACGAATAGACTGTACGGTTGCATTATCATTGATGTGGTAATTGCGGGAACCGGCTTTTTGTTCCCCCATTTTAGCGGTTGCCGTATCGTATTCGGCTTGTGCCGATTTACCATCTACAATCACTTCGCTGATTGCCTTGTCGTAGGCATTCAGCTGGGTTATTGCTAACTGTGCCTGCTCATCCGGGGCATAGATTTTGTGTTCCTTGGAATAGGTGGCTAGTTTACTCGCCGCTTCTTCGGCTTCTTCTTTCGCTGTTTTGATTCGTTCATCCAGAAATTTTACGAGCAGGCTTTGCGTCTGTTTGTTCATATCCGTCTGCATGGCAAGGAAGTTGTCCACAACACCCTGACTGATTTTTTGCGCTTCTTCCGGTGTTTTGCCGGTAGCCGTTACGGTTATGAGGTTGGTTTGCTTGGTATTTTCGATTTTTAAAACACTTTTGGCAAAGCCTTTGGCATCCGGTTTCTTTTTGTCATCTTCCCATTCCAGTGAATCGATAATGGGTTCCAGTACAGTACGAGATTTCATTAACTCAATATAATTAAGAGGCGAAGCCGCTGAAGAACTGCTGCCGAGGCTTATCCCCATCATGGCAGCCATAGATGCGGCGCCGCCCAAGTCCTTGCCTGCGCTTCTGGTCTGTACCAATGTCGTTGACTCATAAGTTTTGGGCAGGGCAAAGGACACGATAAGCGCCAGTGCCGTACAGCCGCCCACAATGATTCCTACTGTTTTTCGGCGGTCATATAGGATTTGCATCAATCTGCCGAGGTCAATGCTTTCTTCGTTTTCCATGGTTAAACTTCGCTCCTTGTGTCATTACGTAATATCATATTTTTTGTGTCGCATTTCGCAACTCTTATTATATGTTTCAATTCGCTATAAGTCAATATTGTATGTTTCATTACGACAATGAATCTATGCCTGTGAACGCAGCTCCTATATAATGAAGGTAATTATTTTGTTCGAGGAGTGATTCGCATCGAAAACAAACTTCAACTTCTGCGCGAACTGCATGA
>ERZ842401.2887-NODE-2887-length-22110-cov-9.306461_pt1 | contig 22110 bp, 20 predicted proteins | sample MGYA00521270_ERZ842401 | MGnify/ENA primary metagenome ERZ842401 (study PRJEB31892, sample SAMEA3878208) | bioreactor metagenome | biome: Moose rumen | place: Sweden | collected 2011-10 | study: EMG produced TPA metagenomics assembly of the PRJEB12797 data set...
TCTCGTAAAAATAATACTTAATTATTTTTACTCGGCACAGTGCCACTTCGACATAAAATACTGACACCTGCTATTATAATACAAATTATTAAAATAGTAAATTATATTATTAAAATTAAGAACCCTTCCTGAAGAAGGGTTCTTATGCAGTAAGCAAGTAAAAGGGTGGGGTAAATGTATTATGTAAGTAGAAAGAGATTATTTACATTATTAATATAATAAATGCGTACGTCATTTAAGGACGCACGCAAAATATTTATTATTTTATATTTTAATTCTCTGTTTTAATCATCTGATTGATCAGAAGTTTCTAATAACGGAAGTTCCAAAGCCTCTACAACCGGTATTGCATTCCCTGCAATTCCCTGTATCGAACCATACATGCCGGTTGTCGCTTTCAATACATTATTCAATTCTTTTTCTCTTTGCTTCCATATCCTGTTCATTGCATCTTTTTCCTTTTGCAAATTAGCTCTTAAATTACTGAAACAGTTGTAAATTGTTTCAAATTGAAGCTTAAATTCATTACTCGTAAGAAAATTGTATAATTGAACACTTTTATCATATTGATTGTGCTGAAGTGCTTTGATATTGCTGAATTCTATCAGTACATTTCTCAAAATCGGCGCAAGCGCCTTAAATTCTTCATATGAACAAATATAAATACCTTCACGCAACTCCATTCTGTCCATTCCATTAGGATATACCGAAGTTACAAGAACACCTATATCCGCTCCTTTTGCCTGCATATCATCTTTGAATTTTGAAATCCACCCGTTACTGAATGTTTTTGTTCGTTTACTTTCGTAATATATTGAACCGCAAGGCTGATTAAAATCATTTTTTACAACCTGATAGGTGTCAGCACCGTTTGCACCTTTTTTTATCTCATCAATATCATCTAACTTGAAACGCTCTTTTAAATACTGCTCTATGGCAAGCTCCTGAGCCTCTCCCTGAAGCTGCATTGAGCCTTGTTCCTGTTTTTCCTGCATTTGTTTTGTTAATTCTATCTGATCTTTTAACTGTTTTTCAAGTTCTATAATTTTTAATTCATACTTGCTTTCAGCATTTTTTTGAAGTTTTTGCCTTTCTTCTGCAAGTTTTTTGAGATAATCTTCTTCTGCTTTTGCTGTGATTTCTTCGGCAAGACAATCTTTTTCACGTTCAAGACGGGCTTTTTCCGCCTTTAATTTGTTAAATTCTTTCAGTTGAGAAGTTTTTTCATCCAATTCCTTTTGAAGAGCTTCATTTGCTTCTTCATGTTCTTCTTCTATTTTCTTACGCAATTCTTCTACTGCTTTTGTCTGTTTTTTCTTAAATTCATTAAGGAGTTTTTCTATTTCCTGAGCTTTTTCTTGTTCGTATTTTTCGCTCAATGCAGAATTTTGAGCCTTTAACTCATTGTATTTTTTATTAAATTCAGTTTGCTGAAGAGCTAATTGTTTATCCAGCTCATCTTTTGCACCTGCCTGAATTAAAGATTCAATATTTATTTCTTCCCCGCAATTTGGACATTTAATAGTATTATTTTTTGCCATCTTCATTACCCCCAGCATAATTGTAACACAACTTTGATGTATTACTCAGCACATAACTGTAAAATTTTCATTTATGTTATATAATCAAATAAAAAATGAGGTTTAAAATGGCTAAACAATTATCACCAAAACATATTGAGCAGATGTTTAAATATATTTTTGAATACAGCGGGTTTGAAGTTGAAGGATTTGACAGGCAAAACCGCATAATCGCATATCCAAGCAGTAATAATCAGACTTTTGCATTTCCAATATCAAAAGACGGACAAATTTTAGCAGGGGTAAGAAGCTACGATATCAGTATTATGACTCCCCCTGATGAGCTTATTTATTGTGCAAAAATAATTTTAGGTGATAAAAAATTCAACAAAATGAAAAGAGTTATATCAAAATCAACATTTAAAGAAATTCTTGATATCATTAAACCTGAACTATGGGTACATTATTCAAAAAATAATTCTACTCCAAAATTTATAATTTTCTGCCGTTATACTAAAGACGGAACTTTAAAAATGATAACTGATTATGAAAATATTTATGATGCTATTGCGTGGTATGATTTTTATCAAGATGGTAGTGCAAATCTAAAAGCATGTTGGGACAGCGAAGATACAAAATACCCAAGTGAAACATTTACCGATGTTATTAATTATGCTGATAAACTTATTAATGAAAAAAATATAATAGCAGTATGGTTTAACAAACTATTGCACAAAGGGGAATACGAATTTTCTTACATTGACTGCTTAAAAATATACGATTTATACAAATCTACAGAAAATAAAATTCAACAATAACATTCTTGTTAAATTATGTAAATTTCTTTTTTAATATTGAAAAATAGTATAGAATATCCTTAAGAAAGTTGGAGGTTACTACTATGAAATTATCAAAGATATTTGCATCTGTACTGTGTGTATCAATACTAACTATCGGCGTTGCTATGGCAGAAACAAGCTTTACACCGCTTAATTTTGACGAAAGTAATGCAGTAAAAGCTCCTGCAACTACTACATCAAGAACTGTTTCCGGAGTTGAAGCAAAATCTACAGATTTGTTAGATCCGGCACAGGTTACAGGCGGTAATAACATGCAAAACGCAATTACTCAAATTGACAATGCACAAATGGAAGTTAGAAATAATTTATTGAATTTTAAATCTAAATATGCGGAAATAGATGCAAAATACACAACAACAAAGGCTGAAAGAGCTGCTATGAGAAAGCAAATCAGACAAGCTGAAAAGAAAATCAAAAATCTTGACAAAGCCAAAAAGTCTATCCGTAAAAATTTTGAAAGAAAATCTAATACCTAATTATGTATAGGTACAAAGAAGAGAGAAACGACGCTTGTCAATAAATATTTATTGACAAGTGTCGTTTTAAAATTTATTTTTTGCTTTAAATATTTTTTTACATGTCAATTCTCAGAATAAAGAATAGATATATTTGGAATTATTTTAGTATAAAATTGCACTCTACCACTGTTTTTGTTGCATTAATCTCCATATTATTTACAACTCAAACTCTTTATTAACTACTGCCCCATAATATAATTGTATAAACTTGATTTTCTTTTGACTTTCAGTGATGAATACGACACGATAAAGGAGGTCGTATGGAAAAAGTCGGATTGAATATTTCCCCAAAAGTAAGTAGCGTGCATTTTAATGCACGAAATATTTGAAATAGGACTAAAATGGACTATTCTAATACTGAAATTTTCAAACGGGAATTGTTTTTGCTAGTTTACCAAAAATTTGATGTCCGTTTATGCCCATTTAAAGTCCATGTGTGTCCATGTTGAATTTTTGATAACCAACTTGCTTCCGACCTAACGATATTGCCTGAAAATCCGACTGTGTTTAGATCCTGAAACAAGTTCAGGGTGACAAGTTTTTAGTGCAAAAGAGTACAAAAATACGGACAAAAGTGCAAGAAGCGGATTGCTAGCCAAGTGCGGAGCTTTTCCGCCTGTGGCAATAGCCACTGATGGCGGAAAGCGTAGACACGTCGAAGGCGAGCAACCAAGAGAAAGTCCGGTAAATCTCAACATCATAAATCTGCCTTAAACTCCCAACAACTCGGCATTATCGCCAATAAAAACGCATCCAAACCGTCCAGATAAACTATACCTATAACCAAAATACAGGATACGTAAAACGTATCCTGTATTTTGGTGGAGATGATGGGAGATAGGTTGAACCCGCAAAGATATAAAATCAAAATGTCGAACCCTTTAAAAGCCTTTAAACATAAAGGTTTAAGGGGTAAAAAATCAGTGAAGTCCTATAAAATGGAGTGTTTAGTCCACCCAGCAATATTCTCTTGTCAATTCCCTGATACCCCCGTTTTTACAGGGTTATTTTTGAAAAATTCAGGGATTCGGTACGTTTATTATAATGGCAAACCTTCTGTTTGTAAAGTTCTCTACCCAAAATTCCCTAAACAACCTAACAGGGAATTATCAGGTAATTTTATATTCTATAAAAGTTTATCCATTAATAAACTTTTCAACTTTTTCATAATGATCATTTAATTGCTTATCATCTTTATTTATCATTAAGGAAAAATGAATTTTTGAAAGCATAATTTTATTATTCTTTATAAATTGCATATCAACATTATTGTTTAATAAATTATTAACAATATCTAATAGTAAACTAGAATTATTTTGAATTAAATTTAGTTTTTCGTTAATGTTAAACCCTAATCTTGATTGTAAAATAATAATTCTAGACATAGATGATGTTATTATTTCTTTTGAAATTTCAATTGGTTGATCAAGATAAATTTCAAATAAGCAGTTCCATATTGTACCCAAGAATTTATTCGCAACATCCTTATTTTCATAAAAATAATATTCGCAAGCTGCTAACCCCACAAGTACTAAATATATAGAATGATCTATTGAATAACTGGTATTATTGAAGTGAGAACAATACGAAACTCTTCTTTCTTTGTATAAATTATTCCATATTTCATTCCATTTTTTAATTGCACTTTTTCCTTTGTAAAATAATTGGCTTATTATTCTATGTTCTAGTTGTATAGGATCATTTTTGTATCCACCTGTATATATTCTGTTATTTAAATCAGTTAAGTAATCTATAAATAATTTTAAATAATTCTTAGGAAAAATATAATCAGGTGCAATTAAGATTAATATTACAATTAGTCTTTCAGTACTAACATTTTGATTATTTTTTATTAATTGTTGTCTAAAGATTTTATTATCTGGTATGTGTTTACTTATTAATTCTATTAATATTAAATTCATTTTTTGATAATAAGTATTTAATGAACAAATATTTTTAGTTAAATACAATAACCATATCTGCAAAATAAAATTGCTATCTGCTCTTTTGTTGATAATTTCAATTATTTTACTGATAATTGTATCTGTTTCTTCTTTAAAGTTCTTTTCATTATTGTTTGAAATTTGATATAAATTTTCTAAATATTGTGTGATATATTTGATAGTAATTAAAGCAACTTTATTTTTATTCCATGTTTTTTTTGATTCTTTAATAATAGGTGAAGATTTTAATATCTGACATAGAATTTCCATATCTGTTTTAATCATAGGAAAATTTAATATATATTGAATGGGATGAATATATTGGAATTTTTCCAATATTTTACCTAATAACTCATAATTCCTTAATGGGTATAAGGAATAAAATACTATATTAGAATGCCAATAATCTTCTTCTGAATAACTTCTTTTTTCTAATATATTTAATGCCGTTTTATTGCTGTCCCACTCTTTTAATATATTATCAAAGTTATCTATGTATCTTTCCCAAATATATTCCTTATTTAACATGTTCTTATTTATGTTACTTATAAGGTTATCAAGCTTTTTTAAATAATTATTTAAATATTTTGCATTCTTTAAATATTTTTCAAGTGTTTTTATATATGCAACAGATAAATATTTATTATCGAATTTTTTGAACCATTTAATAAATTCGTAATAATCTAAATCATTTTGTTTAAAAACATACTCTGCACACATCTTTCCAAAAAGGAAATTTAGCCAGTCTTCGTTTACACAAGATTTATATGTATCTTCATCACAATTGTTATTGATTAAATTTTTGATTATATCAGTTTTAGTTTTTAGAACAAATGAACATTTTTCAGCTACCATTTTTTCTTGTTCTAAAAATAATTCTTCATCTCTATTATGAGATTGTAATCCCGCGATTCTATTGTCTATCATATATTTTTGACCTCATAAATATGATTATCTTTTACTAAGCAATCAAAGAAATTCATTATTTCTTTATCAGACCACCCACAAGTAAATGCAGTAAATCCCTTTTGATAGCCTCCAACAGTACCACCAAAATGAAAGGTTTCTTCATCTAAAATTGCAAAACGATCATGAATTAAATCATCTTGTGTTGTGCTATATATTTTAAATTTGTCGTACATTTTATCTTTAATCATTTTATAAATTTTTTTTATTTGATTATCAATTCTTGGTTCGTATAAATATATTGAACAACTTTTTATTTGTGTTTCTAATAAATTTTTATTTTCCCAATATTCAATAATATTAAGAATTTTATTCAATTCTTTATCTGACAAATACTTGTCTATGATTATTATTTCTTCGCTATTTTTAAACCTTTCCCAAAAATATCGACTCCCATAGTTTCTTTTTTCAATACGGCAGGAATTAAAACATCTTATATAATCATCATTAATTTGTTTAATGTCAGCATCTATACATTCAAACCCATTATTACACATAGTAGGGAAATAAAGTTTTGGGTCTTCTTTGAAGGTTTTTTTTGTTTTTATATTTATTTTTGGACTTTCATTTGGTAGTGGCATTGCAACTCCCTTTGATTTCCCACTTTTTAACTTTTTTCTTTTCTTCAATAATACTTTCGTAAATTTCAATTATTTCTGTTGGATTTGGCAACTTTACGATTGTACTGATTCTGTCTCCAAGATCAGCCAAAGAATTGCCTGATAGCCAAACTTCGTTATCAATAATAAAATACCTATCGTGAAATATTGGATCTCCAGTCATTATATAGGCTTCTATGTTAAATTTATCAGTTAGAGATTTAAGTTGGTTTTCAAAAAGTTGGTTTTCATCTATATTTGTCTTTTTTACAATTTGTTTATTTTTTGAGTTAAGTCCTACTTTAGAAGTTAATATTTTAATTTTTAAATTTGTTGTTATTGCTAGAGGATATTTAAATAATTCTCTTGTTGTAAAATAAGGATCTATTATTATAACTTGTTCTCTCGCTTTTCCTATTAATTTTCTAACAAACTCCGTTGCTTTAGTTTTATTTTCACAAAAAGTTACTTGATTATTATTTTTTGAATTTTTCTCTCTGTTTTTTTTAATTTCAATTTCATTCAAAAAATCCAGTATGTCATTTTTTGTATCATCACCCACAATCATTTCTGGCAATTTAGAATATCTTTGTACCGTATAGTTTTCTTCATCTTTGCTGTAGTCTTTATTTTTGACATTTACTGTCAATTTTTCACTTGCAACATTCATTCGCATGCATATTTTTTTAAGGAATCCACAAAAATCATGCCAGTATATTAAACCCCTTTTAGGACAAACTATGGCAAGACCTGTTTGGTCAATTTCTTCTTTTAAATTTATTTCTAAAGATGTTTCTTTAAGAGAATGTTCAATAAAAGATGAAAAACCCTTGGGTCTTTTTTCAATAAAAAATAATTTTAATTTTGATAAATCAGCATTTTTTCTTGCCTCTATATCAATGTATACCTTTTCTGTATTTTCCCCGCCTCCACGAAAATGAACTTTTCTTATCAACGGATTATATGCCGATAGAACAATTGCTCCAAAAAATTCTTGGTTTTCACTTATATCAAAATTTAGTTTTTTATTTATCCAATCAAGGTTTGTTTTATCTAAACAAATATCCTTCAATTCTTTTTTAAAATATTTGTTAAATAAAAAATTTGTACGCACACACCCTGAAAAATCAGGTAAATAAGGTGGAGAAGAAACAATTGACATAACAGGGTATTGAGGTTCGGATAGAAAAGTAGAAAATTCAAACATTTCCTCCTCTTTTTGCCAAAAGGTTGTAAGAGACCTACTGTTTTGGACTAAATTACTATATATTTTTATAAGTTTTTTTGCAAGCATAACCTCTCTAGTAAAATAAAAATATTTTCTACCTTTATTGCCAACTCGATGGTTTTCTTCTTTCATATTAATAGGTTTAGGATGTTCATTTGGATATAATTCAATACTTGCAAAAACAAGAAAACGTTTTGTATCATCTCTATACCATAAAATATTTAATGCTCCATATTTATAATCTTTTTCAAGATAGTTATTATATTTTGGACTTATGACTTTCATATTTAGTTATACTCCAATAGCATCATCGTCTTTGCAATCATTATTATTCTAACTAATTTTACCATAAATATTATGCTATTTTTTAACCCAAGCAATATTTTCTATCGCAATGTTATACTTCTTTCCCATTTTATCAACGCAGGTTGCAAAATCAATAGTTTTATCAGCATATCTGTTTTTCCATAAGCAAATCAATAAACCAACTTCCTGCGTTTTAAATTTAAAATTTTGTTCCGTATAATTTGTAGTCTTTTTCAACTATATTATGCTCCTTTCGGTTACTACATTATTCGCTCGGAACTAGCAGAATTGTAACTATTCTGTTTAATTTCGTATCATTTCAACATTATTTATTGGGTTAATATTATAAATGAGTTCGTAAACAGAGTCAAAACGATTTTAAATAATTTAGGGAAATTGCAAATGTAGTTGGTGTACTAAGGATTGCTTGTTTTGGAGATGCATAAATCAAGATTATAGTTGCATCATATATAAAAATATACAAAATACAATAACTTAAGATAAACATTATTTTTAGTTTATAACAATTATATTTTTTTTGACGAATTTTACCATTAAGAATAATTTGGGGTTGTAAAAAAAATAAGGAGAATTGTCATGAATACAAACCCAAAATTAGAAACTACTTACAAAAAATTAGAAGAGCTAATACCAAATCCACGAAATGCACGAACGCATTCACAAAAACAAATCAAAAAAATTGCTAAAAGTATTCAGCAATTTGGATTTACAACTTCTATATTGATTGATAAGGAAAATACAATTATTGCAGGACACGGCAGATTTGAAGCAGCAAAATTACTTAATTTAGAGGAAGTTCCGGTAACAACTCTTGCGAATTTAAGTAAAGAGCAAATAAAAGCATATATGCTTGTAGATAACAAACTCGCTGAAGAAGCTGGTTGGGATAAAGAAATTTTGCAACTTGAACTTCAAGAACTCATGAATCTGGATTATGATTTTGATATTACTCTGACTGGTTTTGATATACCGGAGATTGATTTCATTGTAAGTGATGAAAAGCATAATAAAAAAGATAAAGCGGATATTATGCCAGAAAAAGAAGAAATCAAAGCAGTAGTTAATTCCGGTGATTTATGGAAACTGGGAGAACATTATCTACACTGTGGCAATGCTTTATATGATGAATCATATAAAATTCTGTTAGGTCAGGCAAAAGCAAAAATGATTTTTACGGATCCTCCGTATAATGTTAAAATTAATGGACATGTTTGCGGTAAAGGAAAAATCAAGCATTCTGAATTTTTGATGGCATCCGGTGAAATGAAATCAGAAGAATTTGCAAAATTTCTGGACAATATTTTTGCAAATCTGAAGATTTTTTCGACAAATGGTTCCATACATTTTATCTTTATGGATTGGCGACATATCAAAGAAGTTTTAGATGCAGGTTTGAAAAATTATGACTCTTTTATTAATTTATGTGTTTGGAACAAATTACAAGGAGGTATGGGCTCATTATATCGTTCACAACATGAATTGGTTTTTGTTTTCAAAAATGGTACAGAATCACATATTAATAATATTGAACTTGGCAAACATGGAAGATTTCGCACAAATGTTTGGGAATATAAAGGAATAAGTGCTACAAATCCACATTCGTTAGATGATTTAAAGTATCATCCGACCTGTAAACCAATTTCGCTGATTATGGATGCTATTAGAGATTGTTCCAATATCGGGGATATTATTCTTGATCCTTTTGCGGGTAGTGGAACAACTTTACTTGCAGCAGAACGAACAGGAAGAAAAGCCTATGTTATGGAACTCGATCCACATTATTGCGATGTTATTATTCATCGTTATGAAAAATTAGTTGGTAAAAAAGCAGTTAAATTAGACTGCAGAAAGGGAAATAACCATGAGTAATTTTGAAAAACCCCATACTGAATATGATGTTGGTTACAAAAAACCTCCAAAATCAACTCAGTTTAAAAAAGGGCAATCCGGTAACCCCAAAGGCAGACCCAAGTTATATAAATCATTTAATGATGATTTGTTAGATGAACTAAAAGAGCCCATAGTTACAAAAGAAAATGGCAAAGAAAAAACTATCACAAAACAAAGAGCAGTTATTAAACGAATTATAAATTCTGCTCTAAATACAAATATTGCAGCATATAGAATTTTAGCTTATTGGCTTAAGGGACATCGTGATATTCAATCTGAAAAAGATACTGGCATATCAGAAGATGACAGGAAAATTATTGATGAATATATAGCAAAGGAGATAAAAAATGAGAAATAATATAGAAGATAAATTAGTATTAAATGCAATAACAAGGACAGATTTATCGTATTTTATTCAATATATGTTTCACCATTTTGATGGGAGCCAAGAATTTATAAAAGCTCCATACATTGATATTTTAGCAGATAGGCTTACGCAGTGTTATGAAGGTAAAATCAAAAGATTAATTATCAATATTCCTCCGCGTTCATTAAAATCATTCAGTGCTTCCATTGCATTTCCTGCTTGGGTACTGGGTCATAAACCTAATTCAAAAATTGTATGTGTAAGTTATTCTCAGGATTTAGCCGATAAACATGGTAGGGATACACTAAAAATTATGGAAAGTAATTTATACAAAGAAATTTTTAAAACTCGAATTAATCCTAACAAATGTAGTGGGAATGATTTTGAAACAACCGAACATGGATATAGAATTGCTACATCTATCGGAGGAACATTAACAGGCAGGGGTGGTGATATCATTATTATAGATGATCCAATGAAACCTGAGGATGCATTTAATTTAACTTCACGCGAAAATCTTATGGATTGGTATAGAAGTACACTATATAGCAGACTTAACAACCAAAATAACGGTGTTATTATTATTGTAATGCAAAGATTACATGTAGATGATTTAACTGGTCAATTACTTAAACAAGAAGGGTGGGAATTGTTGAAATTTCCGCTTATAGCAGAACAAGATGAAATATATACTTTAAATAATTCAATTTTTGAACGCAAAAATGGAGAACTATTAAATCCCCAAATGTGGTCAAAAAAAAGTGTACTCAATTTAAGACAAACGATTTCAGACTACCACTTTCAAGCTCAATATCAACAAAATCCTATATTACCTGATGGTAATATTATCAAGTTTGAATGGTTAAAATATTATCCTATTGAAAAATTATCATATTCTCCACATTGCATATTTCAATCTTGGGATATAGCAGGTACAATTAGTGAAAAAAGTGATTATTCTGTATGCATAACTTGTGCATATTTTGGGGATTATGTTTATATTTTAGATGTATATAGAGATAAACTTGAATATGTTGATTTAAAAAATAAGGTTATAGCAAAACAAAAAGAATATAGTTGTTTGCCTGAAAATATAGTTATTGAAAATAAAAATATCGGTCAAGCTCTTATAAATGATTTGAAAAATAATACTAATATTTCAGTTGCAACATGTAATCCGGTAGATAGTAAAGAATTACGGCTATTATTTCAAAGTCCTAAAATCAAAAATGGGGAACTGTGGATTCCAGAAAAATCACCATGGAAGAAGGATTTTGTAGAAGAAATAACTTCTTTCCCAAAAAGCCAACATGATGACCAAGTTGATGCGTTGTCACAACTTTTATGGTTTTTAGAGAGTAAAAAAATATATTTTAAACCTCAAAAAGATATACCAAAAGTACCAACTATTGAAGATTTTATTACAGATCCAAAAAAATTTTTTCGTGGAATAAAATATCATGGTCATTATAGAAAAAGATAAATATAGCAAATACCAAACAAGCCACTGAATTTCAGTGGCTTGTTATTGTTTACTTAAAACATTACTTAATTCTTTTTTGTATAAATTTTTCAAAGATTCAGGTTCTAAAATTTGTACATGTTCTCCCCATTTAAAGAGTTCCCAACATATTGCTTTTGTCCCTCCTGATTCAAATTCTATTTCTACATTCCCATTATCAAGTTCTGTTATTTTTTGTGTTGGGTGAAAATAATACCTTTTTACATCGTTTGAGGCTTTATTATCAAATAATAATTTTATTTTTAAAGGTTTTTCCTGATATATTCCAAATGATTTTGAAGCAAATTTTTCAAGATTAAAATTTTTATCAGGTGCAAAATTCTTATTTAAAAGCGAAATATCACTTATATTATCAAAGTCAAAAAGTTTTATTTTACCGTCTTTTGCAACAAGATAATTTTTATAATTATATAAAATACCATATGGAGCTACTATTCTTGATGAAAATTTTCCTGTTCGGGTTTTATAGTTAAATTTTAGATATTTTTTAGAAATCAGTGCTTCACGAATAATTTTTAAAAGATATTCATTTATAGAAATATTTGAAGTTTGATTTATTGCATACCCTTCATATTCAAGTAATGCTTTAATATTATCTGTTTGAATGTCATTTCGTGTATCTCTCATCAATGCTTTTATTTTTTTTATCACATTATCAAGTTGCGGAGAATGTTTTTGTTCACTTTTAAGCATTTTTTTTATTTTTTCAAGTTCAAAAATTTCATCTTCTTGAAAACCTATTAAACCGCTTAAAAATTCTCTTTGAGCTTTTGAATTCTTAAATCCCCATCTTTTATGTTTATCTTTCGAAGGCAAATTGCCTATTTGCGGGAAATTTCGTAATATTGCGGATTTTATACGGTCTGCAGTTCTGCGTGTTGCACAAATTTCTTCTGCGATTTCATCAAGTGTAAGTCCCTCGCTTGTTCCCTGCATTCTGACTACAACTTGAATAATATCGCTTAATCTTGAATATCTTAAATCGTCTTCTTGTCGCATTATAAGACCTCCAAAATTTCATTATCATTTAACAATTTAACCTCATTTTCAAAAAGTTTCTCGTACTGTTCAGGAAATTCTGTATGGATAGGGATTATAAATTTTGGCGAGATTTTATTAACAAAATCTTTCAAACTTTGTATATTTGCATGTCCGGATGTATGAATATGTATAAGTTGCGATTTTAAAATGTCAATGTGTGAACTTTTTTCTAAATAACCGCTCCAAAGGGAATAAATATACTGTATTTCTTGAGGTTTGAAATCTGATAATATTTTTTCTGTTATTGCGAAATTATCTTTTATAATATATTTCTCAGGACTGTTTTTGATTTCTTCAAAAGATATTTTTTTGCTTTTATACTCATACAATGTCTTTGTATTGGCAAGAGCCGTTGTGATACTATTAGGACTGAAATAAACTGCTATATTGTTCCAATTAAATTGAGGTATATTCTTGCTTAAATCTTTAAAATTTTCCAAAATATAGCAAGTATATGGGTCAAGCACCAGTGTCTTTTTTAATTTTAGACAGGCTTTATATACTGAAATAAATCTGTCTAAATTCTGGGCAGAAAATGTTATTAAACATAATTTTCTCGTATCAAATGCAGATACAAATTCTTGAACAATATCTTTTTCTGTTTTTTGTGTTTGATTTTCCCTTCCTAGTGTAGAACCTTCCATTATTAAATAATCAACATTTTTAATTTTGGTAAGATTTTCACTAAAATACCCCTTTCTGCCATGAAATCGTAAATCTCCGGTATATAAAAATTTCTTATTTTTATATTGGATTTCGTATGCTAAACTTCCGGCAATACTATGATCAACTTTATGCGGTACAATTACGAAATCCCCAATTTTTAAAGGCTTTTCAATAATTTTTAAATTCAAACCTTCTAATTTTTTGCCGGAAGTTAAAGGATAGATATTTTTTATTACATTATATGTTGTTTTACTTATATACACAGGTATTTTAGGGTTTATAAATTCTATCAATCCAAAATGATCAAGATGTGCATGTGTAATAAAAATAGCATTTATTTCAGATATCTCATTATGATAAAGTCCTTTTATACCGAGTTTTGCATCATAAGGTTGAATATTATCTTCTAAAGGCAATCCTAAATCAAACAAGATTCTTGTGTTATTATCATTAAGTTCAACACAAGAGCCACCTATTTCTTTTGTACCACGATGTATAATTAACTGCATTTTACCTTCTTTTTATGTGAGCTATTTTTGTCCCTATTAGTTTAATCAGTTGTTCGTAAAACTTTTTAGAATTAACATTTGAACGCATAGAAGATTCATCAAGTTTTACGGATGCATGTATGTATTCATGCATTGAAATATCAGAAATTTTGCCGATTTTATTATTTACAAGAATATAAATAATATTTTCTTTTGCATCCAAGTAATAATCCAAGTCATTACCGAGTGAAAACTTGTCAAAAGCCTCCATTTCCGCATTTTCCACAAAACACTGAAGCATAAAATATAATTTGCCGGTTTTATTACTTTTAAAAATTTGGTCACCGTTATATGCGAAACCGGTATTTTCAAGTTTTTCGGCTTTTCCGGTTTTAATTTTTTTATGCAAAAAATCATTACCTTTTTGAACCATTTCGCATGCCTGTTCGCTTGCCCAATTCTCCTTTATTTCATTAGTAAAAGCGTAAGCATCTCCATAGAAAAATTTAGTAGACATAAATCCACAAGCTCCGCAATAGTAAGTAACTTGTTCTCCGCTTTTTGTAATATACGGAACTTCAACAAAATCATTCATTTTAAGGTTATCTAGCATTTGGAAACATCCTCCCATTTAATCAGTGCTCTTAAAAATTCCTCTGAAAGTACTTTGATTTTTTTTGCTTAAATTAACATCTTTGGCTATTTCATCATATCTAGATGTCTCTTTTTTGATGAATTCAAAATCTGGTATTTTTGAGAGCAAAATATTTGTTTCTTTTTCCCATTCTTTTAAGCTTATATTTATTGCTTTTATATATATAGAACAAGGCAATAATTTATTTAATTCATCTATAAAATTCCAAAAATAAAACTGTTCAGAAGTTTTAAATCTTTGATAGTATTCTGACGGAGCTAATAATATCAAATTTTTAATACCTCTACGAGCACCAGACGGGCAAGAATAGTAATATTTGATTAATTCAACAACAGCATATATCGGAGAGTTAGTGCTTTCCCATTGCTTTAACTCAATTAATGATTTAATTGAGCCATTTACTATCTCAGCAAGATCTACTAATTCTTTTTTTGCTGTCTTTTTACTAACTTGACATTGATTTCTTAAATTGCTATTGTGATTTTTATTATATACATAAATTAATCTTTCAAGGGCTTCCTCTGGCCTTCCAAATTTTCGTGTTTCTCCTTTTTTAATAACTGAAATGGTCACACCTCTATCAACATCATCATTAATTTTAGTATTGATATTTTCGTCACATTTTACATGCTTTTGAACAGTATTAAGAATCTTCTTTGCTAAATTTTTAAGATTTTTATTATTTTGCTTAAGTGGATAAATCCAGTATGTTTTTGTATTAAACCAATTTTTTCTATTTGGGATATTTAATGGTTCAAATTCCGCCATAAAAACTTGCATATTAGTCATTTTAAACTCCTTTACTTTTATCCACACCTTACACCACAAACATGACAGATTTGGGTAAGTGTAAATTATCTGTATCACATATTCAAAAGTAGATTATTTTTATAAACCAGAACTTTTGAACTCTATTATTAGTCTTTAAAAACTCTTTGTCAAGTGAAATAGAGTTTATTGATGTGTTATATAAAACAGCATTCTTAATTATCATATAAAGTAGGGGTTTGAATTATGGAAAATAATATTAAACAGCTACTTGGAAAAAGAATTAAAGAAATAAGAACCAAAAGAGGCTATACACAAGAAAAATTGGCGGAAATGGTTAATATTGGTGAACGCAACTTGAGTAAAATTGAATGCGGAAATAATTTTGTTACTGCTGAAACCCTGTCAAAAATATTATCTGCTCTTGATGTTGAAGCATCTGAATTATTTGATTTTAAGCATAATAACGAATTACCCATATTAAAAGAAGAATTACTTAATGCTATAAAAAATGAAACAGTTGATATAAAATTGCTTTACCGTTTTTATAAATCTATTAAATAGATTGATAAGTTTTATGTCATCAAGTCGCTACAACTTGAAATTTTTTGAAAAAAGAGCGATTAATATGTCTGTAAACAAGATAAGCAAAGGATTACAGACATGTTTAATTGTGAAGATTTAAGAATTTTAACCACCAAACAGTTACAAGAAAAATATCAGCAAATTTTCAATATTCCTGCCCCTGTGGGTCTTACTAAATCATTTCTGATTAAAGAGATATCATGGAATATTAAGTATAAAAAATTACCGACAGAATTGCAAAAACGCATAGAGAAACTTACTAATAATTTTGCCATTACAAAAACTGCTGATACAAAAAAGGTTAAAAAGTTTGAAGTTACAGCAGGGACAAAATTTATTAGAGAATTCCGCGGACAAAAATATGAAGTTGTTGCTGTTGACGGAGGTTTCAAATTCAATGAAAAATTTTATAAAAGTTTATCTGCAATAGCAAACGAAATAACAGGTACTCGTTGGAATGGTAAGAAATTTTTTGGAGTTATTTAATTATGATAAAAGAAGAAAAACAAATAATCAGATGTGCAATTTATACAAGAAAATCCTCAGAAGAAGGATTAGAACAGGATTTTAATTCACTTGATGCTCAAAGAGAGGCTTGCGAAGCCTATATAAAATCCCAAATGCATGAAGGTTGGGTTTTAATTAAAAAAGAATATAATGATGGAGGATATTCAGGTGGAACCATGGAACGACCTGCATTTAAAGCGCTCATGCGTGATATAGAAAATGATGAAGTTGATATTGTAGTTGTGTATAAAGTTGACCGTTTAACCCGTTCGTTGATGGATTTTTCAAAAATTATTGATGTCTTTGATAACCACGAAACCTCGTTTGTATCTATAACCCAACAATTTAATACAACTACTTCTATGGGGAGATTAACCCTTAATATTCTTTTATCATTTGCACAATTTGAAAGAGAAGTCACCGGAGAAAGAATTCGTGATAAAATTGCTGCATCCAAGAAAAAAGGAATGTGGATGGGTGGTCGTGCACCACTTGGTTACGAAATAAATGACCACAAACTTATAAAAATTGATGAAGAAGTAAAAACCGTTCAGATGATTTTTAACAAATATTTGGAATTAACAAGTGTGCCAAAACTTATGGAATATTTGCGTAATACGAATATTAAGACTCCAAATGATAAGAATTTCTCGAAGGGGCAATTATACCATATGTTATCAAATAAAGCCTATATCGGCAAAATTATACACAAAAATAATGTTTATGATGGTGAACACGAACCTATAATTGATGAAATTTCTTTTGAAAAAGTACAAAAATTACTTTATGAAAATAAAGTTGATAAAGTATGTGGCACAAAATCATCATCAAATTCACTTTTGGCAGGATTAATTTTTGATGATAATAACAATCGCATGACCCCAAGTCATAGCAATACACATCATCGTAAATACAGATATTATGTCAGCCAAGCTATTAAAAAATTTGATAGGGCAAATGTTGGTTCTGTTTCAAAAATTCCGGCAGGAGAAATTGAAAAATTTATAGTGGAAATAACAAAAGAAATTTTACAAAATAAAAAACAAGTTCAAAATATATTATCTGATTTGGATGTGACTAAACAAAATAAACTTATAGAAACCGCAGAAAATATTAAAGATTATTCTAATCCAAAACTTATAAAAACAATAATAAACAAAATTATCATTTCTGAATATTCTATAGAAATTACTTTTGATAAAAATGGCATAACAAGAGCATTAGAAAATTTATATGACAACAACGATATTATAATTATTAGCGAAAATATTAAAGTAAAACCATTGATTATAACAAAAAATATAAAAATATCACAACCTTCAAAAAGCGGTAATATTTTAATTTTACCGGTAAAAGAAAATCATAATACAAATTATAATCCATATCTAATTAACGCAATTGTGAAAAGTTATTATTACCATAAACAACTTAAAAACGGTAAAACTATTGAAGATATACAAAATGAAGAAAATTTAAAGGATTCAAAATATGTTCGCAATATTTTAAATCTTAAATATTTATCACCTTATTTGACTGAACAAATCCTAAACGGTACACAGGACAAAGATTTAACTCTCAAAAAATTATTTAAAATTGCATAAAACCCAAATCTGTCATATTAACCTTTTAAACTTCTACTAGAAGGAACAAAAAATGATAAAAGATGTTGAATATTATGAATTTGTAAAAAATAAAGCTATTATTAAAATCATACAAGATGATTTGGTACAATGTTATTGTATAGACACCGAAGGAAATTTATTGTTTAAATTCCCTAAAAATACTCATACTTTTCGAATTGAAAATGGGAATATATTTATAGTTACAAATTATGATAACTATACTGAAGCTCTTTTTGATTCAAATGGTAAACAACTTACTGATTTTAAATACTCACATATTATTGATACGGAAGAAAAACTTTTAAAAGTTCAAAATAGTGAAAATAAGAAATGGGGATATATAAATCTTGAAGGAGAAGAAATTATTCCATGTATTTATGATGATGCCTATGATTATTTTTCTGACGGTCTCGCTATAGTTTCTTTAAACGGTAAGAGAGGTGCTATAAATTCGAATGGCGATATTGTTATACCCATTAATTATCATAAATTGAATTTTTGCAGTGAAGGTTATATTGTTGCGACCGATACTAATTACAATCAATTTATTATTGATAAAAGAAATAATGTAATAATTCCGCCTGTAAAATACAGGAGATATTATTCAGGTTTTTTCTGTGGTCTTATAAATACAAATGATGGTTATTATAATGTTAAAGGTGAAAAATTAAAAATAAAAGGAGTAGAAAATGTTTGAAGATAAAACACAAGTTATTATTTTTGGGAAAAGAGAAAACAAATGGGATATCGAATTATGGAAATTATCTGAAGAAGTTGTAAATTTTGAAAAACTGCTCAAAAGACATAAAGAAAGTGAAGTTATAAATCCTGTTCTGAAAAGAAAATTACAGGATTATAAAATTTGGCTTGAAGATAAAATTGATACCACAAGATATTGGAATGAATTAAATGCATACAAGCCGGTAAATTTTATATATCTTCCAGTTAATGATTTTGAGGATAATAATTGGACTTGGTACAACATGGATGAAGATATTCCATCCCCCAATTATGAGCCACAAAACATTAAGGATATTGACTTTGCGGAAATTTTACAAGAACTAAATAAACAAGATTTTGCTAAATTTAACAATTTTGTTTATAATTTGAACCAAACAGGATATTCAAATTGTACAGTAATAACCGATAATAAACTACTTACATTTCTTGCATGGGAAAATAATAAAACTGTCAGATTTCAAATTTGGAGGTACGAACACAAACCGCTATTTGAATGTAAAAACGGAATGATTTTAGCGTTTGACACAGAAATTGTAAAAGATAAACTTGTAAAAGAGTATGAATAATAATTTTGAAAAACACCTAAAAGTTTTAGAACTTGATTATACTGCTGACGAACAAGAAATCAAGAATAAATATCGTGCATTGGTTAAGATTCATCATCCTGATTTATATAAAAATCCTGAAAACAAAGAAAAAGCTGCAAGAAATTTTAAAATAATAAAAACGGCTTATGACTATTTATTAAATAATTATATTCCGCCTGAAAAACGTAATTTCAGAACGAATACAACTAATAATAAAAAATCTGAATTTAAAAATTATAAAAAGGATAAAAACGATGCGCTTATTCAACTTATAAAACAGTGTATAAAAGATGAAATCTACATAAAAATTTGGTATAAATCTGGCAGTTATCGAAAAAATATTACGGAACGTGTAATTTTACCATTAGAATTATATTTAGGTTCAGAACTCAATAATAACGGTTTTAACCCTAAATACAAATTTGATAACAATAAAATTTATTTAATTGCATATTGTAATTTACGCAAAGAAAAACGTACATTTAGACTTGATAGAATTTTAGAGGTCGAAATTTACCAAACGAAAGACAATATACAAACAGATAATTCAGATGATTTTGAAACTTCAGAGACAAAATCAACAACACAAGCAACCGAAAAACAAAATTTCGGTTGCTTGATATTTTTTATTATTGTTATTTTGATAAAAATTATTATGTATGTAATCCAAAATTTCTAATAAAACTTTGGAATTGCTTGGTTAAAATACATATTGATTGTAGCGGTTTTCCCAAATCGGTTTTTAGCAATAATAATTTCACTTTTCCCGTTTGGGTTCTCAATACCGTAGTAATCTTGACGATAAATAAAAATCACGAGATCTGATACATTTTCTATTGCACTTGACTCCCGAAGATCTGTAAGCATTGGTCTTTTATCTTCCCTTGCCTCAATCGCACGTGATAATTGTGAAGTTATAAATATCATAATTTTGTTTTCTTGTGCAATTCGTTTTAAATTTCTCATAATACTATCTATTTGACTAACTCTATCCTGTTCGGTTTGAGTTTCTATTAGTTGAAAATAGTCAATAAATACAAATTCGGGTTTATTTGCTTTTATTTTTTCTTCAATTTGTTCTACCGTTATTCCTGATTTATCAATAATTGTTAAATCCCAATTTTTCATTTCTTTTTGCGAGTCAATGAGTTTATCCCAATCTTTTACAAGTAAATTCTTAGTATGTAATTTTTCAGAACTAATTTCTGCATTTTGAAATAGTAATCTTTGCAAAATATTTTTAGCTGAAGTTTCAAGCGAAAATAACAAAACTTTTTTCTTCTGTTTCATAAATTTTTCTAATACAGACAATATAAGCGTTGTTTTCCCCATTGCCGGACGACCGCCTATAGTGATTACCGCTCCTTCGTTGTTATTTAATTTTAAAATTGCATCCAAATCTTCAAAACCTGTTTCAAATTGTGTGTTATTAGGTTTTTCTAAATTTTCTAAAATTTCTTCAATCAGTTTTTCGTCAATCATATTTCCTCCTTTTTACTTAAAATTATACAACCCAATTCTGTCAAATTTGGGTATTTCTTAATCGTACTGATATTTTAAGTCGAAAGCCAATAGATATAGGCTTTTATAGGAGTATTGTATCAAAACTACATAATTTCCATTTTGGACTAGGTATCTCGCAAGTAGAGAATTTTAAGGAAAACAAGCATTAAAAAACAGAGAATTTTGATAAAATAAATTCTCTGTTTTAAATTTTCTGTTCTAAAGTCCGCTGTTTGCGGGCTTTAGGCTTTGTATTTATGGTCTATTCTCTTTTTTATAGACTAAAAACTGGAGACGGTGGGAGTCGAACCCACGTCCAAAACGGATGACAATATACTTCTACGAGTGTAGGCGATTTTTTTCTCAAATTACTCAGGAAAATGTCTAAACCCTACGAGCAATTCCTAGGTTTTATTTAAAGGAAACTCTAAACCTTACAAAGTTATCTTGATGTATTTACTTTGTATCAATACACTGCCGCTTGCATAATTTACCCATAAAACCGGCAAGCTGGGCCCTATGAGTGGCTACATAGATTAAGCAGCTAAAGCATAAGCTTGTGCAAAATCTACTTTTCTTACATTGTTAGCACTTAATTTGTTTTGCTTGTTGATAACGGAGAACAGCGCTCCGACTCGCTGCATATTACCACCAAAACATCTTGTCTAATCCAAAACGTCCCCATGAAAACTATTAAGTTTATTAGTAGATAAGTAGATAAGTTCATATCGGTGTTATTAATAATAGCAATAATTGTTCTGCAGTAAAAAAATAATTCCCATAAAAAACTTATCTACTTATATACTTAACTACTTAATAACTTTTAAAATTGTAAATGTACGATTAATACTATTATAACTAAATTTTAACCGTTTTCAATCATTATTGTAACGAAATGTTACAAATATCCTCAAAATCATTAAAGTTCATGTATTTAACTGCCGTCATGTAGAATAACAGAAATATTAAGACGAAAGGAAAACTGTCATGGGAATGTCAGCATCACAGGCAAGATTTTTAAGTTTAACCGCAAGGAAAAATAATGTTGAATTTGAAGGTCAGCAAATTAACCAACAAAGAACAACATTATCAAATGAATCTGCAAGTTATTACAGTGAGTTATGCAATATGGCAGTACCGACTCCTCCGTCAATTGATGATTATACAAAAGTATCATATACCTTCAATGATGGTGCAATGACTAATA
>ERZ842401.2888-NODE-2888-length-22086-cov-27.688257_pt1 | contig 22086 bp, 15 predicted proteins | sample MGYA00521270_ERZ842401 | MGnify/ENA primary metagenome ERZ842401 (study PRJEB31892, sample SAMEA3878208) | bioreactor metagenome | biome: Moose rumen | place: Sweden | collected 2011-10 | study: EMG produced TPA metagenomics assembly of the PRJEB12797 data set...
TCTCGCTGAACGGACTTACCGTGAAGGAGGCCATCGCTGCCACGAAGAAGTTCGTCACCGAGAAGGGCCTGGGCCGCGTGAAAGTGAACTACCGCCTGCGCGACGCCATCTTCAGCCGTCAGCGCTACTGGGGCGAGCCCTTCCCCGTCTACTACAAGGACGGCATGCCTTACATGATTCCGAAGGAATGCCTGCCGCTGGAACTGCCCGAAATAGACGAGTACAAGCCAACAGAGACGGGCGAGCCGCCCCTGGGCCGCGCCAAGATGTGGGCCTGGGACACCAAGTTCGACAAGGTCGTTTCCGTCGACGAGATTGACAACAAGAGCGTCTTCCCCCTGGAGCTGAACACCATGCCTGGCTTTGCAGGCTCCAGTGCCTACTACCTGCGCTACGAAGACCCGCAGAACAACCGCGCACTCGTAGGCCACGATGCCAACGAATACTGGCGCAACGTCGACCTCTACGTGGGAGGCTCGGAGCACGCCACCGGTCACCTCATCTACTCACGCTTCTGGAACAAGTTCCTCTACGACTCAGGCTATGCCTGCGAGGACGAACCTTTCAAGAAACTCATCAACCAGGGCATGATTCAGGGCCGCTCGAACTTCGTCTACCGCATCAACCAACCTACTGAATCTACTGCATCTGCCTCACCTACAGCTCCCACCTTTGTCAGCCTCGGCCTGAAAGACCAGTATGACGTGACGCCCATCCACGTCGACGTGAACATCGTGCAGAACGACGTGCTCGACCTGGAGGCCTTCAAGGCTTGGCGTCCTGAATACGAGAACGCTCAGTTCATCCTGGAGGACGGCAAGTACATCTGCGGCTGGGCCATCGAGAAAATGTCGAAGTCGATGTTCAACGTGGTGAACCCCGACATGATTGTCGAGAAGTACGGCGCCGACACGCTGCGCCTCTTCGAGATGTTCCTCGGTCCTGTGGAGCAAGCCAAGCCCTGGGACACCAGCAACATCAGTGGCAGCCACCGCTTCCTCAACCGCTTCTGGAACCTCGTTACCACATCTACCGCACCTACCGCACCTACTACACCTACCTCACCTACCAAAGACGAACTCAAATCCCTGCATAAACTCATCAAGAAGGTGACACAGGACATCGAAGCCTTCTCCTACAACACAGCCATCTCGGCCTTCATGACCTGTGTCAACGAGCTCACAGCCATGAAGAGCACGAACCGCGAAGTGGCAGAGACACTCGTCGTGCTGATGGCACCCTTCGCACCGCACATGGCAGAGGAGCTGTGGGAGCATCTGGGCCACGATAGCACGGTCTGCGACGCTCAGTGGCCGAAGTGGAACGAGGAGTATCTCGTGGAAAACACCATCAAGCTGGGTGTGCAGTTCAACGGCAAGGTGCGTTTCGACATGCAGTTCCCCGCTGATGCCGACAACGCCACCATCGAGCAGGCCGTCCGTGCCGACGAGCGTACCGCCAAGTACACCGACGGCAAACAGATTGTAAAGGTTATCATCGTCCCTAAGCGTATGGTGAATATCGTATGTAAGTAAATGACCATCGACCATCAACTCATTCTCAAGGAGGTCCAGGATTATGTCTTCATAACCCTCGGCCTCTTTCTGTATTCCTTCGGATTTACCGTCTTCCTGATGCCCTATGAGATTGTGACGGGCGGTGTGGCCGGCATCTCGGCCATCGTGTTCTACGCTACAAAGTTCCCGTTGGAGTATACCTACTTCGGCATCAACGTGGTGCTCGGCATTTTGGCACTTCGCATCCTGGGCTGGAAATTCCTGTCGAAGACCATTTATGCCTTCACCATGCTTTCCATTCTGCTGGGCCTGTTCCAAAGCTGGCTGCCGGTGGACGAGCAGGGCAACTACGTGAAGATTCTGGGCGAGGGGCAGAACTTCATGTCGCTCATCTTGGGCTGCACCATGACAGGCTCTGCCCTAGGCATCGTCTTCCTGAACAATGGCTCTACAGGCGGCACCGACATCATCGCCGCCTCGGTGAATAAGTACCGCGATGTATCACTCGGCACGGTGCTCACCTTCCTCGACCTCATCATCATCGGTTCCTGTCTGCTCATCCCGCAGTTCGGCGACATGTTGCAGCGCGCCCACATGGTCGTCTTTGGACTCTGTACTATGGTCATCGAAAACTTCATGCTCGACTTCATCATGAACCGCCAGCGCCAGTCCGTGCAGTTCATGATCTTCTCGAAGAAATGGCAGGAGATAGCCAATGCCATCGGCACGAAGCTCGACCACGGCGTCACCATCCTCAACGGCTACGGCTGGTACACCGGCCATGAGCGCAAGGTGCTCTGTATCTTGGCCAAGAAGAGCGAGAGTACCATCATCTTCCGCATCATCAAGAGTATCGACCCGCAAGCCTTCGTCTCGCAGAGTGCCGTCATCGGCGTCTTTGGCGAGGGTTTCGACCAGATTAAAGTAAAAACGAAAAAGCTCCCTGACCATGAAGATAGTCTTCGCAACGAACAATCAACATAAGCTACAAGAGATTCGCCACATCCTGGGCGACAGCATTGAGGTGCTCTCGCTGAGTGACATCGGCTGCGACGTCGACATCCCCGAAACGGGCAGCACGCTGGAGGAGAACGCCCGCCAGAAAGCGGAATACATCTGGCGACACTACCACTGCGACGTTTTTGCCGACGATACCGGCCTGGAGGTGGACGCCTTGGATGGCGCTCCTGGCGTCTACAGTGCCCGCTATGCAGGCGGCGAAGGACACGACTCGGAGGCCAATATGGCCAAGTTACTGCGCGAATTAGGAAATAATAACAACCGCAAGGCAAGATTTCGCACCGTCATTGCGTTAATACAAAAGAAGGACGTCTGTCCCTGCGGCTGTACCAGCATCAAGCAGGAATATCTTTTCGAGGGCATCGTCGATGGAGAGATTACCCGTGAGCGCAGTGGGGCAGGGGGCTTCGGCTACGACCCCATCTTCCGCCCTGACGGCTACGACAAAACCTTTGCCGACCTGGGCGAGGAAATAAAAAATCAGATCAGCCACCGTGCCCGAGCTACACAAAAACTTTGTGCGTTCCTGCAAAACGCCAGATAACAAAACAACAAATAATAAATGAAACTGCCATTTATGATGAATCGAAAGCATAAAATCCCACTGATAGCTGCTACACGGCTATTCCGTTGTCTATTATTGATTATTTGTTATTTGTCATCTATCCCCGCAGAGGCACAAGTGGGCACCTGGCGCGCCTATATGTCCTACTACGAGCCGCAGCAGATAGTAAAGGCGGGCAACCAGCTTTTCGTCCGCGCCAGCAACGGACTCTACAGCTACAACCTCAACGACCACAGCATCACCACCTACGACAAGGTGAACGCCCTCAGCGATACCTACATCACCCACATCGCCTGGAACCCCGCTGCCGCCCGCCTCATCATCGTCTACAACAATTCGAACATCGACTTGCTCGACGGCAACAATGGTTCTGTCATCAACATCAGCGCCATCTATTCCAAGGCCATGACGCAGGACAAGACCATCAATAACATTTATATTAATGATGTCTATGCTTATCTGGCCACGGGCTTCGGTGTGGTGAAGGTGAACATGAAGCGCGGCGAGATAGCAGAGTCGTACATCCTTAACGAGAATGTCTGTGACATTGCCATCGACCAGTCGAACATTTACGTGCGCAACGCTGAAGGAAATGTCTTCACGGGCCTGCTTACCAGCAACCTCATTGATGCCCACAACTGGTCTGACGGCACCGCTCCCGACGGCATTTTTACCACTAACCTTGAAGACTGGAACCAGAACATCGAGCTTGTCAGAACCCTTCAGCCAGGCGGCCCCAAATACAATAACTTCGGATTCATGCGCTTTAAGCACAACCGCCTTTATACCGCTGGCGGCGGATATACCCCTGACCTGGAAATGCTTCGTCCTGGCAGTATTCAGATTCTTTATGACCAAGAATGGATCATCCCACAAGACAACCTGAGCCAGGTAACAGGCTGGGAATACATCGACGTGGATGCTGTCGATGCAGACCCCACGGACCCTGATCACATCTTTGCAGGAGCCAGAAGCGGCCTCTATGAATTTCAGGACGGCAACCTGGTCAAGTCCTATAACCTGGACAACAGTCTGCTGCAAAGCGCTGTCAATCCTCCTGCTGCAAGCTATGTCATGATTGAGTCACTTTGCTACGGGCAGAACGGCTCTCTATGGTGTTTCAACAGCAGTACCTACGGACTGGAGAACATTCTGGAACTGACAAGCAGCGGTGAATGGATTTCACACCAGAAGAAACAACTCACCTTCACCGACTCAAAGGGACGTAACAAGAGTCTGAAAGGCATGCAGCAAGCCAATTTCGACAGCCGGGGCTATATCTGGTTCGTCAATAACAACTGGGAATACCCTTCCATTTACTGCTATGACCCGCAGACCGACCAGATTCTGAATTCCTTTAAGACCATCATCAACCAAGACGGAACCTCCTACACTAGCTACACTCCATATTGTGCGGTGGAAGATTTAGAAGGAAACATCTGGATAGGAACCAATGAAGGACCCTTCATGCTTGAGGCCGACCGCATCCTTACCGAAGAAACCTACCTTACGCAAGTAAAAGTGCCCCGCAATGACGGCACCAATTATGCCGACTACCTGCTGGCAGGAGCCGTCACCAACTGTATCGTCATTGACGGCGGCAACCGTAAATGGTTCGGCACCAAGGGCAGTGGCATCTATCTGATCAGTGCCGACAACATGGAGACCCTACAGCATTTCACCACCAGCAACAGTCCCTTGCCTTCAAACAATATTGAGTCGATGGCCATCAATAATGCTACAGGCGAACTCTTCATCGGCACTGATGCAGGCTTATGTTCCTACATGACTGATGCCACGCAGGCTTCCATAGAGATGGTGAAGGACGATGTATATGCCTTTCCTAATCCTGTCATCTCTGGCTATGACGGTCTCATCACCGTTGTGGGTCTCTCGTTCAATGCTGATGTTAAGATTCTTACTGCAAACGGACAGCTCGTGGCCGAGGGCCGTTCCAACGGCGGCACCTTCACTTGGGATGGCCGCGACCGCTCAGGCAAACGGGTGGCCAGCGGTGTCTATATGGTAGCAGCAGCTACTAGCGACGGCAAAAAGGGAACGGTATGCAAAATAGCCATCATCAAATAAATATCCTACGGCATCCACTTCTACTGCTGACAGCCATTTACTTTGTGTGGCTGTTAGCAGTATTATTTCTCTTCGGATTCACCCCCACCAACGACGGAATGGGCTATCTGGAATACGCCGGCAAATGTCTGGCTGAAGGTGCTCCTTATCCAACCGTCGCCATCTATCATGAAGTTCCTTTCATTTGGAACATAGGCATCATTAATTTTGTCGAGCTGTCACTGTGGCTTTCAGGAAGCATCTGGCCCGTGCTCATCGTTCTCTGCGCCACGAAAGCTGCTACGGCTCTTTTTACAGCCCTCACCACAGAGCAGCTGCTAGGCTCCCGGGCAGCCGTTTTTTGCCTCCTCCTCTTCATGCTTTATCCCAATAACTGGGGACAAAGCACCATGCTCTCCAGCGAAATACCTTCCACATGTCTTGCGACGGCAGCCGTCTGGATAGCTGTCAGCAAACCTGCTCCGCGCTGTTTCTTTCTCAGTGGGTTACTGCTGGCTTTGGGTAACTGGTTCCGTCCCACGGCGGCCATCTTTCTGTTTTCCATCGTTGCGTTCCTGCTTCTTTTCCGTCGCAGAACGTCGTTTCCACGCATTGCTTCCTTGCTGGCCGGCTATGCGTTGTTCATCGCTGTGGCAGGCACGTCTTGTTATCTCCGCACCGGTCATTTTGTATATCAAGCTCGCAGCTACTGGTTCTCCATGGTGGATGAATGTTATGATGGAGCACCCGTTGCTCCTCACTGGAATCAACCCGTCTGGCCTGAAGGCTATCCGCGGTATATCGAAAACCACGAACAGATGGACTGTTTCGCTTTCGAGCGTATATGGAAAGCACGTAGCCTCGACTGGCTGAAAGACCATCCACTGTCCTATCTTCAGAAGCTTCCAGGGCGTATCTACTACATGTATCAAAGCGACATGGACAACATGACAGCTTTCCTCCCTGACAAATCCAACCCAGCAAACAACTTCATCACCCTTCCATATCGTCATCTCCTGAGCGAAGCCAATAATCTCAATGCCGCACAATGGCTGTCGTTGGTCAGCTTCATTCTCTACCTTGCCATGCTGACAATGGCTGTCGCTGGTTCCTTCAATCAACTCAGGAAAAAGAGATACGAACAGCTTTTCCTCCCGCTCTTCATTGTCGTCGGAGGCACCCTGGCACTGGTTCTGGTGATGCATGGCGAGACTCGTTTCAAAGACCCCCTGATGCCCTATCTATTCATCTTGGCGGCCAGCACTGTTCAACTTAAAAAGATAAAAGCACATGAAGGCAAATAGACTATTCATCCTGCTTCTGTTTCTCATGTCTGCTATCAAGATGCTGGCTGACCGTGTTGATACCACAGCCATTGTCAATTTGAACATGCCTGTATTGCATATTTCCACCATCAATGCCGAGGAACCCACCTGCGACTTCGTCTTTCCTCCTGAGGGTGCCTTTGGCATCAGCATTACCAACGCTGTAAAAGTGCCTGGCCGCGCCCTGCTCACCTTGCGCAAAGACACCCTTTTCGACAGCGGTCCCTACGAGGAAAAGACCAGCGGCATGACCATCAAGATACGCGGAAACACCAGTGCCTATTACTACAATAAGAAGCCCTATAAGATTAAACTCCAGAAGAAAGGCGACATGCTCCACCGGGGCGACAAACGCTTCAACGACAAGGACTGGTTGCTCATCTGCGATGGCGACGACAACTTCAATGTCATGATAGGACTTAAGATGAGCGAGCTGATGAACCTTGGCTGGACCCCTGCCTACGAATACGTCAACCTGATTATGAACGGCGAATACCGTGGCATCTACATGCTCATCGAATCAGTCGACCGCAATGCCGACTGCCGCATCAACGTCGACAAGAACACAGGCTACCTCATTGAGCGCGATGCGTACTGGTGGAATGAAGACGTGTACTTCAGCACCACCATGAACAAGGAGTACACCTTTAAATATCCTGACGATGATGACGTCACCCAGGAGCAGATTGATTATATAAAAGGTGTGATGGACACCGTTGAGAACGCTCTTGCCGACGGCACCTATCCGGATTATATAGACGTTACCTCGTTTGCCTCATGGCTGTTGGCCCACGACATCCTGGGCACATACGACAGCGGAGGTTCAAACATCTATCTTACCAAATACGACAATACAGAAGACTCAAAGGTGCAGATGGCCACTCTCTGGGACTTCAGCTCGGATATGAAAACCGTCAATGACTGGGCACGTATACACTACGACTTCTTCTACTTCAAGGAATTGTCAGACGATCCGAATACCTATTTCACCTACGTCTTCAAGAAAATTTGGAATGAGCGTTCCGACAGCGTGTTTAATGGCGTGAAGACCTTCCTCACCGACTTTCTCCAGTCGAAGAAAGCACAAAACCTCACCATTGCCAGGGTCTACGACCATTATCAGTGGAACATCAACAGTTCTGTAACAGTCGAAGACAACATCAATGCCGCCCTGACCTGGTTTGACAACCGCCGCGAATGGCTCGACAAAGCCATCGACAACCTTGAGGTGAACACCATGCACATTGAAAACACCGCTGTCAACCATCCAACAGTCAACAACGGTGTTTACAACCTGCAAGGACAACGGGTAGGGGCCACTTCCACCCGGCCATTACCGCCGGGCATCTATATCCGCAAGGGCAAGAAGTTCGTGGTGCGCTGATGTCTAGCTCAGCTGCAGCATCCGCTCAATAGGCTTCACGGCTTTGCGTGCTGTCTCCGGGTCTACCTCTACCGAAGGCCACTCATACTTCAGGCAGTTGTATATCTTCAGCAGCGTATTCATCTTCATGTACTGACACTCGTTGCAATGACAGCCGATGGTGGCCTCCGAGAACTCTGGCGGCACGGGGTAGAGTAGGGTAGAGGGGCACTGACGCTCCATCTCATGCAGAATGCCGGCCTCTGTAGCCACGATAAACTCCTGACCGGGGTGTTCTACCACATACTTCAACAGAACAGCCGTAGAACCCACCACGTCAGCCAGCCTGAGCACCGGCCCCTTACACTCCGGATGAGCCAGCACCAATGCCTGCGGATGCTCCTCCTTCAACTTCAGGATGCCCTCCACCGAGAAGCGTTCGTGCACGTGGCATCCGCCATTCCATAGCAGCATGTCGCGCCCCGTGATAGCATTGATGTAACTTCCCAGGTTATAGTCGGGGCCAAAAATGATTTTCTCGTCCTTTGGAAACGTGTCGACTATCTGCCTTGCATTGCCGCTGGTTACCACCACGTCGGTCAGTGCCTTCACGGCGGCTGTGGTGTTGACGTAGCTCACCACCTTGTAGCCCGGATGCTCCTCCTTATACTTCTTCAGGTCCTCCGCACGGCACGAATCGGCCAGCGAGCAGCCGGCGTTCAGGTCAGGACAAAGCACCAGCTTCTCCGGCGACAGCAGTTTGCACGTCTCGGCCATGAAATGCACGCCGGCCATGACGATGATTTTTGCATCCGTTTGTGCCGCCTTACGTGCCAGGGCCAGCGAGTCGCCAATGAAGTCGGCCGTCTCCTGAATGTCGCCCGTTGTGTAATAGTGGGCCAGCACGATGGCGTTCTTCTCCTGGCAAAGCCGGCGAATTTCAGCCTTCAAATCGACGGGCTCGTCAATGAAGCCCTGTTCAATCCATTCTTTTTTCAACTCCATATAATCATATTTTATTTTTTTTTCTCTTTAGAAAAACAGAAATGATGGTAATGATGTACTGTTGATATGTTTAAAACTTGCAGGCGATTTTCTTGCTCATTTTTTTATCCACCCGTGGTCATGCAGTTATGCGCAACGGGTGTGAATTGTCAGTTCCTGATTATTAGCAGAGTAGACATTTTATCCACATTTCTATTTTTGGTGCAAATTTACGAAGTTTATATCTTTTTCGAGCATAAAAGTGTGGAAAAGTTTGCTCTTTCTTTGGAATAACGGCATGTTTTTCCCCCTCTTCGTGGGGCTTCAAAGTTTCCCACCGGTTTTTTGCAAAGTTATCCACACACTTATCCACAAAAAATCTGGCGCCAGATTTTTTCAAAAACGAACGAGATTTTTTCATGGGAGGCCGAGATTTTTTCCTCGCGTGTACTTTTTTTTAGGTAAAGGGTAAGAATGTGAGCACCGAAAGGGCTTTTTTTCACAAAAAATTTGTACTTTTGCAGCCAATAGTAAGCTATGGTACACGGAAAGCCGCTTTTCTTTGTTCTTCTGTGCATGATGGCCGTGTGTAGTGTCCATGCCCAGCAGCTAAAGCTGTCGGGTAGGGTGCTTGATGCCGACACGGGCAGTCCGGTGGAGTATGCTTCCGTGCTTTTGGCTGAGAGTAATCTCTGGGCTGTCACCGACAGCAAAGGGGCTTTCACCATCAAGGCCGTTTCTTCGGGTGCCGACAGGCTGGTGGTGCAGTGTCTGGGTTATGAGAAACATTCCCGCGCACTCAATCTGACCCGCGACGAAGCCAGCCTCATAGTCCGTCTGCGTCCGGCAACGCTGAAGGTGGACGAGGTGACCGTGACGGCGCGACGGAAGCAGGATGAGGCTACAACGAGCTATACCATCGACCGCCACGCCTTGGATCAGCAGCAGATACTCAACATCAGCGACCTCTCCGTGCTCCTTCCCGGTGGAAAGACTAGCAACCCCACGCTGATGAGCGACAACCGCATCAGCCTGCGCAGTGGGTCGCAGGAGAAAGGCAATGCCTCGTTTGGCACCGCCATAGAGATTGACGGCATGCGCCTTGACAACAATGCTGCCACGGGCGAGACGATGGGTGCCTCGACGCGCACGGTAAGTGCCGGCGACGTGGAGAGCGTAGAAATTGTGACGGGTATACCCTCGGTAGAATATGGCGACCTGTCGAACGGCATTGTGAAGGTGAATTCCCGACGCGGCAAATCGCCTTTCATCGTCGAGGGACGCATGACGCAGCACACCCGCCAAGCCAGCGTGGCCAAGGGTTTCTCACTTGGCAAGCACAGCGGCGTGCTCAACGCATCGCTGGAGCACGCCCGCTCCTTCAGCGATGCCGCTTCGCCGCACACAGCCTATCAGCGTAATATCTTTTCGCTGCGCTATGGTAACGTGTTCTTCCAGCACACCACCCCGCTCACCCTCAGCCTCTCGCTGACGGGCAATGTGGGCGGCTATAACTCTGAGGCCGACCCCGACGAGGAGCTGGACGACTACCAGAAGGCGCGCGACAACGCCCTGCGGGCCAGTCTTGATGCACAGTGGCTGCTCAGCAAGCCATGGATTACCAATGTGCAGTTGCAGGCCAGCTTCTCCTATCAGGATCGCAGGCAGGAGAGCTACAGCCACACCAGCAGTGCCTCCACCCAGCCCTGTCTGCACACCACCGAGGAAGGTTACTTCATTGCCGACCTCGGCCCCACGGGCTACTGGTATGTGCGCAGCTATCATGACTCGAAGCCCATGAGTTGGGCCGCCCGCCTGAAGGCCGACTGTGTGCGCCGGTTGCGTGGTGCTACCAGCCGTTCGACGGCAGGCATACAATGGCAGGGCAGTCGTAATGCAGGCCGCGGCACGTACTATGAAGACCCCGCCACCACACCCACCTGGCGCGAATACCGCTACGACCGCCTGCCGGCCATGAACAACCTGGCGTTCTATCTGGAGGAGAAAGCCGTGGTGCCGGTGCGTGCGCTCTCCTCACTGGAGCTTACCGCCGGTGTGCGCAGTGATGTCACACTCATCAGCGGGTCAGACTACGGCACCGTCAGCAGCCTCTCGCCGCGTGTGAATGGCCGCTACGTCTTCTGGCGTGGTCAGGAGCAGCGCTGGGTGAGCCGTCTGGAGCTCCATGCCGGCTGGGGCAAGAGCGTTAAACTGCCATCGATGCAGGTGCTCTATCCCGCCCCTTCGTATAGCGACCTGCTCGCCTTCGCCAGCACCTCAACAGCCGACAACACGTCGTACTACGCCTACCACACCTATCCCACGGCGGCACAGTACAACCCCCAGCTGCGCTGGCAGTACACGGGACAGACCGACCTCGGCGTGGAACTGGACATCAAGGGAACGCATGTGTCGCTCTCGGCCTTCCATCACAAGACGCACAACTCGTATATGTCCTCCCGCACCTATACGCCGTTCACCTACCGCTACACTGGTCAGACGGCTGTGCAGCAGAGCGACATCCCCGCCGAGGAGCGCCGCTTCAGCATCGACCGCGCTACGGGTACCGTCACCGTTCTCTCTGCACTCAATCCCCAGCTCTCAGCAGAACTCCCCTACACCGAACGCCGCACCTACACCACCAACCAGCACTACGAAAACGCCACTCCGCTCAGCCGCTATGGCCTGGAGTGGATCATCGACTTTGCACAGATTCGCACCCTGCGCACTTCACTGCGCATCGACGGCAACTACTATTACTATAAAGGACTCGACGACGTGCTCTTTTCCGACGTTCCCCTGGGCGTAAGCAATGTGATGAGCGACGGCCAGCCCTATCAGTACGTTGGATATTATCGCGGCAGCAACGTCACCACAGCGGGCAGCACAGCCAACGCCTCGGTCAGCAACGGAGCCCTCTCGCGCCAGCTCAACCTCAACGCCACACTCACCACCCACATACCCCGTGTGCGGCTGGTGGTGGCCCTGCGACTGGAGTCGTCGCTCTACAGCTATCGTCGTGCCCTCAGCGAGTTCACCGACGGCAGCTCGCGAGGATTCATGCTCGACGACGGCGATGGCTACTTCGGCCAGCCTTACGACGGCACCCAGCGCGACAAGTTTATCGTTGTCTATCCAGAATATTACACCACCTGGGAGCAGCCCGGAGAGCTGCTGCCCTTCGCCGAGCGCTTCCTCTGGGCCCGCGACAACGACCAGCAGCTCTACAGCGACCTGTCGAAGCTTGTCGTCCGCTCTAACTATGCCTACACCATGAACCCCAACCGCCTGAGCAGCTACTACTCTGCCAACCTCAGCGTGACGAAGGAGCTAGGCGACCACATCGCGCTCTCCTTCTACGCTAACAATTTCCTGAACAACATGCGGCGAGTGCACTCCTCGCAGACCGACCTGCAGACGTCGCTCTTCGAGAGTGGCTACATTCCCAGCTACTACTACGGACTATCACTTAGGATAAAAATATGAAGTACTTTTTGCCTTTCCTCTGCGTCGTGCTAATGGCAGCCTGCTCCTACTCCGAAGAGCTGGAGCTGTGCGAGCTGCAGGTGCGTGTGGTCTATCAGGAGACAGCTTTCGCCGAGCCTGACGCGGCGCAGGTGCGGGTGGAGCTGAAAGACCAGCATGCGCAGGTGTTCGTAGACTCTACAAGAGCCGACCGCACAGCCCGCTTCCTGGTGCCGCCGGGCATCTATGAGGCCAGCACCACGGCCTCCTACGTCGACACAACGGAAACAACGTGGTGGCGCTATAACTTTAACGGTGTGCGCAGCATGATCATCGTCTCGCCCGACAGCCTGAATCAGGTAGACATGCAGGTCAGGGTGTCGCGTAAGCGCGTCGTGCATTAGAAAAATAAAAAATAATTGAAGAATTGAACTATGAAGCGAATCCTGTTACTAATAATGCTCTGCGTAAGCCTTGGCACTATCAAGGCCCAGTCGTGGAAGCTCGTCATCAGCACCAACGACGGCAACCGCGTGGAGCTGATGACCAGCGACGTGAAGGACATCCAGTTCGTCAGCGACGACGAGGAGCTGCCCACGCTTGACGACCGGAACGCCGACCAAATCATTATCAAGGAGCTGTACAACGGCGGCTGTCCGAAGGACGACGGCTCCGGCTTCTTCCAGATGGACAAGTGCGTCGTCCTCTACAACAACTGTCCGCAGCAGGCCGTGGTGAACAATCTCTGCATCGGCTTCGCCACGCCCTATAACGCCGAGGCACAGGAGGACAACCGCGACGCCAGCGGCAACCTGGTCTATGAGGCAGAGGGCTTCACGCCAGCCCTGAACGGCATCTGGTACTATCCACACTCCCTAGTCATCGAACCCTACTCGCAGGTGGTCGTCAACATGACGGGAGCCATCGACAATACGCTCACCTATTCGCAGTCGGTGAACTATGCCAACCCCGCCTACTACTGCCTCTACGACCCCGAGAGCGGCTACAACAACACGTCGTACTATCCCACACCAGCCGACGTCATCCCCACCTCGCACTACTGGAAAGCCATCAAGTACGGACAGGGCAACGCCTGGCCCGTCAGTGTCAACTCGCCCGCTCTCTTCATCTTCCAGCCGCAGGGAGTGGCTCCTGGGGAGTATGCCATGAATGCCGACAACTTCTGGTATCCGCCCACGAAGGCTCACGACGACATCCATGCCTGTCTACGCATACCCAACGAGTGGATCATCGATGCGGTGGAGGTGTTCAATGCGGCTAAGAAGGAGGAAAGCAACAAGCGACTGTCGGCCGAGCTAGACGGCGGCTACGTCTACCTGACCAACAAGCTGGGACACTCGCTCTACCGCAACGTAGACGAGGAGTGGACGCTGGAGCTGTCCGAGAACCAAGGCAAGCTGGTGTATGGCTATAGCCTGGGCGTCGACGGCTCTACCGACCCTAGCGGCATCGACGCCGAGGCCAGCATCGCGCGGGGCGCACACATCATCTATCAGGACACAAACAACGCTAGTGAAGACTTCCACGAACGACAGAGATGCTCGCTAAGAGAATAATACTGCTCATGGCCGTCGGGCTGGAGGCGCTGAGTAGCCAGGCCCAAGACTCGCTGTTGCTTCGCAACTATCAGGTGGTGAAGCGCAGCGACCCGTGGCTCACAGCCCCCAACGCGGCGGCACTGACCCGCTTCAACGAGGAGAACATGGCCACGGCGGAGTTGCTGCTGACGCGGGCCAAGGGCGGCTTTACCGACTACTACGACTCGCCCGACGTGCTGCAGGCCGATGCCTCGGTGGAGTCGTTCTTCCGCCTCTCGCCACGCACCGTCGTCTTCGGCGCCATGCGTTACGACAACTTCTCCGGCCGGGATATGGCCGGCTCTGCCTTCCTTCCAACCCTCACCCTTCACCATCCTTTCGACATCGTGGAAGATTCGCTGACGAACACCGGAACAAAGCACCGCGACGTCTATAGTCTCAGCGGCGGCGTAGGCGTCGGTCTGTGGCGGGGCATGGCCCTTGGGGCACGGCTCGACTACACCTCGGCCAACTATGCCAAGTACAAGGACCTGCGCCACAAGAACAAGCTCATGGACTTGCAACTCTCAGCTGGCGTCTATGTCCCCCTGGGCAGCGTGGTGCAGCTGGGCTTCGACTACCGCTACCACCGCAACACCGAGAGTGTGCTCTTCAGCACCTACGGCAAGAGCGACCGCACCTACAACTCGTTCATCAACTACGGGCCTTTCATCGGACAGGTGGAGCAGTTCGGCTCAACGGGCTATACCGACCGCAGCCGCGAGATGCCCCTCGTCAGCGATGCCGACGGCTTCGCCCTGCAACTCTCCCTGCAGCCAGCCCCTGCGGTGCAGTTCTACAACGCCTTCGCATATACCCGTCTGCGTGGCTACTACGGTCGCCGGTCACCCTATACCATCACCTACACCCGCCACCGCAGCAGGCAGTACCAGTACGACGCCCGCCTGACCGCCCGGCAGTGTGGGTCGAGGTTCTATCTCGACTTTTCCCTCCAGGCCGAGAACCTCCAGAACTATGCCAATACCTATCGTGAGCAGCAAAACTCGGCCGGTGCCTCCTACTACGAATACCACACGCCCGTGAAGACCGCCAACCGCCTCTGGAGCAACGTTTCGCTGTCGCTGACGGCCGATCTGGGCCTGCGCCGTCAACTGCCCGCCTGGACATTGCAAGCGGCCTTCCTGCAAGCCCGTCGCAAGCAGACGGCCTATCTCTATCCCTACTACCGCCGCCAGCACCTGCGCACCACCACGCTCACGGCCAGCGTGTGTCGTCATTTTGTGGCGACAGCCGGCGTCTGGAGCCTCCAGCTCGACGCCGCCTTCACCCACGGCAGCGGCGACCCCTACGAGGACATGACCTTCACAGAGCCTGGCGACAAGGCCACTGAGCCTCCCACCATGGAGGCCTGCCTCTGGCGCGAATACCAGTGGCTCACCGCTGCGCAGTACACCGTGGGCGGCTCTGCGAAATACAGCTTCCGGCTGCCCCGCACCAGCCTGAAGACCTACGTCCGCGCCGACCTGCACCACCGCAAGCGTAACAGCAGCCGCACCCCCGCTCTGCCAGAGGGAGTACCGGGCCGCGACCGCACCACCGCTACGCTGGCCGTCGGCTGCGAGTTCTGATTCTTTGAAAACTTAAGTAAAAATATAATCCCAAAATGGTCATCAAAGATTTTTGGCACGATTTTCACAAATTACACGATTTATTCTCTAATAACAGGGACACAGATAAAATCGTGAAATTCGTGAATTATAACCTTTCTAGGATAATGATATTATTTGTTATTTGTTGTTTATCGTTTAGCAGCATAGCCGCGCAGACCCAGATGAAGGTGACGCTCTCCGGCGGGCGCATCGTACAGCTGCCCCTGAGCAGCATCAGCGACATCAGCGTGGAGCCTGTCGTGCCCCAGGCACTGGCACAGCTGGCCGGCCGGTGGAAGATCATCGCCATGCCTAATGGCGTTACGGGCGAGGGCGGCATCTACACCGCCACGGCCGATACCATCGCCTTCACCGCCACCGTAGCCTCTGACGGAATGGGACTTGTGTGCCGGGCCGACAGCTTCTACACCCGCACCGGCCACGTCTACCCTGCCACCTGGCGCATGCTGCTCGAAGAGGATGCCGCCAGCGGGCGTCATCGCATCGGCTGGGTGCTCGACGCGTCGGAACCCGCCTCAGAAAGGGAATTTGACGAGCCGCAGCAGCACTACCTCGACAACGGCTTCTTCTATTGGGGCGTCAGCAGCCGGCACCCCGGCGGCGACACCGGTCACCGATACATCTACCTGCTCACCGAGAACATCGAGACACAACAATTGGAGGGCACCACCCTCTGGAGCTCATGGCTCAACAGCGATGCCGCGGAGTACGCCTTCCCCCAGAACCAGGAAGTCTATGGCGTAGTAGCTCTGGACATACCCTATAACTACTACAACTATTCTGACATAGGCTACTTCGAGATATGGGCCAGCCCCCGCTTCGTCAAGGCCGCCGACTAGACACCCCCGTCGGGGGGAACAATGCTGAAGCCTGCCTTCAGGATGAACTTCAGCGTGCCGGTGGCCGTGCGGCGGTCGTAGTCTTTCTCCTCTTCGCTCAGCTCCTCGTATGAAACCAGACAGGGGTGTTTCTTCTGCGTGTCATTGCGCTCCTCGCCCCACGTCCAGCCTTGCGACAGCCGCCCTGCGGCCCATACCTCATGCACGTTCTTTGCCAGCTCCTCCGCCAGAGCCTCCAGCTCCTTCGGCAGCCTGACATCCTCCGTGTCCAAGGGTTGCGGTGTATAATTGTTGGTCTTCATTGTTCAGTTCCTTTCATTATCCGAAGTATTGTTCCCGCTTGTCCTGCTCAATCAGGGCCGTCACTTTGGTACGGGCAAACCGCTGCATTTTCACGCAGAAGTAGATGAGCGCGAAGGAACAGAGGCCGCCCAGATAGGGATGCACGTCGATGCTCATGGCCAGGGTGTCGTAGATGCCGTGCGCCATGACGGGAAAGAGAAGGACAGCGGCGGCAGCGCGGGGCGAGCGGTCGACAAAGTGATGGACGGAATAGTAATAGCCCATCAGCACGGCGAAGGCATAGTGGCCAGGCACGGCCAGGAAGGCACGGCTGATGGCCACGGAGGCCCATTCGTCGGAATAGGTGAAGAGGTAGCCCACGTTCTCAATAGCGGCGAATCCCAGGCCGACGCAGGCGGCATAGACAATGCCGTCGAAGTGCTCGTCGAAGTAAGGATTTTTTCGCAAGATGAGCCACAGTGCCAGCAGCTTGAAACATTCTTCGGGTAGCGCTGCCACGAAGAAAGCGTCGAAAGTGGCACCGAGAATCGTGCCGGGCTGGCCGTCAACGCCGAAGAGCATGTTCGAGACAATCATTTCAACGGGGACGACAGGAACACTGATGGCTACTCCGTAGGCAACGGCCTTCATAAGCCACGACTTGGGTTCTGGCTGAGGGTCTTTCCGCAAGATGTAAAGCCACAGCACCACCGCAGGAAGCAGCGCAGCAGCAAGGATGATGAGATCGGTCATAGTGAGTGTTTATTTCTGTGGTTTGCCACCTCCGGAAGCCGAAGGGGCTGGAGCAGTGGAGGTCTCGTCGGAGAACCATTTCCCGTGCAAGTCGTCTATCCAGTCGTCGAGCTTCTCTGTCTAGTAGCTGTAGAGGGCGGTGGTGGCGGGGTCTGTTGTCATCATTCTGTTTTTATTTGACTACAAAAATACGAAAAAAGCTTGTTCCAGGGTGTAGTCGTCTATTATTCCGTTGGCCTTGCCTTCCTGCAGCTTGACCTTGATGTTGACGGGCGTGTTGTTGATGTCGTGGCCAGTGGCTTCGAGATACCAGTAAGGGCCGTTGCCGGAGCGGATGAACTTGCCTTGGTAGAGGTGGTCGTGGTTGTCACGGCGTTTGTGGTAGTAGTTGCCGACGACGTCGCGGATGCCGTCCACCTGCGGGTTGAGCAGGGTGACGCCATAGAGCGTGGCCGAATCGCCGATGTTTGTTATTATGATGCGCCGGAGGTTGGCGCGCTGCAGGGCAAAGTGGGGATAGACCTTGAGTGCACTTTCGAGTTTGAGGGAGTCGTCAGTGTTCAGCTGAGCATCGTCCTGCTTACGTAAAGTCCACCAGGCCAGGTCGAAAAGTGAGGTGAAGGCCTTGCGCTGTTCCTGGAAGAGTGTTTGCGTGTCTTTGTTGTCGGCATCGTCAGACGAGGTCTTGGTGCTGGTGAGTGGCAGGACAAGGGGCGTATCACCCAATCCCATCCCTGAAGCCAGCAGGAGGCTGCCCTGTATGTGCTCTGCCTCATGGTCTTCTTTAAAGGCGTAGAGGTTCTCGCGGGCCACGTCGGTGGAATCGTCCAGATAGAAAGTGAATCGTCCGTCGGCTCTGGTGGTCTGCATGGGTTGCTGGCCAAAGACGACGTAGGCACCATTCACTGGTTTTCCATCCTGGGCACTGACAACTTGACCATGGAGGGCAATCTTGTCCAGTCGGTTCACAGAAATGGTATGCTGACGATTGGCAACCCACAGGGAGAGATTGACGGTGTCGGTATGTATTTTGCAGTTTTTGGAGGAGTTATATATCTCCACGCGAAGATGCTGTGCCTGGTTGAGCAGGCCTTCGGGAACGGACAGAATGAATTCGTTCCTTTGCAGGTTGCTGACCACCAATGAATCGACGGGTGTTCCTTTGGGTGTCTGGACAGGTAACTGCACCAGCGAGTCGTTTTCGTGTGCCACCAGGCGGAACGATGCGTTCCACGGTTCTCCGGGCTCAAATTCGGAACTGGCTGCAAAGGTAAGTCTGAGCTGATAGTACCGCTCTGGCAGTCTGGGCCAAAGCAGCAGTACGCCTACAATAAGTAATAATAACAGGAATGCAAAGAGACTGGCCATGTGGCGCATACGACGCTGACTGCGTTTTAGGGCCTCTTCCTGATGGCGGTGCTCCTCCTCCTGCTGTTTGACGGCTTCGCGCTGGTTGATGCGGGCATCGACCACGGGGCAAAGTATGTCGTGCATGAATTCGACGCGGATGTCGTCTTGATAGCTGAACTGGCGCAACAGCTTGCGGTCTTCCACCAACAGCTGTATAGACTTGGCATTGACGCCCTCGCTGATGAGGTCGTTGCGCGAAACGTTGTTGCGCCGACCATCGTAGGTGAGCAACTGGTCTTCAATCTTCTCAATGTCGGCAGCGGGCAGGTCGGCTACGGATTCTTCATAGAAGTCTTTGATGATGTCATCGCTGAACTGGTAGACCAGATTGTCAGTGATGGTTTCGCTGTCCCCTTTTTTTTCATAGAGGCGACTCAGGTAGAGCGAGAGCACGGCGGCGTCGACCTCGAACTCTGGTGTGCTATCTAGGAGGAATTCTTCCTTACCAGTCACCTTTTGGATGATTAGCCCGGCCACTTGTCTGCTGACAAGTCCAGGACGGGGCTTCATGATGATGTCGGCGGCCTGTTCCTTGTTCAGGGGCAGTAGGGCGTAGCGGTTGGACTTCATGACGGGAATGTAGGACGTGTAGCGTTCCAGGTAAGAAAGGAAGTCCTCGCGCAGAGTGAACACTATATGGTAGTCCACCTTCGACAGGTAGTGGGCGGTCTCGGTGGTGATGCCTTCCAGGTCGAGGTCTATGTCCAGATCGCTGAGTTCGGTAGTTACCTCCTGGGCGTCAGCCTGCTGTCCTGCTTGCTGCTGCTTGCTGGCATTGACGATGTAGAGCGGCGTCACATCGTTGAGCAGACTGGCCAGATCCTGGAAGAAAGCGCGTTTGCGCTTCTCGTTTTGTTGCAAGGTAAAAATCTCCTCAAACTGATCAAGCACCAACAATAGCTGCACACGCAGGCCGTCGCTGTTGAAGAAGACGTTGCGGTGTAGGTATTCCCACAGTGTTTCGTCGTCCTCGTTGATGGCGGGCAGTATCTGATGTATCTCCACGTCGCCCTGGCTCTCGATGGCGGTTTTGATTTGCCTGACGTAGGAAATGCTGGTGCTATGATCCAGACGGATACCAATGGGCAATAGTCCCTGTCGGCGAGCAATGGGGAAGACGCCGGCATTAAGAATGGAGGACTTGCCGATGCCCGACTTTCCATAGAGCACCGTCTGTGTATTGTTGATAATATATTGCGACAGGCTCTCTATTTCTCTGTCGCGTCCATAGAGCACTTCGCCTTCTACGTAGAAGTTGAGGCCTTTCCATGGGTTGTTGCTGTGGTAAGTATTATCTGCCATGGCCTATTTTCTGTTCTAGCTGTTTCACCTCGTTTACTTTTTGTTCTATCACATCAGCAATGGACTGGAAGTCCGTGCTTGGGTCGAACCATGTGGCATTTCGTTCGGAGAATTCAGGAGGCACATCGGTCAGTTCGTTATAGAAGTCGAAACCTTTCTCTGCCAAGGGAACAATGAATGTCCGCCCCCCAATCTTGCCTGCAACCGTGGCAGCTTCGCGCCACTCAGTGCGATACTCATGCACTTCCATGATTTCATTTTCCACCGCGGCAGTGAGCACGGGCACGAAGATGCGGCTGGTTCTGATGCCGCCGGTGATAGCCTGACGCCAGTTGTCGGCTTCCTTGATGTCGTTGCGGTCATACCACACCCGCAGGCCGCGTGCCGACAGCAAGTTGTAAAGCCTCTGAACCGTGGGTTCGTCGCTGCGTGAATAAGACAGGAAGACGTCTGTCTTGTAGGCATGCCCTTTCTGAGTGGCCATACGTTGCTGCTGTTGGCGCAGGTCGATACGCCGCTCAATCTCGCTCACCACAAATTCGGGATCGCTTTGGATGAAAGTCTCCAGACGATTCATAAATTGTATGAGTGGGTTGTCATCGTCCGTATGGGTATTTACCAGGAGCTGTGAGCGCAGTCCTTCGGCAGAGGAGCGTAGCGAATAGCAGATGAAACGGAACAGCCAGTCGCTGTAGTTGTTACCCATCACCAATAGGTAGCGCTGTTTAATGGCCATGGTGAGCGCAGGGGGTGTGTTCAAACCTGTCAACCACGATTTGCAGAACTCCATCATGTCAACATCGGTCACAACGTAGCGATTTTTCTCCTCACTATACTTGCCGAACATATAAAATACCGTGGGCTCCGACATCTGCTTCACGCTCTGCACATCGCCCTCGTCTCTCTTGTCGCGCTCAGGGTCGTTGCGGAATTGTAGTACGCGGACGTCCTGACCCTCCCACACCTGCCGCATGGCGTTCTCCACCACAGGAGTGAACGATGTGGTGATGACAAAGGGAAACTTCTTCGTTCTTAACAATCGCAGTAGCAAATCGGACGGGCGCTTCTTCACCTTGGTCAGCACTTGGTTGATGAGCTTATAGATGGCCTCAGGCTTCTTTGCAGCAGTGAGAAATTTCTTCTGTTTGTCGTAGATGAGCTGTGAAAAGGTCTGCGGCTCAGGTTCTATGCCAAACTTCTTGGCAAACAAGTGAATAAGCTGCTGGTGGAAGTTTCGCTCCTCGGCAATCTGGAAATCGGGGCCAATGACGGGAATGACGTTGCCCGCCATCATCTCGTCCATCAGCTCGTCCCATCGGTCTTCCTCTTCTTGCAGGATGCTATCAACATCAATATCGATGTCAATCATCTCTTTTTCGTCCAGTTCCATATCTTCTTTTCTTATTTTGTTATCAAAACGTCATCCTCGCCGCAAGGCATGTAGATGATGGGGTATAGTACTCCCCAATCCCAAACCAGTGAACCCATGTTGCTAAGGCAATAGCAGCAGCCCTTCAGCCCCGCAAGGCAGACAACAGACAATGTGAGCCTGAGTCCTTTCTTGGGTGCTGCAAAGGTACGAAATAATTCCGAATCTGTATCATCTTTTCTTGTTTTTTTTTGCTGTTACGCCGCACTTCTGTACCTTTCCATCGGTATCTGGTGGGCGATTCCCTGATGACAGCGACGGTTGTTGTAATACTCGATGTAATCTTTGATACCATCTCTCAGGCGAGGGACGTTGTCCTCCGGGTTGATGTAGATGTACTCGGTCTTGATGGTGCGCCAGAAGCGTTCAATCCAGATGTTATCCTTGCAGCGTCCGCGCCCGTCCATGCTGACCTTGATGCCATCCTTCTCACAGGTAGAGAGCCACAGCTGGCTTGTGTACTGGCTGCCTTGGTCGGAGTTGATGATCTCCGGTGCGCCATGAGCCTCAACGGCCATCTGCAGCACCTCAATGCT
>ERZ842401.2890-NODE-2890-length-22071-cov-11.787700_pt1 | contig 22071 bp, 21 predicted proteins | sample MGYA00521270_ERZ842401 | MGnify/ENA primary metagenome ERZ842401 (study PRJEB31892, sample SAMEA3878208) | bioreactor metagenome | biome: Moose rumen | place: Sweden | collected 2011-10 | study: EMG produced TPA metagenomics assembly of the PRJEB12797 data set...
TTTCTTTCCCTCATGTTACCACCTGAATTCATTATAACATGATTCTGTGTTTTTTGATGTTTTAAATTCGTTTACTATATGTGTTCAACTATCTTGACAGGAAAGTATCGGAAAAGTATGTGGACTTGGAAAAGGCAAAGTCGGAAAGCAAGGCAAAGTCCGAATTTCTTGCGTTTGTGAATCATGAAATACGTTCTCCCATGAACACAATAGTTGGCTTGAACGAAATGATTTTGAGGGAGTCCAATGACAGTGTTGCCCTTAACTATTCCAAAGAGATAAAGCAGGCATGCGGTACGCTTTCGCTCCTCATAAACGACATACTTGATTTTTCAAAAATCAATTCAAACGAGTTTTCCCTTGTATCCGTTGAATACAAGCTTGATTCCATTTTAAATGATTTGTTGAATATTGCAGTTCCCCGTGCACAGGAAAAAGACCTTGCGTTTATTGTTTCTGTACAGGCGGACACTCCCAACAACCTGATTGGCGATGATCTGCGCATAAAGCAGTGCATCATGAACCTTCTTTCCAATGCCATAAAGTATACCGATGCAGGCAAAGTTTCCTTTTCCGTAACATGGAAGCCCGTGCAAGACGATAGCAAAAGCGTTTCCCTTACATTTGTGGTGGCGGATACGGGATGTGGCATAAAGCCAGAAGACCTTGAACGCATTACCTCTCCTTTTGAACGTTTGGATGAACTGAAAAACAGGAGTGTTGAAGGTTCGGGGCTTGGGCTTTCGATTGTAAAGGAACTGCTTCAAAAAATGGACAGCACTCTGTGCATATCAAGTGAATATGGACTTGGATCCTGTTTTTCGTTTACTATACGGCAGTCTGTTGGAGTGAATGCGCCTATTGGAGAGTATACGATAGATACATATACAAAGGAACGAAAAGGTGCTTCGGCATACGGAACGTTTGTTGCTCCCCATGCACACATTCTTGTCGTAGATGATTTGCAGATGAATCTTGACATTATCCGTGCCCTCTTGAAATGTACGCAGATTCATATTGATACTGCTTTAAGTGGCAGGGATGCGATTGACCTTGTACGGCTCAATCACTATGACATTGTGTTTATTGACCACCGGATGCCTGATATGGACGGCATAGAAACCTTGCAGGCAATAAAACAGCTGGACATGCCTACTGCGTCCGGAACAAAATTCATTGCACTTACGGCAAATGCCTCTCGCGGTTCAAAGGTTTTGTACATGAACGAAGGCTTTGACGACTATTTGCCCAAGCCTGTGGACTGCGAAGAGCTGGAACGGATGCTTGCAAGCACGTTGCCGCCCCAGCTTGTACAGGTGCAAAAAAATGGAAAAGCCAAGCAGGAGCATGATTCCTCTGATGACGGAAAATCAAAATTCATTGCGTCATATAGTGGGATAGAGGGTGTGGATTGCAATGCTGCCATATCACTGTGCCAGGATGTCTCGGTTTTAAAGGAGGCTGTCAAGACATTCTACAAGGAAAGCGATAAAAAGATTGCAGCATTGCAGCAGGGCATGGAGTCTGGCTCTGAAAAGCCGTATGTCATTGCGGCTCATTCCCTCAAGACCGAACTGCGGCTGATAGGTTATGCAAGCCTTTCAAAGCAGGCCGCCCTGCTTGAATTTTTTTGCAATAACGGCGACAGGGAGTCTGTCAGGGAATATACTCTCGATTTTGTAGCGAACCTGCAGCACTTTAAGGATAAACTCAAATGCATTGTTGAAAAAAGCAAAAGCATTAGTCCTGAAGACTATCACGAGCTGATGATGTCTCTGAAAGAATGCTCTCAAGCTCGTGATATGAGTGCAGCGGAACGCATTCTGCACATGGTCGATGGGTATTCGATCCCCGATGGTGAAGATGAGTTTTTTACCTTGCTCAGGCAGGCTGTACGGAACAGGAATGCCGAGCTTTTTGAAATGCTGATGGTCAGGCATTCTGCCTGACACGTAAAAAAGAATGGAGGACAGCGATATGGAAAAACAGATAGGTTTTATATGTGATGATGGCAGACAGTTTCTTGTGCGGAGCATGGTCGGAGAACTGCGGGATGCAGGCTATGATGTTCTGTTGTATAGTTCAGAAGCCAATGTATCAATACTTTCTGATTCTGATCTAGATGTATTCATAGTCTATTTTGACGGTTTCAATGTTTTGAATGAACGTACCATGCGCTCGTTTGACAAAGAAATCAAGGAAAAAAACAAGAACATTCATGTGTATCTTATAGGTTCTGATGATGACTTAAATCAGGCCTATCATTTCATTGACCTTGCATTTGTTGCTCATGCATTTAAGCGTCCTGTAAACATGGAAAACGTCATTCGGGAACTTCGTATTCTGGCTCCTGCTTATACATACGAAGACAGTCTGCTTACATCTAGGAATGGAAAAGAGTCCCACAATGGTCGGAAAAACATTCTGATTGTTGATGATGATGACGTGTATTTGAGGACTATCGAAGGTTGGTTTTCTGATGAATATAACGTATACACTGCTGTATCGGGAACAAATGCCCTTGAATTGCTTAAAATGGTTTCATTCGACCTTATCCTGTTGGACTACGAAATGCCAATGCTTTCGGGACTCGATTTGTTCCGCATTCTAAAGACTGAACCAAAAACGGCAAATATTCCCCTGGTTTTTCTTACGGCAAAGGATGACAAACAGGTATGTCTTGAAATTTTGGAAGAAAAGCCTGATGGTTATATTTTAAAGACAACTGCTCCACTTTTGCTCAAATATAACATCAGGAGTTTCTTTGAAGGAAAAAAACTGTGGTGGAAAACATCAGAGGAATAACTTTCCTTGTGGTGTTAGAACGTCCAGCTGATGCCTAGTTTAGGTGTAAGCAGGTACTTTCCATTGATGTCCCACGAAAGATTTGCAGACTCCGAAAGGCCTGCAAGTTTTGCTGTTGAAGATACTTTGATTTTTCCTCCCATAACCCATCGTGCTCCAAAGCTTCCGAACAGCCCAAGGTGTTTTGTAAAGCGGAATACACCCGTAAGGTCTGCACCTACGCTGTAGTGCATTAGAGATGTTTCCAAATCCCACGTAAGTTTTTCTTCCGTTCCATTAGGTAATGATAGTGATCCTTCCGCAGATGTCTTGTAAGTCGCGTAATTCATGCCGAAAACTGCGAAAAGCCCCAGCGTTGCCCTGTCGCTTCTAAGAAAGGAATAGCCGACTCCTATGTCTCCAGATAGATGAAAGCCCTTGTCATAACCAGACTCGGACAGAATTGATTCCATGATGGCAAGACCGATGCCTGCATCTGCCTTGAACGACAGTCCAAATTCTTTGTTTACAAGCAGATAGGTAAGGTCATAGTCAATGTCTGCCTGCCAAAAGCCACCCAAATCAAGATAATATGCGTTATCAAAAAGCTTGAATTTCTGATTCAACTCTTCGTCTGTAAAAGAAATGCCAGTGCCGATTGTACTCTGCCAGTCTCCTGCAAAAGCCATGAATGATGCAAGCGACAATAAAACTGCAAGAATGATTTTTTTCATAGTGTCCCTTCTATAAATTGTATTGTATGTTTTGCAGCAGCCGAGCGCAGCAAGGCTTGTACACTATGCAAAAACGAAGTTTCCGTGTTGTTCTATTGACAAGTATTGAAAATGAACTAAAATATGATATATATCAGTTTTAGAGGTTGATTAGTATGACATTTAAACAGTTGAAGGTTGCCGTTTATGCAGACGGTGCAGACAAGGATGCAATGATTGCAGAATACAAGAAGGGCTATGTAACTGGCTTTACGACAAATCCTAGCCTTATGAAGAAAGCTGGCGTAAAGGATTATGTTTCTTTTGCAAAGGAAGTTGTTGCTGCAATTCCAGACCTTCCATTGAGCTTTGAAGTATTTGGCGATGATTTTGACACAATGGAAAAGGAAGCCAAGGTTATCAGTGCTCTTGGAAAGAATGTTTTCGTAAAGATTCCTATCATGCTTACAGACGGAACATCAACTGTTCCTCTTATTAAAAAGCTTTCTGATCAGGGTATCCAGCTTAACGTTACCGCCATCTTTACGCTTGGTCAGGTTCGTGCTACCGTAAATGCATTCAAGCCTGGCACAAAGAACATCGTTTCTGTTTTTGCTGGTCGTCTTGCCGATTCTGGCTTGGATCCAATTCCTGTCATGAAAAAGACTGCAAAAATCTGCAAGAGCAAGCCTGGCACAATGAGTCTGTGGGCATCTACACGCGAACTCTACAACATCGTAGAAGCAGACAAGTGTGGCTGCGACATCATTACTGTTCCTAACAGCGTTCTTGCAAAGATTCCTGGAATGGGAAAGACTCCTATGCAGGGGTCAAAAGATACTGTCCTTACATTTGCCAAGGACATTAAGGATTTGGGATTCAGCATCCTGAAGTAAACTGTCGGTGCTGACCGATGATGACCGCTTCCAAACGGAAGCGGTTTTTTTGTTGCCTTATTTTGAAATGTCAGAGCCGAAGTACTGCTGCGAAATGCGGGCAATCGTTCCGTCTTGCCTCAATTCTTCAATGGCAGTGTCTATGGCTTTGCGTAGCGATTCACTGTCGCTTCCTTTGCGCAGAGGAATGGCAACGTGAGAAGCTTCAGCTGTTGTTGCCGTTATCTTGATGGGGCTTTCAGGGTGTACGTTCTTGTAGTCGTAAAAGCTTACGTCTGCATTGAGTGTTGCGTCAATCCGTTTTTGTGTCAAAAGCATGATTGTTTCTTCGAAAGAATCAATGGTGTTTACCTTTGCCCCATACTTTTCGGCCATGTCGGCATAGGTGCTTGCAAGGGAGTTTGCCGTAGTCTTTCCCTTTAAGTCTTCGAATGCAGTGATGTCATTCCGCTCCTGCAATGTGATGAGGGCAGTGTGGATGTATCCGTACGGTACAGAAAAGTCATATTTTTCGGAACGCTCTGGGGTAATTTCCACTCCGTTTGCCGTCATGTCATAGCGTTTTGCATCAATGCCTGCAAAAATGCCGTCCCATTCCGTTTCCACGAACGTTGCCTTTACTCCCAGTTTTTCGGCAATTTTTTTTGCTACGTCTACGTCAAAGCCGACAAGGTTGTTTGCTTCGTCGTGATATGTCCAAGGAGCCCACGTTCCTTCTGTAGCAATGATGATTTCGCCTTTTTCCTTGATGCGTGCAAGCTGGTCTTTGCCAGACTGAGCGTCATCTTTTTTTGAGCAGCCTGAAAGGAGTGCCAGGGTCATTGCTGCGACAGCCAGTGCAGAAGCTGACCTGAATCCTTTTCTGTTTGCATTTTTGTGCGACAACATGTTTTGTGCCATAGTGATAGAAAACCTCCTGTATATTATGGTCTTTTGCTTGTGTCTTAGGAAACCTGCCTAATACATTTTGTTGAGCCTTTGTTCTCCTGCATGCTGGAGCTTTGTGAGTACCGTAGAAAACAGCAGGTAGATGAGTGCTACTTCTATGTACAGGGCAAGCGGCTCATAGGTTCTTGCCACTATTCTTTGCGTTGACATGAACATTTCCGTTACGGTGATGTTTGCTGCCAGCGATGTATCTTTTACCATTGCAATGATTTCGTTTGAAAGAGGGGGAAATGCCGTGCGCAGTGCCTGTGGCAGGATGATTCTGCGTATTATCTGAATGTATGACATTCCGATGGAATAACCTGCTTCCATTTGTCCCCGCGGAACGGATTCAAGTGCAGCCCTGATGGTTTCTGCAGCATACGCACCTTCGTTAAATGAAAACACGAGTATTGCGGCGGGAAAAGCTGGAATCATGATGCCGAGTCCCGGCAATCCGTAGAAAACGACAAACAGTTGCACGAGCAGCGGTGTACCGCGGACAATCCATATATAGAACCGTGCAAGCTCCTTTAAGATCTTTATGTGTGCAAACTGCACCAATGCAACAATGATTGCTATGCAAAGTGCAAGGGCAAATGATACGACGGTCAGGGGAATGGTTTTTGCAAGTCCCGGAATGATTATCTTTGGAAATGATGTTATCAGTATATTAATAAGTCTTTCGCTCATACAACCTATGTGTAATATAATAAATTGTGTACAATTAAATCAAGAGCTTTTGTACTTTTTTTTCTGAAGGATTGCAGGAATTGCACGTGCAAAACTTAGTAGACTGAAGAAACATGGCTTCAGAGAATTGCCGAGCGGCAACAAAGGAACTGTTCAACCTCTGCGAGAAAAAATTTGAGGATGAAGCTCTGATTTGAAACTAGGGGACGCTTGTGGATGCTATTTTCGTGGAAGTCCCAAGACAGAGAAACAGCCGCGATGAAAACAATCAGATAAAGGAAGGGCATACTCCCGAAGGAAAAAGGAATGACCCAGAGGGAGCTGGCATCCAGACTGGGGGTGAGCGAGGTGACGGTAAGCCGATGGATGACGGATGGGGCAGGCGGAAGGAATCCCAGCGTTCCAACCCTGCACAGAATTGCGGATGCACTTGGAACTACCCCAGAGTATCTTCTGGAAAGCTCGAATTCCTCCGCCCAAGGCAGAACGGCGCAGGATAGTACACCTCAAGGCGACACCGTGAACTGGGGAGCAATCCTCGCCGGCACGGTTCTTACCGCCACTGCTGTAATCGGCATCGTAGCCCTCGCCAAGGCTATGGGAAAGCTGAGTGAGAATGACGAGAAGCAAATCAAGAACATATTGGACAGGGAATAGGGAGATGCTCTGTGTCGCAGGCTTCCGCCCTGGCAGCGGCAATGATGAGGAAATCGTAAAGTGGGAAGTTTTTTTGAAAGACCCGTTGCTTGTGCGAGCAGCAGCACCTGTGCAAATACCTGCTTGAACGAAACTTTATTATTTTTGCAGAACTTGTTGATTGCATTATGGTCGGGATGTTTCATCGCCGTTATGTACATCTTCGGAATGTCGGTATATGTAGCCTTCTCGTGTTCGTGCTAGAAACTGAAAACTGCTTTGAGACTTATGCAGTCCAAGTCTTCGTATGCTGCATACGTCCCTCTGTTGTCTGAATCTGGGCCTCTGAAAAACAGGCTTGTGCTCATGCTGACGCTCAGTTGGTCGCTTACGCTGTACGTAGCGGAAGGATTCACCATGCTGCTGAAATGGTTCAAATCTACTATGCCGGTGAGGGAAAGTTCCAGTGTTTCTCGCAGAAAGCTTTTTGATATGCTGCATGTTGCTTGCTGTATGTAGCGTTCCCTGTCCAGCATCTGTATGTCACCCATGACGGCATTAATGTAATATTGTGCCGTAATTGTCCATCCTGTCGGCATAAAGTCAAGCCCGATGAGTCCTGCAACTTCATTTCTTTTGACGAAATACTCAAAGTCCTGCTTTCCCTGCATGTATGCTTTCATCTGGTTTGCTGCCTGTGCCATGGGGGACACCGCCATTGCCCGTGCTGGAAAAAAAGCTCCTTCCAACCGGAGCATGACACTTTTTATGGGGATGGATGCATCCATGCCGAACATGGTCATCCGCTCGTATGTTCCTGTAATGGAGATGCTTTGTCCTATGGCATATTTCATGACGGGCATATCGTCCCACCCGTAAAACCCGTACAGGGAAATGTCTGCAAAGGGCAGGAATGCCTTTAGGCGTGCTGCATATTCTCCGTTTGAAAGCGTTACGTCTGGTTTCTCAAAACTGTCTTTGGTGACCTTGTTTATGGAAACGGTTGTTCCGTTCATTTCCACTGAAGATGGAATCATGATTTTTTTGAGTGGATTGCCGTCTTTCAGCGGCAGTTCATTTGGCGTAAACAGCGGAATCCAATACATGTCGGCCGTAATGGATTCTCCTGAAAGCGAAAAGCGCAAGGCATCAATGCCCAGACGGCTTTCGCTGTAATCCGACGACCACAACGATGTCTGGTCTTGCGGACACAGGACGTCTGCAACCTGAATGCCGTCTGCCGCTCCCCATGCTGTAAGCTGCCGCCCGGCTCGTACTGTCCACCAGCCTCCATTGTAGTCAAACCAAGCTTCCTTTACTCTGAATGTAAGGTTTTCTTCTTTTACAATGTAATCGTATGTCAATGATGCATCTGCATATACGGTGCTGGCATCGGAGTAGGCGGTAACAGATCCTTCAGCTCCGAGTGTGCCCAACAGGAATTCTCCCTTGTTTGCAGAATCGTGCCCGTTGGGAATGCCTATGCCTGTCTGAGTGCTCAGCTTGCCCTGAAACTCAATGTCTGCCGCAAAGATGGCACTCTGTGCAAGCAGACACGCAAGTGTCAGCAGGACAAGTGGCTTGCTGCCTTGATTCATCGTGAGGTTCCCCGTTCAAGTGCTGCAACCGTAAAGATGTTGTCTTTGAGCGGTACGTTATACTTTACGTCTTTCATTTCAAGGAGTGTGCTGTGGTTTGTGAGTACATTTTTTATGTACATCTTGCCTGTTGTCCAGATGCCGTCTATCTGCTTTATGTCGGAGCATTCAAGCACCCTCTGAAGGTTGTTCTGCCTGTCGTAGAACTCGGCCTTTTGAGTAAGGTAATTGTCTTGCCTGAACCAGATTATCCTGCGGGGATTTTTTTCGGTCTTGTCTTTTGCAAGGCTTTCAACCTTCCAGCACTTTACTCCTGCAACGGTTTCTTCACCCAAGAGGTTGAACGTATCCTTGGAAAGCCCGCGGTCTCCCATGTCTTCGTATGTAAAGTCTGTTCCCATGAAGTCATCGCCCTTTGAAGAACCGCTGATTCTTCGTGTCTTTTTCATTGCCGGCATGTACAGCCAGTTGTCAGAATCTTTTGATGTGCCGTCGGGGGCATCGTCATATTCAAACATGAGGTATGAAACTCCAGCAACGTCTTTTGGCGTTGTAAAAACGATGACAGATTTTGTTGTGTCTCCATAGTCTTTGCTCCGCATCATGACTTCGCGGACTCTCTTGCTGCCCTTTTTGTCTACGAGTGTCATTGTCGCCGTATATGAGCTTGTGTCTCCCGTTTCAACGGCATCTGCGCGTTTGGCTATTTCGTAGCCTGTCAGTTCTTCTGCTCCAACCTGCACCGCTCCAATCACGAATGCAGAAGCAAGTGTTATGAATGGTACCATGAATTTTTTCATTTTGTTTCCTCCTTGATTGTCATGTTCTTAAACGGTTTTATGATGTACATGAGTACTGGCGTAATGGTGTAGTCTGCAATTAATGCTGTACCCAATCCGATTATTGCCAAAAGTCCTACTCTATATAAACAAGCCATTGGGCTGAATGTATACATGAAAAACATTGCACACAGAATGAAGGTTGTCATTCCCATTGTCTTGCCTATTTCGCGGAATGAAACCAGTATGGCATCCCTGTAGGAATAGCCTTTTTCCAGCTGAAATTTTATGTGGTTTGTAAAGTGGATGGTGTCGTCTACGGCAATGCCGAGAATCATCGGCATGATTGTCATGGTAAGCATGTCGAGGTAGAACGAGCAGAATCCCATGATGCCGCCGATGATTATGACAGGAGCAATGTTCGGAATCATGCCGATGAGTCCTGTCCGAACACTTGCAAATGCAATCATCAACAGGAGTGCAATGATGATGAATGAACCGATGAACGACTTTAATTCTCCCGTTACCAGCTTGCTGTTCATTTCTGCGTAATTGACGACTTCTCCGACAACGCTAATTTTTGCATCGGGGAACAGCTCTATTGCTTTTGCCTTTATCTGTTCCAAATCGGTTACGATGGAACTTGAATCATATTTGGACAGTTCTACGTGGATGTATGCCATTTTGTAGTCGGGGTCAATCCAGTTGAAGAACGTCTTGCTGTCGGAAATTTCGTACAGGAACATCAGCTGGGTAAGCATGTCTTCATCGTCTGGTATGGCATAGTATGCTTCTTCGTCATAGTTCAGTGTCCTGTTCAGCTCCTTTATGAGCCTAACGACAGACTGTACGCGCGGTGTTCCCGAAGATACTTTTGTGAGTGAAAGGCTTCCTGCAGCCTGCTCCAACTGTTCAAGTTGTTTCATTCGTTCTGGATTCTTGTATGCATCAGGTTCTTCAAATTCTATAACGACATTGTAGTCGTACATGCTTCCCAATTTTCCGTCCAACATGGAGAGGGTTCTTGCTACATACGGAATCTTGTCGCCCATCATCTTTACGTAATCCATGTTGACCCTGATTTTGAATATGCCTGATGCTGCTGCAATCAGAATGACCGCTGACACAATGCATACCAAAGGGCTGTGGTTAAGGATTTTTCCTCCGAGACGGTAAAACTGCATGTCTGCTTTTGTTGCTCCTGTCTGCATTTGCGATGGTGCAGGAGTTTTGTCTTTGCCAAAGCTGAGCAATATGGGGATAAGGATGATAACATACATGTATACGGCAAGAACGATGGATGCAGAAATGCCTCCAACCCATCGGATAGGGCCGATGCCTGCAAACAGAAATGAAATGAGCGAGGCTACCGTGGTAATGACCGTGAACAGAATGGGCCATCCAGTTTCTTCCACCGCCTTTACAACGGAGTCTTTTCTGTGTCCAGTCTGGCGAAAGAACATTCTGAATGAGTTGATGTAGTGAATGGAATAGCCCACGGAGAGTGCCATGCCGAGCAAAATTGGCAGGGTGATGAGGTTCGAGTCTCCCGTAATGCCCAGATAGGCGGAAAATCCCAGGACGCAGCCGATGCCTCCGAGTGTTGCTATGAGCGGAACGATAACGCCGCGCAATGAGCGGACAAACAGGACAAGACACAGCAGCATGACGACAAAGCCTGACAGCACCCTGAGCTTGCATTCCTTTTCCGTTACCTTGTCTTCTTCCATTTCTGAATAGCTCAATCCTGTCGGCTTGAACGTGTATGAATCGCTTTTGAATTCATCGCTGAAAATGACTTTTTCAGCATACGGAGCTATGTTTATTCGGGCAAAGTCGATGCCTCCTTCGTACGGTTCAAGAGAAAGCAGCACCCATGTTTCTTTTGCATCGTCTGATACAAGGTAGTTGCGTATGGACTGCCTGCCCAGAATAAAGTCTTTCTTTTCCTGCAATTCTTTTGAGGAAGATGGAATGCCGTCTTCAAACGGGTTCGATATTTCAAAGCCTTCTTCGTTTCCGATTGGAACTGACAAATCTGTTATGGATGTAACTTCATCGGCATACGGAACTTCGGCAACAAGCCGTTCTCCAAGCTTTTTTATGGCATGAAGCACTTCTGGGGCAAATACATCATCGGCTTCTACAAGAATCATGATGGAGTCTTCGCTGCCGAAGATGTCCTCAAAGTGGTCGGAGTCAACTTTTACTTGCTCCCAATCTTCAAACCAGCTTTCTTCGCTGCCGGATAAGGTAAGGCGTGAAAGTCCTGTGCTTCCAAGAATTGTAATGATGAGTATTGCCACCAGAAACACCCATCGGTGTGTTATTTGGAATGCTCCTGTTCTTGCAAAAAATTTGTTTAGGGTAGAAATTTGCATGTGTAACTTCCTTTGCAATGGTTGCATTGATGTTCATAACGTTGTTATGCATCTATTTGTTTTATAACATAACACTGTTATTCTTGTCAATACGGTAAAGTATTTTTTTTAGTTTAGGCTAACTAATGTAAATGAATCCATTGTTTGAAGCTTTGCGATGCAGGTTCGATTATTTCAGTTTTGATTCAATGATGCTTAGTCGTGTGTGTATGAGTGACAATTGTGACTGTATGAACTTTTCAAGAAGCAGAGCCGTTGCATTGGCCTGCTCGTAATTGACTTCGTGTTCATATCCACCGAACAGCATTGCAGGAGGAACGTCAAGGGCACTGGAAATTTTTGCTATGAGTTGTGCGGATGCAAACTGCGTTCCTGTTTCGATTATGGAAAGGTGTTTCTGAGAGATTTGAAGCTTTAGGGACAATTGCTCTTGTGTCAGTCCTGCTTTTTTTCTGTATTTCTGTACGTTCTTTCCAAACAGTTTTGGGATGCTTTCTGCTTCTTGATTTTCACTCATAATGTAATTGTATCTATGCATGATTTGTTTCGTAAACTTTTGTTTTGGTAATAAATATACCTTTTAAAGTGTATATTGTGTTGCTTTTTAGGTATTTAGCTGTTATCATATTACTTATTAAGGCGTAAAATCCGTTTTTACATAGGAGGCGTTCATGAAAAAACTCTGTGTTGCTATGTGTGTTGCATTCATATACATGGTGTCTGCTCCGCTTTTTGCTTTTACTGGTTTTTCACATACAATGGGGGATTCTGTCCGCTCTGTGGATAAAGAAGTCATGGAAAAGCTTTCGAAATCCCCAAAAACGTGTCTTCCTCTTGTTGTAGATCAGCTTGTAGCTCGTAGTGAAGGAGAGTTTACTGCTATGGTCATTCATGACTGGATATGTGACACCATAGCCTATGATACAGCTGCATTTACGGACAGCTCCATATATGGGCAACAGGATTATGTGACTGTCTTGCAGAAAAAAAAGGCAACGAGTGCTGGGTATGCAAATGTAATGTGCGAGATGTGTCGTCTTGCAGGAATTGACTGCATTGCAATTTCGGGGCAGTTGAAATCTGGCATGGAGATGAATGGTACGTGGACATGGAATGCCGTATTTGAAGGAAATGGCTGGCATCTGCTTGACGTTGCCTTGGATGCTGGCTTTGTAGACAGGGGATATTTTGTAAAGCATTACAGCGCCGACTGGATTGGGCTTACGGCAGGGCAGTTTGTTTTTTCGCATCTTCCTGACGATGAGTCCTTTCAGTATCTGAAAAAGCCTGTCAGCAAAAGAGTTTTTGCTATGCAGCCGAATGTGCCTGCAAAATTTTTTACGATGGGGCTTTCGTTTGCAAATCCCAAGAACATGCCGTATTCTTCAAACATGATTAATTCCAGCGTTTCTTTTGATTTTAAGGCGGATGATCCATCCGTGATTGTGTATGCCTCGTTGGATACTGCCGACATGAGCGATTATGGAAGGACTGTTCAACGTGCCTGTTGGACGAACAGAATGGACGATAGTCTGACTGTGCATATTGATGTTCCTTCCCAGATTTATTATAAGGCTGGATTGTACGTCCGACGCAAAGGGGAGTTGAAAGATCCCCTGATCATATCAGCGTATGACTGGAACGCATTTGTGCTTCCAAAGGCCGCTGAACTATTGCAGGAAAATAAAATAACAAAGAATGAATACGATTTTCTTATTGCCTCTTATAGAAATGTTGCGGCAAATGAATCTTTCTATTTCATTGAAGATGTGTTTGCCTTTGAGCGATCTTTGGCCGTGACGAAGATTTTTTCGCTCCTTGGTGTAAACAGCACGAACTATGATGAAATTCTTTCTTTTTACATAAAGGCATCCGACAAGTATGCAGGATATGGACAAGGCAGAATGAGGTTTCCTGCTGAACTGTACTACTATCCAGAGTCAATGAACATAAAGCTTGTTGCTCCAATGACAGGCTATGTACGGAAAGGTGGGGTTCAGAAATTTGTTGTAGAGGCTAAAGGCTATCAGGATATACTGCTTGTATGTGGTGATTCTATATGGAAGCCATTTGCCTATGATGCAAAGACAAAATGTTACGAACTTAAAATGGAAATTCCACGTGATGCGCCATCGGCTGCCATTGTTGGCGTTCGAGACAGTGAGCATTTTGAAGAACTGATTCGTTTTGATGTGCAATAGGAGTGATGAATTTGAAAATGAAGAAAAACATACTGTCGTACAGTCTCTGTGCTATTTTACTGTTGGTCAGCTTTTCCTTGCCAGTGTCTGCTGCTTCGTTCGGCAAGAGAAAATCTTCTGGCAAGGATGCTTCTAAAAGGGAATCTACAAAATCTGTAAAAAATGCGAAAGTGTCAAAGGGAAGGCCTGTTGTCAGCTCTGTCGCTGTAGAGAGCGGCATTGATTTTTCAGTCCTGTATGAGGACGGCCTTTCCGATGCAGAGAAGTTCGAAAAAGCCATCCAGTGGGGAGACTGCGCCTGGCTGTATTCCTATACCCGGCGGACAGATGCCGACAAGGCGTTGGTTGCCAAGGCTAAGTCTGCAATTGCCACCTATAATACAGCTGGCAATGTTGCTTCGTTTAGGACAGGCAAGATGTCTGCCCAAGTACGCAAAGTACCAAAGGATGTTCAGGAGGGGGGGGGTGTTCAAAAAGCCTTCCGAGTATTTGCCATCCGTTGTTTCCGCGCTTGTAGGCAAGGGTGGTTCGTCCCTTGGCAATGTCAAGATTCTTCACGACTGGATTTGTGACAACATATCATACGATGCCGACATGCTTTTTTCTGGAAAGATTTCAGGGCAGGACTGGGAGAGTGTTCTAAAAAAGAAAAAAGCAGTCTGTTCAGGCTATACTAACTTGATGAATGAGATGTGCCGTCTTGCGGGAATAGAGTCAATAGGCATCTCGGGTTGGTCCAAAGGCTTCGGCTACAATGGCTATCTGGATGATTACACAGACCATGCATGGAATGCCGTTCATGTGGGAGGCCGCTGGTATCAGCTGGATTGCACATGGGATGCAGGCATCGTTGAGTACAAAAAATTCGTCAAGAAGTACTCCACGTCATGGCTCTTTGCCTCGCCGCGCGTGTTCCTGTATTCCCATCTTAGCGAGAAAGATGACCTTCAGTATTATGCCCCTGTTCTGAGCAAGGAGCAGTTCGTAAAGGAACCCTATGTAGAACCAGACTTCTTTGACTTTGGATTTGCGTTCAAGGATCCAATGCCAGATTATACAACCATTCTCACGGGGGCATGCGAATATCAGTTGTCGCTTTTTGGAACTGGAAAAGCTGTCATGGCACAGCTGCTTCCTGTCGGTGGTACAGCCTACCTGCCACAGTCAGTATGGGTTAATCGGAGTGGGAACACGGTAAGCCTGGGGCTTGACGTTCCCGACAAAAACAAGTATACGGTTTGCGTGTTCGCTTACAATACTGCTGAGACCAAGTGGCCGTTCTACTTTGGAATATCTGAATTTGAAGGAAACCTTTTGCCCAGGGCGGAAGCTTTGTTTGCTGAAAAAAAAGTTTCGGAAAAGGAGTTGGAGCATTTTAAGGACTCTTTCTACAAGGAAAAGGACAATGGACGATACTATCTGGCAGAAGATCAATTTGCAATGGAGCGCAACAACGCCACTGACAAGATAATGCATCTTTTGGAAATGGATCCGCACCGCAGTAATCCAATCCTCAAATTTGACATTGTATCCGATGGCAGGTATGAAGGCTACGGAAAAAATGTCGTGAAATATCCGCTTACCTATTCTGCATATAACTCCGCCACCTCCACACGGCTTGTTTCTCCTTTGGTCAGCACGCTTGTGGCGGGAAATGCAATTCGCTTTGAGATTGAATCCAGTGACTATACGGCATTAGCTATTTTTGATGGCGTTTCTCAAGGAGGTGACCTTATTCCCATGACGCGTGATGCGAAGACTAAGTCTTTTGTCCTGGAGTATGTTGTTCCTGAAGATTCTGAACAGATCGTGGTGTATGGCTCTCGGAATGGGCGGAACTATGATGGACTGTGGGTGTACAAGGTGAATCACTAGTTGAAAAAAATCAATATTTTTACGTGTGTAAGGAACGAACCGTCGTATGGTTGAAATAAATTTTTCTCCGTTTAGGAAGTTTTTCGCATCGGTTTTTGGATTTTTTAGAAAGTGCTGGTCTTTCGTCATGAACTGGTGGGAAGGCCTCCATCTTTCCACAAATCAGCAGGAGGGCGGTGTGAATGATGATGCCCGACCTGAGGCTGAAGCTTCATCCTCTGTGAGGGAAGATGCTTCGGTCAGCGCAGTGAGTGCAACAAAGGATAAAGGTCAGTATTTTCTTAATATCCTCCTTGCCGTGCCAGATATTGCAGCAAGCCTGTTCTTATGTGCAGCTGTCATTGTTGCACTGCGACCGCAACTGCTTTCCTCTGATTTTCAGAAACTCCCTGAGAGTTTTTCTGCAGTGATTGATTTTGGAAGCTACTTTTTCAAAGCATATATCCGTCCCAAGCTTCCAGAAGAGGTACTCCGATACAGGAATTTCTTCGTTGTCCTTTTTTTATTCCTGTATCTGTTCGGAAAGATGTGGGTCATTGCTTTTTCTGTTGGCAAGACAAGAAAGGCGTTGTCTGTCCTGTTCATTGCCATGACATTACTTTCTTGTACGCTCGTTGCGGACAAGTTCCTCGTCTTTATTCTGTTTGTACTGCTTCTCTTTATGGGATTTCAGTATTCTGTCGGTGTCGGGCGTACATTTGCCATGAGGAAGCTGGGCATCATCGTCGTGCTGGCGCTGTCTGGCTATCTTGCATTTGTTTTTTGTGCCTATAGCGAAACTTTGCATGCATGGTCAAACCTGTTGCAAGCGGTAAAACGGTGCCTTTCTTGCTTTGCGTTACCCATTCAGAGCTGGCTGTAGGACTTTTGTTAAAAATAAAATATATTTTTCTATCTTACGGAGGAAAAACATGAAGAAAAAAATGCTGTTGCGTTGTGCCTTTGTCTTAGTTGTTCTGTCTGCCATTACCGTGCCTGTGTTTGCTGGCAAAAAGTTTGATTCGCTCAAAGATGCAATCAAGAAGGAAAGGAATGCAAAGAAAACTTCAGGGAAAGAGGATAAATCTGGAAAGGCATCAAAATACAAGCGTGAAAATGTGGACACGAAAATATGGGATTTGTCTATTCTTGATACAGCTCGTGATGTCGATTACATGGATGAAATTGAAAAGGATATTGTCCTTGAAATGAATATGGCTCGGAGCAATCCTGCCAAATATGCAGAATTATATATTGAGCCACGAATAAAAAAGTTTAACGGCAAGACGTATGGTGGAAAAGTCGTGACAAACGAAGGAGCAGAGGTTGTAGCTGAATGCGTAAAATTCATGAACAGCCATAAGTCCCTTTCTGTATTGATGCCGTCAAAAGGCCTGACGCAGGCGGCCAAGGATCATGCGGATAGTCAGAGTTTGACTGACCAGATAGGACATACAGGTACTGATGGAAGTGACCCGTTTGCAAGGATGAAACGGTATGGTTCACTTAATGGAGCATCGGGAGAGAATGTTTCTTACGGTTCAAAATCTGCGAGGGAGATAGTTGTTACCCTTCTGATTGATGACGGCGTGAAAAGCCGCGGCCACAGGAAGAACATCATGAGCAAGGTCTACACCCATACGGGAGTCGGCTTCGCGGGGTCGCATAAGGCATACGGCTGTGAGTGCGTGCTCGATTTTGCCAGCGGCTATAAGGAAAAGGAGTAGCGGGGCAGCAAGGAATCATTAATTGATTGTAAATCATAATTGTCGTCGAGAGAATCCCGGCGAAAAATGAACCAAAGGGGGATAAGAAAATGAAGAGAAGAATTATACGAAGTTGTTTGCTGGCTGTCTTCATGTTGACCGTGCTTTCAGTGCCACTGTTTGCTGTACGGTATGTCGATGTTGCTTCCGTGACTAATGTACCGCTTATTAGTGTAAGCAGTGTAGAATACTTTGAGGCTGTGATAGATGGATACCAGGTTCCGATTGTGTATAGAGTGACTCAGAGAAAGGAAATGGGGCGTAACTACTATGGAGAAACGGTATATGTGACTACGCTGTTTACTGCTGTCAATGGTACATACTTTTCTTTTTCGATTGATTCCTATAAAACCGTGGATGAATACAAAAAAGGGCAGGCTTCGGGATTTAAAGATGGAAAAGACTTCTATGCTTCCAAAAAGCTTGGCATAGATGAAGCTGATTTCTATTATAGGTACTCAAGAAGTGGTTACCATGCCGTAGAAGATTTTCAGGATGCGTCTAAGAAAGGATTTGCAACTTCTTCAGATTACTATGCCGCAAAAAACAGAGGCTATTCTTCGTATGCGGAGTATAAGGAATACCTTGAATACACAAACTCTGGATTTAAAACAAAAGACGAATGGGAAAAATCAAAGAAGGCCGGTTTTACCCAGGCATCTGTGTTCTATAAGGCTGCAGAGGCAGGATTTACAACTAATTCTGAATATGAGGCGGCTGGTAAAGTAGGATTACAGGATAGCAAGAAATCCTATGATTTTTATATGTCTGTGACAAATGCTATAGATAGGATTGTGGAAAAAGATAAACTTGAAAAAAAAGATGCCTTTGTTCTTTTCCTGCTGCAAAACCTTCCAAAGGGAGAAATGTCTTTAGGTATTCTGTCTAAAACCTTGAGCGGTATGATTTACGATGAACCTAAGAATGTAATAGGAGCTTTGCAAGATTTTATATTTCCTCCTTCTTCAAATAGCAGACGTTCTGGTATATATGATTTGATTTCGACTGGAAAGCTTCAGTCTTTTTTCTCTTCTGTCAATATAAAACAGATAGGCAGTTACAACAGCAAGACTGAAATCTTTAAGAAAACAACTGATGCTGTGAAAGATTCTCCATTCTCGCAAAAAGTCACAAGTAAACTATTACCATCGGCAAAGCTTTCTTTTTTCGATTATGAAATCCAGGAAGGAGATATGATAAGCAATATTGCCGAACGCTTTGGCGTGACTTATGATACCCTTGTCAGTGTGAATAACATCAAGGAAAGCCGCCTCATACAGCCGGGCCAAGTTTTGAGGATTCCTTCACAGAATTTGGAAGCGATAGTCGAAGCTGCCGCTGGAACCGGCGTGTACTGGACAGAACGCGGAAATAAATACCATCTGTATGAGGACTGTCAGGCACTTGCCCGTTATGAAACTTTCATTACGGGCAGCGCGCAGGAGGCCATTGACGCAGGAAAGAGGACTTGCTGTGAATTATGTGAAATGCATTATAAATTTGAAATTGCATCAGAAAACAAAGTTTTAAATCTTTCTATTGAGGAATGATGAGTTTGATTGAAACTACAGCCACAACTGTATGATTGAAAACAAAAAGGGGTCCTAAAGGCTCTTAAAGTTTTTGTAAATCCGGGAAATTGTGCAATAATATCTGGATGTCTTATAAAATGGTCACAGCAAATCCCCGTGACCGAGTAAACTCCATCTGATACAATATGGAGCATGGAAAAATCAATAGAAAGTGAAAGCCGCTTGTATCGACTCTTAAATGGAGGGCTTTCCTAATTAATATGGCTTATGACATATTCGGGGAAGGCTTTTATGCAGTTCATCCAAAAGAAAGCAACTATGAGACAGGGAGGTTCAAGTCTCGGGATTGCTTCGGTGTTTTTTCAGGATATTCCTGTAACAAGAAATTTGGAAGAGAGTATATTTCCCGTATCAAGTCTGGTATGGCTAACGAGGATATGGACAAGGCCTCTGAATCTATTGCAAAATGCATGACTTATCTTGAAGAATGTGAGGAAAAGCTGTCATCTTCTTTCCCACCTTGGTGGAAAACGGGTAAGGAGTCAAGACAGTTCTATAGGGAAAGTACTGGAGGAAGGTCTGACAAATATTGGTTTGTTCATCTGTTTGTCCTGAGCATCAGTACAATGGGGTATCATGCTGGATTAGATGAATATGGCTGGCTCAAGACTGGAACGTTTGAAAACCACGACATTGAGGTAGAGCTTCCTCGGTTATTCGGAAAATATTTTAATCTTTTAGGTTCGCCAGAGGTATCCCTCGATGATTGTATGGAAGAGGAAGAAATTTTCATTAACAGGAGACTTTCCTCTCCATTTAACAGCCGTTTTGATGGGAATTACTGTTATATCGATGGCCGATATACAATGTCTCCTGCGCGTGTCCTGCTGCATTGGAAAAATAAGTCCAAAAAGACAGCATTCGCATGGCCGTTGGAAACTTTCATAAATAGATGCAGTGATATTTGCGGTGTTGATGGGAAGGATTTTGCCGAGAAAATATTGAAACGAATCTTCGGTGAGAAGAGGAACAGGGAAGGAGAGTCGACTGGAGAGGTGACAAACTATGAGGACCTTCTAAGCTCCGACAAAATTCACGTGCGCAAGTGGACTACATTCGAGGGCTGCTTCGCATATTATTCGCGTGGTCTTGAAGATGATGATTATACTCCCTCTTTTACCTCGGACATTCTTGGGAAAAATATTGCAGGGAGCCTGTCGCCCGATCAGACAGACAGACTTTTCCTTGCATTCTTGGTATTCCAGAGTGAGATGATGGCTGCTTTTCTTCTAAATAATACAGTGTCTGTATTGCTAAGGTATCTTTCCTCTGAGGCAGTGGAAAACGTGTTAGCAGTATGGAGGGAACGGCTTCCGAATGGCGACAAGCTACCAGATGTTGCATTGTAACCATCTTTATGCTTGAATTTCGTAGTGATTAGGTTGTAATTCTAGTGATATTTTTTTATTTCTAAGAATTCTAGGATGGATGTTGCTTTGGACTTTTTCTAGCAGAAATACAGCCGCAATGCAGGCGATGATATGATTGGCCTGCGTGTTGGTTTCTCCTTTTATAGAAAGTATGACATAGAAGAGAATAATGTAGTATAGTAGGCGCATGGCAGAAAAAGACATAACCGAAAAGAACCTGGAAGAATGGAACGATGTTTTCGCCGACATTGCGAATGTCCTGCTGTTCAATGGAAATCGGCTCATGAAAGAGAGCGAACTTGAGGATGCCTCAAAGGAAAGCCAGTTCAAGGCGGATGGAAAAATCCATGAGCAGGAGCGCGATGTTGCAAAGTTCTGGAGGAATGGAGAAATTCGCATCTCAATCTTCGGCTTTGAGAATCAGACTCGGCAGGACTACAGGATGCCACTGCGTGTGATGAGCTATGACGGTGCATCCTACAAGCAGCAGCTTCTGGACGACAAACTTTTCAAAAATTATCCTGTCGTCACTTTGGTTCTGTACTTTGGAACGGATGAGCGGTGGACTGCACCGAAAAATCTCTGCTCGTGCTTCGATATTCCCGAAGATCTGATGCCTTTTGTGAGCGACTACAATATAAATGTTTTTGAAATTGCATGGCTTGACGATGAGACTATCAGCAAATTCCAGAGCGACTTTAAATTCGTGGCGAAATATTTTCAGACTAAGCGACTTAACAGAAAGTATGTGCCGTCCAACGAGGAAATACGGCATGTTGACGCGCTTCTAAAGACGTTCGCTGCATTGACGGGTGACAAATACTTTGAAACGATTTATAATGATGGCAAGATTAGGGGGAAAGGAGGTACTACCATGTGTGATATTGTTCAGGGATTCGTGAATGAAGGCATTGAAAAGGGCATTAAACAGGGAATTGAACAAGGAATTGAACAAGGACTTGAGCAGGGAATTGAACAAGGAATTGAACGTGGAATTGAAAAAGAACAGGAAAGAATTATCATGAACCTCATAGAATCAAACGCAGGGTCAATTGGACAAATTGCCGCATGGGTAAAGCTTCCTGTTGAACAAGTCCAGAGAATTGCCGAAAAAGTGCCTGCTATGGACTAGTTATTGTGGCATATCATTACGAGAGTGGCATTATGATGGGCATTATGATGCCACTCTTTTTTTTACAAAGTTATTTCCCTTCCACAATCGCAATATCCTCTTGCGATAATTCGTACAGTTTGTATACGTCTGCATTAATCTCCTTGTCTGTGGCCGTAATTTGATCCGTGAGCGCGGTGATGTCTGCCTTGTATTCGCAGAAGTATTCTTCCCATTCGTCCTGCTGTTTTAGCTGTAGCTTGATTTTTTGCTTGACCAGCTCCTTCATAAAGTCCGCGAAGGTAAGTGTATAGAACTCCTGTAGTGTGCTTGTGATTTTCGTTACGTGCAGATTATCGTACACACGCGAAAGAAATTTTTCAGCTTTTTTCTGCACCTCTGCATGAAGCGAGAGCATTTTGTCTGCGAGGACTGTGAGTTTATCTACTGTTTCTGTGTTCTGCATTAAGTCAGGAACAGGAAAATTTTCTAATGTATTTACATTGACTTTCGGGAAAACTAATCTGTCGAGATTAACATTAGTGCTTTTTAGGAAGAATGCACACAATCGGGAAGCCAAAATTGTAAATAAAGCTTTTGAAGGACAGTTCTCATTAGGAATAAGATTGAAAACATCTGTGTTATTTATTGCTGTACAGCTAATGAAACAACAGTCAAGGCATTCTTTAGATAATATTCTATTTGCCAAAATGCGTTCTCCCATAAAAAGTCAATAACAAGATAGACTTTTATTCAAATTTTTATCCAGC
>ERZ842401.2891-NODE-2891-length-22066-cov-10.785607_pt1 | contig 22066 bp, 15 predicted proteins | sample MGYA00521270_ERZ842401 | MGnify/ENA primary metagenome ERZ842401 (study PRJEB31892, sample SAMEA3878208) | bioreactor metagenome | biome: Moose rumen | place: Sweden | collected 2011-10 | study: EMG produced TPA metagenomics assembly of the PRJEB12797 data set...
AACTTGGTCGTTGTAAAACTTAAACCAGCCCCCATCCATCAGCCACAGATGACACACTGTCACCTGTATTCCTCCGTTTTGTCTGAAAACAGAATTATTAACCAGAGATGCCATGAAATGGGTGTCTCGCAATTAAATATTTTCGAATGAAAGAGAAAAAAATACATAGTAAAAGTATTCCATATTCCGACAGTTACGAAATACACTCTGATATTGTTTCCGAGGCCCAGATTCCTTTGATGTTTAAGCCTATTGAAGAAGAGCCGAAGAATCATTATAGAGTTTTGTCTTTATTCTCAGGATGTGGAGGTATGGACTTGGGATTTGAAGGGAATTTTATAACATGCGAGAAATCTTTTCCTTCAAAAGACCCAAATGTGGAGTATGATATGGGTGATGGTTGGGTTTTATTGCGTAAAACAACGTTTAAGACAGTTTTTGCCAATGATATCCTACCAGAAGCCCAATTGGCATGGACTACTTACATGAAACGTTTTGGTTATGCTCAAGAAATCTTCCATAATCAAAGTATTGTTGATCTTGTAAAAATGCATCAAAGCGGTGCGGAGATTTTTCCTAATGGCATAGATGTCGTAACTGGAGGATTTCCTTGCCAGGACTTCAGTGTTGCGGGTAAGCGGCTGGGCTTTGATTCCTTGAAAGATGACAAAGGAAAAACACGACAAGCCGATCAACCTTCCGAGGAGAGTAGAGGGAAACTCTACTATTGGATGAAACAGGTTATAGACATTACCCGACCAAAGGTTTTCGTAGCCGAAAATGTAAAGGGGTTGGTTAATTTAGGTAATGTAAAGGATATTATTCAGCAAGATTTTGCCAGTGCTGACGGGAATGGATATATTGTTTTAACTCCGCAAGTTCTCCATGCAGGAAATTACGGAGTTCCAGAATCAAGAGAAAGAGTTATTTTTATCGGTATTCGGAGAGATGCGCTACGTCCAGAAGCGATCAAAGCTCTCGAATCTGAGCAATTGCCACCTGAATACAATCCGTACCCTTTGCCTACACATGCATGCACTGTTAAGGATAGTAGTTTATTACCTCCTGTTTTCACAAAGGATGTTTTGAAGGATTTACGAGAGCCAGAGGAATCATTTGATCTTTCTCAGAAAATATACTCTAAGGCCAAATTCCTATCCAATGGAAGCCAAGGGCAAGTAGAGATTAAATTAGATAATATTGGTCCTACCATACGCTCTGAACACCATGGCAATATCGAGTTTAGAAGATTGTCTGCAGAACACGGGGGCAAACATACAGATGAGTTAAATATGGGCATGAAAGAGCGCCGCCTGACTCCACGTGAATGTGCTTTAATCCAGACATTTCCACCAGACTATCGCTTTGTCATGAAAGAAAAAGACAAACAAAGGTATGTTCTTAGCTCTTCTGGTGCATACAAAATAATTGGCAATGCTGTTCCCCCAGTTCTTGCCTATCGCATTGCAAAAAGACTTGAAGAAGTTTGGCCTTTATACTTTTATTGATTATGGAAGAACATATTATAACAATCAGGGAAAGAGATATTCATGAGGCGGATAAAGCTTTTGCCGAGTTCATGGGTAAAGCTGAAAAATGCTTTAATGAACGCTCTTCAGCCAATCCTAGACTCTATAAGAATTGCAGTCCATCCGATTTAGAGAAGATTACTGAACAACTGCTAATAGATGTTTGCCCCTCTACCCCCTTTTTACCTAGTGACATTAAACTGGTTGCTGGGCATAGCTTTCCTGACATCATGACAACTCAATTTTATGGTGTAGAAGTCAAATCAACGACAAAAGACAAATGGACTTCTACAGGGAGTAGTATTGTTGAATCAACCCGAAGCGAATTTGTAGAACGAATTTACATGCTTTTTGGGAGCTTGGGGAGTAATCCTCCAGCATTTAAGTGTAAACCTTACCAAGACTGCCTCAGTAGCATAGCAGTAACCCATTCTCCTCGATATCTTATAGACATGGAGTTGAGTGATAAAGACACCATTTTCTCTAAGATGCAAACTGATTATGATGTTTTCCGCACTATGGAGGAAAAGGAGAAATTTGCCAAATTAAGACGATACTACATAAAAAAAGCTAAAGAGGCAGGAAGAGAAGAAATGCCTTGGTGGCTTGGAGAGAATTCAGCTCCAACGTTGTCAATTTTCAATGAACAGAATAATAATCTAAAACATGAACTAAGAATAAGGTCAATGATACTTTTTCCTTCTGTGTTTGGAGATGACAAAGAGAGAACCATAGCTTATAAAAAAATCTCAATCTGGATGTGCAACAGATACTCTCTTCTTTGCTATAACATGCGAGATAACTTTTCCGCAGGCGGTCAAATCAAAAGTGTAGACGGAAAGCTTCTCATGAAACCTTATCCAAAAATAGTTGAAAGTTTGTTGAAGAGTAAATATGCCATAAAGCGTTTGTTAGAAAATCCAGATGTAGATATCATTTCGGATATTGAGGAGTATTGGGAGTTCAATTATAACGAATCAAAACTCTATGAAGCATGGAAGGAGATGGTTGTTGATTATTTTAAGGTAACACCCTCACTCAAACATGTGCCTATTAAAGATTTGTTGGAAAGAAAAACTCTTCCTGACTTTAGCTTAATAAACAAAAGGATTATTTAAGGTTACAATTGTTTCTTTAAACTAGAGAAGTGAAAATACAAAAGAAAGAAATCCCGATGCAAGGCTTTGCGGAGCCTTCGTTGGGATTTCTTTCTCTAGGTTTTACTCGTCGGGTTACTACTGTCTTGCAATTATATATGCGTGTGTATATAACTGAGTTAAACTGAGTTTAATTGAGTAATAGGCGCGTGGGGGGGAGTTTACAGCATGCTCATGTTGGAGGTGATGCCAAACTAAAAGCAGAATATCTCCAGAATAAGGCAGAATTTTCATGCAATAGTTTGTGTGGAATGATTTCTGCACTATCTTTGCCCGCGAATTGCAAACTTTAAAATAAAAACGGCAATGAATGAAATTGAACTAATCCAGAACAAAATCTATGAGATCCGAGGCCAGCGCGTCATGCTGGATCGTGATTTAGCAGAATTATATGGAGTTGAGACTAAGCGTCTGAATGAACAAGTGAAACGTAATATAGAACGTTTCCCCTTAGATTTCATGTTTCAACTGACAGAAAAGGAGATGGAAGATTGGAAGTCGCAATTTGCGACTTCCAATTCAATCAAGATGGGTTTACGCAAACGCCCCTTAGCATTTACAGAAAGCGGCGTAGCTATGCTTAGCAGTGTGTTGCATTCTTCACTAGCTATTCAGGTAAATATAGGAATCATGCGAGCATTTGTTACCCTAAGACAAATGTCTGCCTTTCCATTACCAGAAAGTAATGCAGAGCTACGAGCTGAGATTCAGGCTTTACGAAACGAATTGAACAACATCCTTCGTGATCAGAATGACATCAACGAAGCAACCCGCATGCAGCTGGATGCCATTACCACAGCGCTTGCAGAGCTGCAAGCCAAGCCGAAGAAAGAAAAGCCCCGCCGTCGCATTGGGTTTATACCTGATGAAATATAAAATTTGTTTTTGGCTTGAGACTTCACAGCTATCATGTAAATAATTGATTAACAAACTATTATACCGTGAAATCTATCGTTGAGACTTCACAAGACTTCACACCTCATAAGATAGAACAATATAAGATTCATAAGATATCGGATATTCAGCATATACACAGACTTCACGCTTTCTGGTGAAGTCTGTGTGAAGTCTCGTGAAGTCTCAGTTCCCATTGTTCCTTAGATACATTATAACGAACATGCCTTTTCATGATAACCGTGAAGTGTGAAGTCTATTTTAAAATTCTCGACAAAATTTATCAGATGAATAAAAGCAAAAACACCTCACACCTCATCTTTCGCACACAAGTTACTAATGGACAAAAACTTACAGCGGTGAGGTGTTTTCGGCATATTTCATCCCAAAGATAGGCATCTCATGGAAATAAGATAGTTATTCTTTCCACTCAGTCACGGTGATGACTGAGCATCGTCCTAACCATGACTGACCTTAGGCGAAAGGGAGAATGACCTCAGTCATAACGATGACTGAGCAGAAAGAACTGGCATCTATTTGCGCTGAAATGCCAGATGATCACAAGAAACGTTTCTCGGATAGTTTTGGCTCCGATACATCACTCAAACCGAATCTTGCCGAAGAAGCCGGGTTGGTGGAAGCTGGGCTTGGGGGTGTCGATGGCGTTCCACGAAAGGAAATGGGGAACGGGCAACAGGTCGCCGCACTTGTAGAAGTTGGCCCGCATCTCACGGCCACTGAGCGAAGTGAGACGGTGCAGGAAGTAGCACTGCACGGGAATGATGAGGGAGAGCTGCCAGAAGCCAGTGACCTCATTGGGATCGAGGGGCTGGTAACCCAAGGAAGCCCAGCGGCGTATCTGCGCCACCGTGGTGGCACTGGCATGAGGGCGCTCGGTACCCATGCGCCCACCTCCCAGCAGGGCGGTACCTATGCAGTTGCACTCCAGATTGTAATAGACGTTGTCTCCATCGGGCGAGAGGAAGAATTCCACACAGGAGTCTTCCCATACTCGGCCATTGTCGTGCAACTCCAAGGCACCCACGGCAGCCTCCTCTACCTCCCAGTGCAGGAAGATGTGTGCCTCATCGTGGGCTATCTGGAAATGTACCTGCGGTGCATAAGGGTATTCTGGCCAATTGACCACCTCCACGGCGTGACGCTCCACACCCTGCTGCTGCAACACCTGCCCCATCTCAGCGGCTGATGTGGGGGCTACCGACAAACGCTTTACTATCAGTTCTTTCATCGTTCATGCTTTTTATGACACCACTAATTTACGCATTTTCTGGCAGACGGGTGCAAAAAACTGACTTTAGTACGCTAAAAAACAAAAAAATGACTATATTTGTGCCAATGAACTAGAATCACTAACCTTAAATCATAGAATCTGACATGAGTATCAGCAGAAGAGATTTCTTGAAATCGATAGGAAGCCTGGCACTGTTTACCATCGTGCCTCGCCCTGTGCTGGGCAACGGCTTCCTGGCACCAAGCGACCAACTGACGAAGGGCATCATCGGCGTAGGTGGCATGGGACGCGGACATAAGGACTACGGAGGCACCCGACTGGTGGCCATCTGTGACGTGGATCAGAAGCACTTAGAGGCTGGACGCGACCTGAGCACCGAGCGTATGGCGGAGTATCACGACTACCGCGACTTGATACATGACCCTAACGTGGACATCGTACACATAGCTACCCCACCGCACTGGCACGCACTGATGGCCATAGAGGCTGCGAAGGCGGGCAAGGACATCTGGTGTGAAAAGCCTATGACACGCACCATAGGCGAGGGCAAGCGGGTGTGTGAGGCTGTGAAGCAATACGGGCGTATGTTCCGCATCAACACATGGTTCCGCTTCACGGATCAGTTCTACGGACTGGGCACACCTGTGAAACCACTGAAGAAGTTGGTACAGAGCGGACTCTTAGGATGGCCGCTGAAGGTGACCATCTCCAAGCACACGGGATTCGACTGGAAATTCTACTGGGTGGGCAAGGAGCACTTGGATCCACAGCCCGTGCCGGCAGAGCTGGACTACAACATGTGGCTGGGGCCTGCCCCCTACAAGCCCTACAACATACACCGCACGCACCAGACCTTCCGTGGCTACTGGGACTATGACGCTGGCGGACTGGGCGACATGGGGCAGCACTACATAGACCCCGTGCAGTATATCCTGGGCAAGGACAACGACAGCCCCGTGAGGGTGGAGATAGACGCTCCGCAGCAGCACCCCGATGCCGTGGGCACCTGGCGCAGCATCACCTATACCTATGCCGACGGGTGCCAGATTGTGCTGTGGGGCGGCGACTACGGTGACCCTGACACGCCCTACATAGCCGGACCTAACGGCAATGTGTACAAGAACTTCGTGTGCGACCTGCCTAACTGGGAGAAGCGGTTGGCCGACTACCCAGACCCACAGCCAGAGGTGACAAACTTCATGGAGAGTGTGCGCACACGCCAGCCTTTCGCACTGAATGAGACGAAGGCGTTCCGCAGTGCCACCATAGTGAACATGGGTGGCGTGGCGCTGCGCCTGCATAGGAACCTGGACTTTGACCCTGTGAAGCTGCAGTTTGTGAACGATGATGCAGCCAATGCGCTGATAGACCAGCCTGAGAGAGCGTTTTGATTGATAATTAACAATTGACAATTCACAATTGACAATTATGAAAAAGATATTTAGCACTATATTGACTCTGGTTTGTGCGGTGACGCTGATGGCACAATCGCCGGCGAATCGTACGGTTACTACCATTGTGGCTGATGTGTTGGCGCAGATGCCGGCCAAGAACCAGACTGAGTTTGACAAACTGATGGCCGACCTCAGCAGCACGGGTGCCGAGGGCGTGCAGATGCTCTTAGGCCGCATCAACACCTCCGGACAGGTGAACAATGCTGCCGTGGAATATGCCCTGAACGGTCTGGCTGCCTTCGTATCGGCTCCAGACAAGGCTCAGGAACGCCAAGCCGTGAAAGAGGGCTTCCTGAAAGCACTGGCAGCTACCGACGTGCCTGAGATGAAGGGCTTTATCACGCAGCAGCTATACCTGCTGGGCGAGAAAGTGGAGCAAGAGGCAGCACAGCCCACCGTGCGCCAATCTGCTAACGCCGACTATCGGAACCAGCGCATCCCTCTTCTGGCAACAGCCTTCCAAGCGGCTCCTGACAAAGCGCTGAAGACACTGGAGAAGGCACTGAAGGATGGCGACAAGGAATACCGCAACGCAGCCCTGCGCTTCGCCTCAGACTATGCCGACAGCGAGATGTACACCAAGCTGGTAAAGAGTCTGCCGAAGGCCAAGCCTTACGTGAAGACCGACATCCTGCAATGGCTGGGCAACGAGGCGCTGCAATCAGCAGAGAAGAACAACCTCATCAAGAACATACAGGTAAGTCTGGACGTGCCTGGCAAGCAGGTGCTGTTGGATCAGCTGAAGAGTACCGATCCTGAAGTGAAGACAGCTGCGGCATGGGCCCTGCAGAAGATAGGCGACACCTCTGTGATAAGCAATCTGGCAGGACTGCTGCGGAGCGACAATGCCGAGGAGGTGGCACTGGGACAGCAGACACTGGCTGCCTTCAGTGGCAACATCACCGATGCGGTGACGCGCGCCATAGCACAGGGAAGCACTGCGGGCAAGATAGCTGGCTTGCAGTTGCTGGCTGGTCGTAAGGCCAATTTAGGCTTAGGCACGGTGATACAGCAGACCAAGAGTGACAATGCCGAAGTGCGTAAGGCAGCCTACACGGCGCTGAAGAGCGTAGTGGAGGCACAGAACTTCACCAACATGTGTGGCATGCTGGAGGAGGCCGATGCTGCCTACGTGCCTGATATGCAGCAGGCCGTGATAGCTACCATCGCTGGCATGCCCGCCGCAGAGCAGGTGCAGACGGTGACACAGCGCATGAACCAGAGTGCGGGGAAGAGCCACCTCTACTACACGGTGCTGGCTACCACGGGCGATGCCAAGGCGCTGGAGACCATCAAGAACAACCTGAACGCTGCCAATGCCAACGTGCGTGAGGCGGCCTTCAATGCACTGCTGGGGTGGACAGATCAGCGGGCATGTGAAGAACTGCTGAACATCTGTCGTACGACAACCTCTAACGACCAGTTCCAGAAGGCCCTGCAGCGCTACGTGACGCTGGCATCCGACGAGGCACTGACGGGTGAGAACCGCCTCATCTTGCTGCGTGAAGCCATGCAGGTGGCCAAGACCGATGAGCAACGCAACAGCATACTGGCAAAGATAGAGAAGACGGATACATTCCAAGCCCTGATGTTCGTAGGCAAGTATCTGGACAACATTGCCTTGCAGCAGACAGCTGCCAGTGCGGTGATGAACATCGCCATCGGGCATCCGGAATTCAATGGTACCAACGTGCGCAGCCTCTTGGAAAAGACGGCACAGGTGCTGAACAACAGCGATGCCGACTATCAGCGCCAGAACATCCGCAAGTTCCTCGAGGATTATCCCGCAGAGACGGGCTTCGTATCGCTCTTCAACGGCAAGGACCTCACGGGCTGGAAGGGCTTGGTGCAGGATCCTATCAAGCGTAGCAAGATGACGGCTGCACAGTTGCAGCGTGAGCAGCAGAAGGCCGATGCCACCATGCGCCAGAACTGGACGGTAGAAGACGGATGCATCACCTACATAGGCAGCGGCTATGACAACCTCTGCACGGAGAAGCAGTATGGCGACTTCGAGATGTATGTGGACTGGATGCTGGATCCTGCAGGGCCTGAAGCCGATGCGGGTATCTACCTGCGCGGTGCGCCTCAGGTGCAAATCTGGGATACCGCCCGTGTGAACGTAGGCGCAGAGGTTGGCTCTGGTGGCTTATATAATAATAAGGTGCATCAGGACAAGCCGCTGAAGGTGGCGGACAATAAGTTGGGCGAGTGGAACTCATTCTACATCAAGATGGTGGGCGACCGTGTGACGGTGCGCCTGAACGGAGAACTGGTGGTAGATAACGTGATCATGGAGAACTACTGGGACCGCTCTCAGCCTATCTTCCCGATAGAGCAACTGGAGCTGCAGGCACATGGCAGCAAGTGCTACTTCCGCGACATCTACGTGAAAGAACTGAAGCGCCAGGAGCCTTTCAAGCTCTCTGCACAGGAGCAGAAAGAGGGCTTCAAGGTGCTCTTCGACGGTACCAACATGTATGAGTGGACTGGCAATCTGGTGGACTATACGCTGAACGACGGCTGCATAGAGGTGAATCCGGAAACCAGCTTCGGCGGCAACCTCTACACGGTAAATGAGTATAGCAACTTCGTCTTCCGCTTCGACTTCCAACTTTCACCCGGAGGAAACAACGGCGTGGGCATTCGTACCCCGATGGAGGGTGATGCAGCCTATGTGGGCATGGAGATTCAGATATTGGACTGCGAGCATGAGATCTACAAGGACATCACACCGCTGCAGCACCATGGTTCTGTCTATGGCATCATCCCTGCACGTGCTGACCATCACAGTGCTTTCCGCCCTGCAGGGGAATGGAACAGCGAGGAAATTATGGCCGATGGCGACCACATCCGCGTGACTGTAAACGGACAGGTCATTCTGGATGGTAACATCCGTGAGGCTACGGTGAACGGAACAGCCGATCATAAGGAGCATCCGGGGCTCTTCAACAAGACTGGCCACATAGGCTTCTTAGGCCACGGCTCTCCGCTGAAGTTCCGCAACATTCGCATCAAGGAACTGAAGTAAGTTCCAAGCAAAGTTAAATAGAAAGCGGCACTTCCTACGTGAGGAGTGCCGCTTTCTTATGCCATCACACTGTAATTATAGTGGGTATTCATCGAAGGCATAGAGCACGGTGGAGAGGTAGCGCTCACCTGTATCTGGGAGCAGCACCACGATGCGTTTGCCCTCATTCTCTGGACGCTGTGCTATCTGCGTAGCAGCAGCCACGGCAGCACCTGCAGAGATGCCTACCAGCAGTCCCTCGTTCTGGGAAAGTTCGCGACTGGCACGGATGGCATCATCATTGCTCACAGGCAACACCTCATCTACCACGCTGCGGTCGAAGTTCGTAGGCACAAATCCTGCACCGATACCCTGAATCTTGTGTGGTCCGCTCTGTCCGCCTGAAAGTACTGGAGAACTGGCAGGCTCTACAGCCACCACCTTCACGGCAGGATTCTTCTCCTTGAGGGCTTTACCTACACCACTCACGGTACCGCCCGTGCCAACACCTGCTATGAAGATATCAACCTGTCCGTCGGTATCACGCCAAACCTCCTGTCCTGTGGTTTTATAGTGAATGGCAGGATTGGCAGGATTGTCAAACTGCTGTGGAATCAAGCTTCCTGGATTGGCAGCCTTCAGTTCCTCAGCCTTGCGGATGGCCCCCTTCATACCTTCTGCACCTGGGGTAAGCACCACCTTGGCACCCAGTGCTTTCAGCAAGTTGCGACGCTCGATGCTCATGGTATCGGGCATGGTGAGGATGAGCTTATAGCCCTTCACGGCAGATACAAAAGCCAAGCCTACGCCCGTATTACCGCTAGTAGGCTCTATGATGGTAGCCCCTGGTTTCAAGATGCCTCGCTCTTCTGCATCTTCAATCATCGCCAAAGCCACACGGTCTTTCACGCTGCTGGCAGGATTGAAATACTCCAACTTTACGATGATCTGAGCCTTCAAATCATGCAACTTTCTATAATTCCTTAACTCCAACAAGGGAGTATTGCCTACCAAATCGGTAAGGCTCTTTGCGATTTTTGCCATAATTCTCTATTTTTATTGTTTTCTGGTGCAAAGATAGGAGGAGTTTGATTAACGTGAAATACCATATCGTTGGTATTTTCCACTTTTTCGTTTTTTAATCACACAACTACAGCCATTTTTTAGGATAATTGCAGAAGTCTTCGTATCTTCGCAGCAGATTTTTAATGATAACACCTATATGATGAGCAAGGCCCAAATCTCCGAGGCACTCCAAAAAGCCACCAGCGAGTTAAGCGAGAGTCAATCCCTCAAGGGACTGTTCCACCGCAACACGGACGAAAGTCCACTTCCATCTGCCAAGATACTGAAAAACATCGTGGATCTCTGTAGAGGCCTGCTCTTTCCAGGTTACTTCGGAAACAGCAATGTGAAGGCAGACACCCTGACCTATCACATCGGCGTGCATGTAGAGCAACTGCATGAGCAGCTGAGCAGTCAGATACTCTCAGGTCTCTGCTTTGGCAACGACGATGACGAGAACTGCACCTGCACCGACTGCCAAAGACAGGAAGCCTCTGCCCTGGCTGCTGAGTTCATCAGCGGTCTGCCTGCCCTGCGCCGCACCCTCGCTACCGATGTAGAGGCGATGTTCAACGGCGATCCTGCCGCACTGAACTATGGTGAGGTGATCTGCTGCTACCCTGCCATACGCGCCATCACCAACTACCGCATCGCACACCGACTGCTGGAGCTGGGCGTACCCATCATCCCTCGCTTCATCACCGAGATGGCTCATAGCGAGACGGGCATCGACATACACCCAGGAGCCACCATCGGACACCACTTTGCCATAGATCATGGCACGGGCGTGGTGATAGGTGCCACCTGCATCATAGGCAACAACGTGAAACTCTACCAAGGCGTGACACTGGGTGCCAAGAGCTTCCCGCTCGATGAGAACGGCAACCCCATCAAGGGCATTCCTCGCCATCCTATATTGGAAGACGACGTCATCGTATATTCCAACGCCACCATACTGGGGCGCATCACCATAGGCAAGGGTGCCGTAGTGGGCGGCAACATCTGGGTGACGGAGGATGTGAAGCCAGGGGCACGCATCACGCAGAACAGAGCCAAGGAAATAGATAATTTTACAAATTACGCAATATAAATGGGAGAATCCTTTGAGATGATTGCCAAGACCTTCCAGGGACTGGAAGAGGTGCTGGCAGAAGAGCTTACCAATCTTGGGGCTAATGATATAGAGATAGGGCACCGCATGGTGCGCTTTACTGGTGATAAACGTATGCTGTACAGGGCAAACTTCTGCCTACGCACAGCTATCCGCATACTGAAACCCATCTTGCGCTTCACGGCGCATAATGCCGATGAGGTGTATGAGGCAGTGAAAAGTGTAGAATGGGAGAAATACATGGATGTGAAGAGCACGTTCGCCGTGGACTCCGTGGTGTTCAGTGAGACCTTCCACCACTCCATGTTCGTGGCCTACAAGGTGAAGGATGCCATTGCCGACTATTTCCGTGATAAGACGGGCGAGCGTCCGAACGTACGCCTGAACAATCCAGACATGAAGCTCAACATCCACATTGCCGAGAACGACTGCACCCTCTCGCTGGATGCATCGGGAGAGTCGCTGCATCGCCGTGGCTACCGCCAGAAGACGCTGGAGGCACCGCTGAATGAGGTGCTGGCAGCAGGCATGATCCTGATGACGGGTTGGCACGGTGAGACTGACTTCATCGATCCGATGTGCGGCAGTGGTACCCTCCCCATCGAGGCGGCTCTCATAGCTCGCAATATCTGGCCAGGTGTCTTCGGCAGACACTACGACTTTGAGAAATGGCCCGACTTCGATCCTGAGCTTCTGGATGAGGTGTATAACGATGACAGTGAGGAGCGCGAGTTCCAGCATCATATCTATGGCTATGACCTCAACGTGTATGCCATAGAGGTGGCCAACACCAATGCGAAGGCTGCCAGCGTGACGAAGGATGTGACCTTCACACAGCAAGACATAGCCAACTTTGAGCAGCCAGAGCAGCCTGCCCTTATGATCACCAATCCGCCTTACGGCGAGCGCATCAGCAGTCCGGATATCCTAGGACTTTACCATACTCTGGGTGAACGTCTGAAGCATGCTTTCGTAGGCAATGCGGCTTGGATCATCTCTTACAAGGAAGAATGTTTCCAAGAAATCGGTCTGAAACCAACGAAGAAAATTCCGCTCTATAACGGCGAACTGGAATGTAAGTTCGTGCAGTATGAAATCTTCGACGGTAAGTATAAGGAGTTCCGTGGCGATGGTGAAAAGCTCAACAAAGTAGAAGTCATAGAGCGCCCTAAGTTGGTGCGCAAGCCTCGCAGAGACGAGCTGTTCAGGGATAAGGACAAAGAGCCCGTAGTAATAGAAAACGAGCGCTTCTATGGCCATGAGAAATTCAAGGAATGGGAGAAGCGTGAAGCCCGCAAGGCCGAGAAACTGCGTCTGGCTGCCGAAGCAGAACAGGCAGAGAAGACGGAAAAAGATGCTGGAGACCAGAAACCAAAGGAAAGGCGTGGCGGCTTCAAGTCGGACCGCAAGCCAGGTGGTTTCAAGGGCAAAGGCGCTGGCTTCAAGGGTAAGCGTGACAATGGCTTCAAAGGTAAGCGTGACGATAACTTCAAGGGTAAGCGTGACGGTGGTTTCAAGGGCAAACCGAAAGCCAAAGCAGAATCTTACCCAGAACGCAAAAAGCGCGAACTGAAAGAAAAACTAATGAATAATCAATAACGTTATGAACAAACTATTCAATGGTGCCTTGGCATTGCTTATGGCACTCAGTACAACAAACATGATGGCACAGGAGAAAAAGATGCCTACGTATGCCGACTTCATGAGTGGAAGTGGCAGGGCTGGTCAGGCCATGGCCAGCATCAATGGACTGCAATGGTGGGGTGACCTCTACCTGCTGGTGGATGGCAATAACCTTACGGCTACGAATCCTAAGACTGGGAAAACCAATACGCTCACCACGCTGGATGATGTGAACAAAGCATTGAGCGCTGCAGGTGTAGGGGAAGTGAGACAACTGAGCGGACAGGCTCTGTGGTCAGACAAGCCTTGGATGCTTATCACCGCACCAGGCAACTATGTGGTGTACGACTGGCAGACAAAGCAGGTGGTAAGGCAGACCAAGACACAGCAGCGTGGCGGTCGTGCCGACTATAATAAAGAAAGCGGCCATGTGGCCTACAGCGTTGGCAACAACCTGTACGTAAACGACAAGGCCATCAGCAACGAACCTGAAGGTATCCTCGTGGGACAGAGCGTTCACCGCAACGAGTTCGGCATCAACAAGGGTACGTTCTGGAGCCCTAAGGGCAACCTGCTGGCTTACTACCGCATGGATGAAAGCATGGTGACAGAATACCCACTTGTCAACATCAACACCCGCATTGCCGAAGAGACACCTGTGCGCTACCCGATGGCAGGCATGACCAGCCATAAGGTATGGGTAGGCGTATACAACGTAGCCACTGGCAAGAACATCTTCTTGGATGCCGGCGATCCTACCGACCGCTACTTCACCAATATCAGCTGGGCACCCGATGAGAAGAGCATCTACCTCGTGGAGCTCAACCGCGACCAGAACCATGCCAAGCTCTGCCAGTACGACGCAGAGAGCGGCAAGCTCATGGGCGTGCTTTATGAAGAGACACACCCGAAGTACGTGGAGCCCGAGAACCCTATCATCTTCCTGCCTTGGGATGACACTAAGTTCATCTACCAGACAGAGCGCGATGGCTTCAACCACCTCTATCTGATGGATACCAAGGTCAGCGTCTATCCAGAGAAGCACAATGCCGCTGCCGGAGGTACCTACACAGAGTCTTTGAAGACTACCCAACTGACCAAGGGCAACTGGTTGGTACAGAGCATCGTAGGTTTCAATGCCAAGGCAAAGGAGATCATTTACCTCTCTACACAGGAATCACCTTTGCAGAGCAACCTCTACAAGGTGAACATGAAGGGACAGGTGACCACCATCAACAATGATGAAGCCGTGCACAGTGTGCAGCTCTCTGCCTCTGGTACCTATGTCATCGACCGCTATGCTACGCCTACCCAGAGCCGTGTAGTGGATATCTACGAAGTGGCTAAACCTGGCAATAAGAAGAATATGGTGACCGTAGGCAACAACTACGAGAACATCGCCATGCCGACCGTAGAAATCGGTACCCTCAAGGCTGCCGACGGCGTGACCGACCTCTATTACCGCCTCATCAAGCCTGTGGACTTCGATGCCTCTAAGAAATATCCCGCTGTGGTCTATGTCTATGGCGGTCCTCATGCCCAGAACATCTCTGCATCTATCCGCTATGGTGCCCGTGCCTGGGAACTCTACATGGCCACTAAGGGCTACGTGATGTTCTGCATAGACAACCGTGGCAGCGAGAACAGAGGTTTGGTATTTGAGCAGGCTACCTTCCGTCACCTCGGTGTAGAAGAGACGAAGGACCAACGCATAGGTGCCGAGTTCCTGCAGAGTCTGCCTTACGTAGACAAGGATCGCATAGGTGTGCATGGCTGGAGCTTCGGCGGCCACATGACCACCAGCATGATGCTGCGCCTGAACGACATCTTCAAAGTAGGTGTAGCAGGCGGTCCTGTGATAGACTGGCAGTGGTATGAAGTAATGTATGGCGAGCGCTATATGGACACCCCACAGACCAATCCGGAAGGGTATGAAGAGACCAATCTGCGTAATCTGGCAGGCAATCTGAAGGGACACCTGATGCTGGTGCATGGCTACCAAGACGAGACCTGCGTACCACAGCATACATTAGGCTTCATCAAGGCCTGTGTAGATGCCAACGTGCAGCCAGACCTCTTCCTCTATCCAGGTCATCAGCATGGCGTATCAGGTAGGGATGCCATCCATTTGTACGAGAAAATCACGCAATATTTCGAAGATCATTTAAAATAACCTTATATGAAAGTTCTTTTATTAGGTTCGGGCGGACGTGAGCATGCTTTGGCATGGAAAATCGCCCAAAGTCCCAAAGTGGAGAAGCTCTACATTGCCCCAGGCAATGCAGGTACGGCACAGACAGGTGAGAACGTAGCCATGAAGGCTACTGATTTCCCTGCCATCAAAGCCTTCTCATTAGAGAAAGACATCGACATGATAGTAGTGGGTCCAGAAGACCCATTGGTACAGGGTATCTACGACTACATCAAGAGCGATGCACAGACGCAGCATATTGCCGTCATCGGTCCTACGAAGGAAGGTGCACAGCTGGAAGGCAGCAAGGAGTTTGCCAAAGGTTTCATGATGCGCCATGTCATTCCTACCGCACGCTATAAGAGCATCACTGCCGAGAATCTGGAAGAAGGCCTAGCCTTCCTGGAGACCCTCCCTGCCCCCTATGTGCTGAAAGCCGATGGCCTCTGCGCTGGTAAGGGCGTACTGATACTCTCCTCCCTCGACGAAGCCAAGAAAGAACTGCGCGAGATGCTCAGCGGCATGTTCGGCCAAGCCAGTGCTACCGTTCTGATAGAAGAATTCATGAGCGGTATAGAGTGCTCTGTCTTCGTACTGACTGATGGCGAACACTATAAAGTGCTACCTGTAGCCAAAGACTACAAGCGCATCGGCGAGGGCGACAAGGGTCTGAATACGGGCGGCATGGGCAGTGTTTCTCCTGTTCCATTTGCCGATGAAGTATTCATGGAGAAGGTACGCACCCGCATCATCGAACCTACCGTGAATGGTCTGAAGGAAGAGGGCATCCTCTACAAAGGCTTCATCTTCTTAGGTCTGATCAACGTAGGCGGTGATCCGTTTGTGATAGAATACAATGCCCGCATGGGCGATCCTGAGACCGAGAGCGTGATGCTGCGCATCAAGAGCGACCTTGTGGAGTTGCTGGAAGGCGTGGCTGCTGGCAACCTCGACCAGAAAACGCTGGAGATAGACACACGCCATGTGGGTTGCGTGATGCTGGTAAGCGGTGGCTATCCAGAAGCCTATAAGAAGGGCTATGTGATGAAGGGACTGGAAGAGGCAGCCAAGAGCGGCAACGTGATCTTCCATGCTGGAACTGCCTTGAAAGACGGTCAGACCGTAACCAATGGCGGCCGTGTGATAGCCGTAAGCTCCTATGGTGCCTCTAAGGAGGAAGCTCTGAAGAAGAGCTATGCCGTGGCAGACATTATCGACTTCGAAGGCAAGTATTTCCGCAGGGACATTGGTTTCGACCTGTAAGACGAAGATATGCTGCAGGCGAGGAATCTACAACAACGCATCGTGTCGGGTGACTTCTCCACGTGGGGAGCCACCCTACTGATGCTTGGTGCCTGGAGTTTCTCCTACCTGCTCTCTTCCAAGCCTGAGGGTAGCTTCGCCTTCCTGACGAAGTCGGTCAGTCTTACTGCAGAGCTCAGTTACCTGTTTGGTGCACTTTGCTGCATACTCGTCGCCCTGCTTGTCAATTGGCTGAATAAGTCGAACGCCATCATCCGAGAGCGCACTCAGGCAGTCTATGCCCTCTACATCTTATTAATAGCATGCTGTCCGCACCTGCATCCTTTCTCCGAAGGGCTATTGGCAGCGGTATTCCTCATTTACGCGCTCCATTTCCTGATGCGCAGCTTTCAGGAAGAATCCCCCCAATCCGAAGTCTTCCAATCATTCTCCATGCTCGGTGTCAGTTGCTTGTTCTACCCCAAACTCATCCTGCTCTACCCCGTGTTCCTGATAGGTACCTTCCACTTCCTATCACTGAATCCGCGCAGTTTCGTAGCTGCATTGATGGGAGGCCTGATGCCCTTCTGGTTTCTCTTGGCGTATGGATTGGTAGTGCAAGACATCGACCTCATTGTGGCCCCATTCGTGTCGCTCGCTACATTCCAACCTTTAGGAATAGGCTACGAGCTTTGGCAGTTGCCCTTGTTCATCCTCCTACTGCTCCTGCTCGCTGTGAGTGCCACGCACATCTACCTCACCACCTTCGATGAACGCATGCGTACCCGTGTGTTCCTGCGTTTCCTGCTATTCCTCGGTGGTTTCCTGCTGCTCTTCATGGCATTGCAACCCCAGGAGGCCATTAATCTGTTTCCTTTGGCCTGTATTCCTATCAGTCTGACAGCCGCCCATTTCTTTGCCCTGACCAGCAGTAAGTTTTCGCTGGCACTCACACTGTTTACACTGGCAGTTTTGGTGGGCACTTACATTTTCTGCCTATGGATGCTATGATAGACTCATTTGTGCAGTTGCTCATCCAGTGGGGCTATGAGGGCATGTTCATCTCTGCCTTTATCGCTGGCAGTGTGTTGCCCTTTGCGTCAGAAATCGTATTAGCAGCCCTTATCCAATTAGGGCTCAATCCGTGGGGATGCCTCATTGCTGCCACTTTGGGAAACACCCTGGGCGGCATGACGTGCTATTTCATCGGACATCTGGGTAAATTGGAGTGGATAGAGAAATACCTCCACGTCAAGCCTGAGAAGATTGCAAAAACGCAGAAGTTCTTGCAAGGCAAGGGTTCCTTCATGGCGTTCTTTGCTTTTGTTCCCATCATAGGCAGTGCCATCTCCGTGACGCTGGGCTACATGCGTGGCAATGTCTGGATTACCTGCCTCTCTATGATGATAGGTAAAGCTTTGCGCTATTATCTCCTTATTCAGGCGATGCAGGCGATTGTGTAGTACATTAAAAATTGTCAATTGTAACCTGTCAATTGTCAATTATAATTGTGATTTGTGATATTATCCTTATCTTTGCATCCAAAATCTGACAAGACATGGAACGATTCAAAAAGATAAACAACGTGGCAGGGTGGCTCACCTTCTTGGTGGCGAGCATGGTCTATTGCCTCACCATAGAGCCGACCGCCAGTTTCTGGGACTGCCCAGAGTTCATCACTACAGGCTATAAACTGGAAGTTGGCCACCCCCCTGGCGCACCATTCTTCATGTTGGTGGCCAATCTATTCACACAGTTTGCCAGTGACACTACGGAAGTGGCACGTATGGTAAACTACATGAGTGCGTTGATGAGCGGTGCCTGCATCATGTTCCTTTTCTGGTCTGTCACCCACTTGGTGCGCAAGTTGGTTGTGAAGGAAGACAGCGCAGAGATCAGTCTGCCAAAAGTCATCACCATCATCGGCAGTGGCTTGGTGGGTGCCTTTGCCTACTGCTTCAGCGATACCTTCTGGTTCAGTGCCGTAGAGGGTGAAGTCTATGCCTTCTCTTCTCTGTTCACCGCTGTAGTATTCTGGCTGATACTGAAGTGGGAAGACATGGCCGACCAGCCTGGCAGTGAGCGTTGGTTGATTCTCATCGCCTACCTCACAGGCCTAAGCATCGGTGTTCACTTGCTGAATCTGCTCTGCCTGCCCGCCATCGTCTTGGTATATTACTACAAGAAAACGCCAAACGCTACCGCTTTGGGCTCCATCCTTGCCTTGGTGGCCTCTGCCATCTTAGTGGCAGCCGTGCTCTATGGCATTGTGCCAGGCATCGCTAAGGTAGGCGGCTGGTTCGAGTTGTTCTTCGTGAATACTCTCGGCATGGGCTTCAACACAGGTGTCATCGTCTATATCATCGTGCTGGCAGCCGTGCTGATATGGGGCATCTACGAGAGCTACAAGGCACGTAGCGCCATGCTTATGAACGTGTCGTTCCTGCTCACCGTGGCCCTGCTGGGCATTCCGTTCTATGGCCATGGCACCAGTGCCGTGATCATCGGCCTCATCATCTTGGCCGTGCTGTGGTTCCTGCTTCGCCCTGCCATCCAGCAGAAGATGCCAGAGAAGTGGCGCATCTCCGCCCGTACATTAAATACTACCCTGCTCTCCGTGATGATGATGGTGCTGGGTTATAGCAGCTATGCACTCATCGTGATACGCTCCACCGCTAATACACCGATGGATCAGAATTCACCAGAAGATATCTTCACCCTTGGGGAGTATCTGGGACGTGAGCAGTATGGTACCTACCCTCTCTTCTATGGAAAGACCTACAACTCTAAGGTAGCCCTTGATGAGAAGGGCGGTTATTGCGAACCTCGCATTGCCTCACAGGAGTACAAGTGGGTGCGCAAGGAGAAAACCTCGCCCGATGAGCCTGATAGCTATATGCAGATTTTAGGCCGTACCAACTACGACTATGAGCAGAAGATCCTCTTCCCACGTCTGTGGGACAGCGATTTGGGACATCCTGCCATGTATGAGGCTTGGATGGACATCAAGGGCCGTGAGGTGTCTTACAACCAGTGTGGACAGATGGTCATGGTGAAGATTCCTACACAGTGGGAGAACATCAAGTTCTTCTTCTCCTACCAACTCAACTGGATGTACTGGCGCTACTTCATGTGGAACTTCTCTGGTCGCCAGAATGACTTGCAAGGCAACGGAGAGCTGGAGAACGGCAACTGGGTGACAGGCTTCAGTTTCATAGACAATCTGCTGGTGGGCAATCAAGACCTGCTGCCTACAGAGATGAAGGAGAACAAGGGACACAACGTGTACTACTGCCTACCGTTGCTGCTGGGTCTCTTCGGACTCTTCTGGCAAGCCTATCGCGGACAGAAGGGCATCCAGCAGTTCTGGGTGGTATTCTTCCTGTTCTTCATGACGGGTATCGCCATTGTGGTCTATCTGAATCAGACTCCTGGACAGCCTCGTGAGCGCGACTATGCCTACGCAGGCTCGTTCTATGCCTTCGCTATCTGGATAGGCATGGGCGTAGCTGCCATCATAGAGACTCTGCTGCGCTATGCCAAGGCCAAGCCTATGGTCACCGCTGCCGCTGTTTCCGTCATCTGCCTGTTGGTACCTATCCAAATGGCTTCACAGAACTGGGACGATCACGATCGCAGCGGTCGCTACATGACACGCGACTTTGGCCAGAACTACCTTATGACATTGCCAGAAGAAGGACATCCTATCATCTATACTAATGGTGATAACGACACCTTCCCACTGTGGTACAATCAAGATGTGGAGGGTTTCCGCCTTGATGCACGTATCTGCAACCTCAGCTACCTGCAGACCGATTGGTACATCGACCAGATGCGCCGTCCGGCCTACGATTCGCCTTCACTGCCTATCTCTTGGCAGCGCAGCGAGTATGTGGAGGGCACCAACGACTATGTAGAGGTGGTACCAAGCTATAAGCAGAGCATAGACAACCTCTATGCCGATGCCCGCAAGCAGGCAGAGGAAGGCAATCCACAGCTGCTGGAGAGCGTTATCGCTGAGTATGGCGAAGACCCTTACGAGTTGGAGAACATCTTCAAGTACTGGGTACGCGGCAAGCACGAAGACCTGCACGTGATTCCTACTGATAGCATCGTGATGAAGATAGACAAGGAGGCCGTACGTCGCAGTGGCATGCTGATTCCTACCGATAGCATCCCCGACCACATGACCATCTCACTGAAGGGCAAGCGCATGCTCATCCGCTCTGAGTTGATGATGCTGGAGATGCTGCTGCAAGCCAACTGGGAGCGTCCTATCTACATTGCCATCAGTGTGGGCAGCGACAATATGCTGGGTATGGAAGACCACTTCATTCAGGAAGGTCTGGCCTATCGGTTCACTCCATTCAGCAGTAAGGAGACGGGCGTGAAGATAGACAGTGAGCGGATGTACGACAACCTGATGCATAAGTTCAAGTTCGGCGGATTGGAAACGCCAGAACTCTATATCGACGAGAATGCCAGCCGCATGTGCATGTCACTGCGACGTGTATTCTCCCTGCTGATCAACCAATTGGTGAAGGAGGGCAAGAACGACAAGGCGAAGGAAGCCCTGCGCTATGCCGATGAGCATATCCCAACCTACAATGTGCCATACGACTACCAGAACGGTGCCCTCGACATGGCCGATGCTTGGTATCAATTGGGTGAAAAGCAAGAAGGTGATCGCATCGCCGATGCTTTGGCCAATAAGGCAGTGGAATACATCACTTGGTATCTGAGCCTATCCGACTATCAGCTTGCTATCACGCAAGACAACTGCGAGTACCACCTCGCCCTGCTTGATCGCATCGTGAAGTCACTCAAGGCCTATGAAAGTCCGTTGGCGTCCAACTATGAAGACAAGCTCGATGAGCTTTATGAGATTTACGTGGATCGTATAGAGCCCTAAGCAGTCATGTTCATAGAGCAAGTACCCAGCCTGTTCCGCTGCCTGTACCCACAGGCACTATGGCGCATCAATCCGCAGGAGAAGGCCGTCTACCTTACGTTCGACGACGGCCCCATCCCGCTGGTTACCCCTTGGGTACTGAGTCTGCTGAAGCATGAAGGCATCAAAGCCACCTTCTTCATGGTGGGCGATAATGTGCGCAAGTACCCCGAAATCTACCAGATGGTGGTAGATGACGGGCATGCCATAGGCAACCACACCTTCCACCACATCAGCGGAGGGCGCCACACCAGTGCCCGCTACCTGAAGGATGCCGACCTTGCCAATGAGGTGCTGCACACCCGCCTATTCCGTCCGCCCCACGGCTGGATGCGTTGGGAGCAATACATCGTGCTGCGCCACTACTATAAGATCGTGATGTGGGATGTCATTACCCGCGATTACAGCAAAAAGCTCAAGGGTCCCCAAGTCCTTGCCAATGTGATGAAGTACACCCGTCGCGGCTCTATCATCACCTTCCACGATTCCCTGAAGTCATGGAATAACGGCAACCTTCAATATGCCCTCCCCCCTGCCATCCGCTTCCTCAAGAGTGAAGGCTATGAATTCAAGACCATAGAATGATG
>ERZ842401.2892-NODE-2892-length-22061-cov-7.026675_pt1 | contig 22061 bp, 18 predicted proteins | sample MGYA00521270_ERZ842401 | MGnify/ENA primary metagenome ERZ842401 (study PRJEB31892, sample SAMEA3878208) | bioreactor metagenome | biome: Moose rumen | place: Sweden | collected 2011-10 | study: EMG produced TPA metagenomics assembly of the PRJEB12797 data set...
GACGCTCTTCCGATCTATTCAACGGCAAGACGCGCTTCGACATGGAGTTCCCTGCCGATGCTGACAATGCTACTATCGAGGCTGCCGTCAAGGCCGACGAGCGCGCCCAGAAGTACATTGAGGGAGACATCCTGAAGGTTATCATCGTCCCTAAGCGTATGGTGAACATTGTCTTCAAGAAATAAGTATGACCATACAACATAAAATGATCTGGAACGAGGTCAAGGACTATCTTTTCATAGCCCTTGGCCTCTTTATCTACACCATTGCCTTCACCGTCTTTCTGATGCCCTATCAGATAGTGGCAGGCGGCGTGACGGGTCTTTCGGCCATCATCTACTATGCCACGGGGTTCCATTTGGAGAACACCTACCTCATCATCAACGGGGTGCTGCTCATCGTGGCACTGAAGATATTGGGTTTCAAATTCATGATGAAGACCATCTTCGCCATCTTCACGCTGTATTTTATGCTGATGATAGCGCAAGACTTGATACCCAAGCAGGAGAACGGGCTACCCTTCAAACTGATGGGTGAGGGACAGGACTTCATGTCGATGATCATAGGTTGTGTGCTGACGGGTATTGCTCTGGCTACCGTCTTCACCAACAATGGCTCGACGGGAGGTACTGACATCATAGCCGCCTCTGTCAACAAATACCATCCCAACGTGTCGCTGGGCAACGTGCTGATAGCTGTCGACTTCTGCATCATCGGCTCGTGTATGTTCTTCCCCCAGTTCGGCACCTATCTGGAGCGCGCCCACAAGGTGATGTTCGGCTTCTGCGTGATGGCTATGGAAAACTATACCCTTGACTATGTGATGAACGCCCGCCGGCAGTCTGTGCAGTTCATGATATTCTCACAGAAATGGCAGGAGATAGCCAATGCCATTGGTACGCAGATGAACCATGGCGTCACCATCCTCGACGGACACGGCTGGTACACAGGCCATAAAATGAAAGTGCTCTGTATCCTCGCCAAGAAAAATGAGTCTATCAACATGTTCCGTCTCATCAAGATGATTGACCCACAGGCCTTCGTGTCGCAATCGAGCGTTATTGGTGTCTATGGCGAAGGCTTTGAGGAAATGAAAGTGAAAATCAAGGAGGAGAAGAAAAATGAAAATAGTATTCGCAACGAACAACCAGCATAAGCTGGACGAAATCCGGTCCATCCTGGGGCCTCAGTTCGAGATTGTCTCACTGGCCGATATAGGCTGCCACGAGGACATCCCAGAGACAGGACAGACACTGGAGGAAAACGCCCTCATGAAGGCCCAGTACGTCTACGACCACTACCACGTCAGCTGCTTTGCTGACGACACTGGCCTTGAGGTCGATGCCCTCAATGGTGCCCCCGGCGTCTATAGCGCCCGCTATGCCGCCATTGAGGCCCCTGCCGCCGTTACCCCTGTTTCCGCCGTCGTGTCCCCTTCCGCCTCTTCCGCCGTTGCCCCTGCTTCCGCCCCTTCCGCCGTTGCCCCTGCCTCCGCCCCTTCCGCCGTTGCTTCGGTCTCCTATGCTGCGACACTGTCGCAGCCCAAAGACCACGATTCCGATGCCAACATGGCCCGCCTGCTGCGCGAATTAGCAAACAATAACAATCGCCATGCACGATTTCGCACCGTCATTGCGTTAATAGAAAAAAAGAATGTCTGTCCCTGCGGTTGCACCAGCATCAAGCAAATACACCGCTTCGAAGGCATCGTAGAGGGCCAGATAACCCGCGAAAAGAGTGGGGCAGAGGGCTTTGGCTACGACCCCATCTTCCAACCCGACGGCTACGACAAAACGTTCGCTGAACTGGGTACCGAAATAAAAAACCGTATCAGTCACCGTGCCCGTGCCACCCAGAAACTGGCCGAATACTTACTCAACATCAAACAAATATGAAGAAAGTCATCATCACCCTGCTGCTGTTTTTTGTCAGCCAGCTGATAAACGCCCAAGTGGGCACCTGGAAAAACTACCTGTCCTACCACGACATCCAGCAGATACAAGCTGCAGGTGATGATATCTTTGTTTTGGCCTCCAACGGTCTCTATCAGTATAACCAGGCAGACCAGAGCATCACCACCTACGATAAGACCAACGGACTCAGTGACACTAATATCTCCCTGATAGCCTGGTGCAAGTCGGCCAAGCGCCTCATTGCCGTCTATAGCAATGCCAACATTGATCTCGTAGAAACTAACGGCAACGTCACCAACATCAGTGATCTCCACTCAAAAGCCATTACGGGCGACAAGACTGTCAACAGCATCACCATCGACGGCCAATACGCCTATCTGTCCTGTGGCTTTGGCATTGTGAAGCTCAATGTCAAGAATGCTGAGGTCAGCGAGAGCTATATGTTCAACCATAACATCAAAAAGGTGGCCGTCAATAGTGGCAACATCTATGCACAGCTGACAGACACCAAGACCACCCTGATTAACGAGACACCCGTCATTCCCTATCAAGGCAACATCAACCTTGACTCACTGCTACAGGCCCGCTACAAAACCGAGACTGTGGTCTATTACGCCAAAGCTCCCCTGACCACCAACCTCATCGACAAGTCAAACTGGGAACTCATATTCGAAGATCTCTCCTCCCTGTTCACTGACGATAATACCGACTACGAAAAATACTACGAAACCGTCTCGAAACTCAACCCTGGAGGACCGAAGTATAACTATTTCGGATATATGAAATACAAATATGGCAGACTATATACGAGCAGTGGAACCGACCTGCAGGGCTGTATTCAGGAATTACAGGACGGCGAATGGAAAATATATCAAAACACTGACCTCAGTAGTATTTCAGGCTTAAAAAGCTTCAAGAATATCCGAGCCTTGGACGTTGACCCAAACAACTATAACCACCTCTTTGCCGGAAGCAGAAACGGACTTTATGAGTTTTTGGATGGAAATCTGGTTAAACACTATGGTAATGAAAACAGTCCCATTGAGCCTTTTGATGGAAAGAGTGCTGAATATCAACTGCTTTATGGAGTGTTGATTGATGATAATCGTACACTATGGTGTCTTAATAGCCAGGCACCTACAAAGTCACTGCTCAGTATGAATCTTGAAACAGGTGAATGGAAATCATACGACTTACCCGAAATAATGATATTAAACGATGGTGGAATAGCAAACAAAAGTTTGCCTTATATGCAAAACATGATTGTTGATAACAAGAAAAATATCTGGTTTGTCAACAACTTCTGGAATACATCATCAGTACATAGGTTCTTTACGGATAATAATGGAAATATCAATTTAAAGTCATTCACTTCATTTGTCAATCAAAACGGAGTCACCGTTGAAATAACAAGTGGTATCACTGGAATAGCTGAAGACCGAAATGGCGATATGTGGATAGTTACTTCTGCCGGTCCTTTGCTATTAGAAAAAGACCAGATGGAAAGTGACAATCCTATCTTTAAACAAGTCATCGTACCCAGAAATGATGGTACTAATTTGGGTGACTATCTGCTTAGTGGAATTACTACAACATGCGTGGATATAGACGATGGAAACCGAAAATGGTTTGGGACATTAGGCAATGGTGTATTCGTCATCAGTGATGATAATATGGAACAAATACATCACTTTACCAATGAAAACAGCCCGCTATTGTCTAATAATATAGAGTCTTTAGCCATTAACCACAAAACGGGTGAAGTGTTTATCGGTACAGACAAAGGACTCTGTTCTTATATGAATGATGCCACTACCACATTCGACGAAATGACCAAAGACAACGTCTATGCCTATCCTAATCCCGTCACACCTGACTATAATGGATTGATTACTATTGTCGGCCTCACCTATAACGCTGACGTAAAGATACTGAACTCTAATGGAAAGTTAATCAATCAGGGTCGCAGCAATGGTGGTACATTTACTTGGAACGGATGTGACGAGAAAGGAAACCGCGTGGCCAGTGGTGTCTATATGGTAGTAACAGCCACTAACAGCGGACAAAAAGGAACAGTATGCAAAATAGCTATTATAAGATAAAGGAAAACTATTCCATTTTCATTATCACTATATGCCTACCTTTAATTGTCTGGCAAGTTGGAAAAATACTTCCTACGTTTGACGACTTTACAACGTTACAATCACCACAGTTTACCTCACCATGGTCAATATTACTATTACCAAATGAAAGCTTTTGGAGACCTTGGGATTATCTGTTTGGTTGCCTGTTAGGACAATTTACAGGACTATTCCCAATACTTAACCATGTAGCTATTATAACGGGTCATACCATCAGTTCATTTCTCGTATTCCTTATTTGTAAAAAGATAGGCATTAACTATCATGCTGTAAATATAGCAACGCTCTTTTTCTTTTTCTCTCCCGCATCGTTAGGGGCAACGTTAGCTTGTGACGGACTTAACCAAACATACGCACAATTATGGGGACTACTCGGACTTTGGTTATACCTGAAATACCAAACGAAGATATGCTTTATTCTTTGGCCTTGTTGCACCATGATGGCCGCTCTATCAAAGGAAAACGGACTGGCATGGGCCATCGTACCACCCATTTTTGTATATGCTTTTCAACTTATCAATCGTAGACAAGCACTGAAGCATGTAGGGATAGGAATTCTCATAGCAGCTTTGTATTTTGTCTTGCGTATTACCCTGAGAGTATCTGGAGAAATTAATAGCGAGTATTTAGATAATAGCCTTATAAGCTATCTGAAAGATATTATCCAGCTGTTAGCCTATACTTGGCTTCCCATTGACTATATGAGCATTGTCTATGCACCGACACGAAACTGGCCATTAGCTGTTTTCACGTTCATCATCTCCATGCCATTTCTGTGGATGCTTTTTTTCAGAAAGCCAAGACAGCTCGTGAGTAATACGTTGTTGTTTCTCATAATTTGCTTCCTAATAGTAATTTCGCCACATGTCATTACTTTGGTTAGTATCATGCACAACTATGCTGGTCTTGCCATAGCTTCAATCATCATAGCGTATTTGGTCAACCAGTTGTCATGTGACAAACGACTTGTCGCTTACGTAACGTTGTATCTGACCGCTGCTATCATTACAGATATCCATCACACCATAGCAGCACAAAAGTCGGGCTTCTTGGGCAAACAAATGGCTTTGGAGGCTATACAGAAAACGGTACATCCTATAAAAAATGCTTATTGCATCACTATTGACGATGAAGTTACGCCTAAATATTCCTCCTTTGGTGTACGTCCGGTTGATGCATTTGCATGGGGACTTTCCGTCAGATATTATACGAATTATGCATGGCCTGACAATATTAGAGACACTGTACTTTTCGAAAATAAAACTGAAATAGTCAAAGCTATTACTGACAGTGTTTTCAGTTGTGGCTCACAATGTGTATGGATTGCTGATAACCAAGGAATAAAGGTAATAAACAAGTAATAATTAAGAACTACTATCTTATAACTTTCCTAATCTTTACACTGCCATCCTTTGATATAGTTTTCACTATATGGATACCAGAATTATTTTCTGTTACCCTATTGCCCTGCAAGTCAAACTCCATGCTCTTAACTGATTCAGTGGCATCAGTCGACTGTATGTCGGTTGAATAATCTGACCATATGCTATTCAGCCAGCTTACCTTAATGTTTAACATCTGTTTGACCAACATAGCACAAGCAATTTCGTATTTATTTCCATAACTCGGCCAACGGCTGTAGTCGTGCTGTGTTGCCACCATAATGTAGTCTACATATTGATCTATGAAATTCTCTAAAAGACTATAATGATAAGGATAAAACTCTTTCCATACACGCCTCACCGTCTCTTGAAAAGAAGGAAATTTCGCTATTTCTTCTATAATGCTATGAGGAAAATGAGTAGTACCCTCATAGATAAAACGCTGTTTTTCATGCCAGTCATTAAATGCATGACCATAGTCCCATATAGGTCCGAACTTCCACTTTGTACCTTTGTCTTTATATAGATAACAACTACCCAGAAATGCCTCTAAATGGTCTGTAACTTCAGCTATAATATAGAAACGTGCCAGTGATTCCAAATCTACGAGCTTTTCCCAATCAGTAGAATACTTATCATCACAATAGATGGCATCTTTTATGCAAGATAGCTGATAAGAAAGATAAAATTCCTGAGCTGCCGATAAATTTTCTGGTGAATGGTAAGTGACATAAAACATATCCAAATTAGTATTATCCACTGGAAATATGACCTGCGAGTCATCTTTATAATTGTCCAACTCTATAAGCCAACCTCCCTCTATCTCGTCAATATCAAGTGAATAGTCTGGCTGTTCAGTAATATTTACCCTATCCTTGGCCACGCGTATAGTTTCCGTTAGAAAATACAAACCAATGTAATTTCCATTCAGCACCACTTCCACAGGGCGGAAATCAGGTGTATAGGGCATACCAAGCATTTTACTTATTTCAAAGGCCACTGCATTTTTCAAAAAACCCTTTTGATCATCGGCATGTGCTAACAATGCAAAGTGCTTACTTTTATTCATGCCCAGCAGAGCTTCCTTTGTGTCCAGCTTAATACGATAAGGCTTTTTATTGAAGCTACTCCAAGTATAGTTACCACGTCCACGAATTTGCAACGGCAGGGGAGCATCAACACTTCCGATAGCTTTAATGCCATCAACCCCCATAGGGTCAATATAATAGGAACCTGCAATATAATCTTTCTTTGATATAATGGGCTGATTACCGTCCGTTTGGATATACATAACGGGCAGTGTGCGTGATACGTCTACTGAGAAAGTACGTGTCACACATAGTAAAAATATACATATGAATAAAAATCTATTCAAGATATTTACTTCAGCTCAGTTCCAACATTCTTTCTATTGGTTTCACGGCTTCCTTGGCTATCTCTGGATCCACCTCGATGGATGGCCACTCATACTTCAGACAGTTGTAGATTTTCAGCAGCGTGTTCATCTTCATGTATTGGCACTCATTACAGCTGCATTCCAAGCCGCTCTCGCTTATTTCAGGCGGCACAGGGATGAATTGCTTGTCGGGACACGTACGCTGCATCTCGTGCAAAATACCGGCCTCTGTGGCCACTATAAACTGCTGCTGGTCACTCTGCTGTGCATACTGCAACATCGTGGCCGTGCTGCCTTTCACATCAGCCAAGGCCAGAACAGGACCTTTACACTCCAAGTGAGCCATCACTACGGCATTAGGATATTGCTCCTTCAGCTCCATAATCTTTGTCACGGAGAAGCGTTCGTGAACGTGGCAACCACCATTCCAGAGCAACATCTGGCGACCTGTCACCTCATTGATATAGTTGCCTAAGTTATAATCCGGACCAAAGATGAGTTTGGCATCCCTGGGCAACTGGTCAACTACTTTCTTGGCATTACCGCTGGTTACCACCACGTCCGTCAGTGCCTTGACAGCAGCTGTCGTGTTGACATAGCTCACCACCTGATAACCTGGATGCTCCTCCTTGTACTTCTTCAAGTCCTCTGCCTTGCATGAGTCAGCCAACGAGCAACCAGCATTCAAGTCAGGACACAATACTGTCTTGTCTGGTGACAGCAGTTTGCAAGTCTCAGCCATGAAGTGTACGCCACACATCACCATCATCTTCGCATCTGTCTCTGCAGCCTTACGGGCCAAAGCCAAAGAGTCGCCCACGAAATCGGCCACGTCCTGTATGTCGCCCACGGTATAGTAGTGTGCCAGAATGATAGCATCTTTCTCTTTACACAGCCGACGAATTTCAGCCTTCAAGTCAGTACCCTCAGCTGCGGGTTCGTCTATGAATCCCTGTTCCTTCCACTCAGTTTTCAACATCACAAAATTATTTTTATTCTTTTCTTTTTTCTTTTAAAAGAGAAATGAATAGGATGATAGGGCGTTCATAAGTGCAAAACTTTTAGCTAAAATATTTGCTGATTTGGTTATTCACCCGTGGTTGACGGTTATCTACACCCTGTGTTAGCAGTTACTCTCTGATACAGAATGCGATATGTCATTTATCCACATTTCTCTATTTCGGTGCAAAATTAATAAGTTTATATCTTTTTTCATCAAAAATCAGTGGAAAACTTACTCAGAACCTCGTAATTTATGCCAAAAATTCACAGTCGGGTAGGGGAGCATTGACATTTTACGCTGTTATTTCTGCGTTTTCCACAGGGTTATCCACACACTTATGCACAATAAAAATGAGAAATTAGGAGTGAGAAATTAGAAATTATGATTACCTTTGCACGTAGAATGAGAAAAGTCAGAACCATAGAGATGCAGCGTCTCACGGTGGAGGAGTTCCGTGAGGCTGAGAAACTGCCGCTCGTTGTTGTGTTGGACGACGTGCGGTCGATGTACAATGTGGGCAGTGTGTTCCGCACCTGCGATGCTTTCCGCGTGGAAAGAGTCTGTCTGTGTGGCATCACATGCCAGCCACCTTCGACGGAAATTCACAAGACGGCCCTCGGTGCCGAGGAGTCTGTCAGTTGGCAATACTATTCTTCCGCCCTTGATGCCGTCTATGAATTACAGAAACAGGGCTACACAGTGCTTTCAGTAGAGCAGGTGGAACATAGTACCAAACTGCAGACATTCGTGCCTCAGCGAGGCCAAAAATACGCCGTAGTGATGGGTAACGAAGTAAAAGGTGTCCACCAAGAAGTGGTAGATGCCTCAGATGGTTGCTTAGAAATACCTCAGTTAGGTACCAAACACTCTATGAACGTGAGTGTCACGGCTGGCATCATCATCTATAAGTTTGCTGAGTCGCTGATGCTTTGATTATGAAAAGAAAAATTCGCCAGCCCCTTTAGCAAGTTTTGCAGCAATTGGTGATATGTGTGAGCTGATAATTTCCTCATATTCTTCCAATATTTCTGTAGATACACATAAGGTATATTTACCGAGAATAAATGATTGCCAAACATCGTAAAACCTGCTTCGTCTTGAAAGTGACTGAAGCAGGCAATTTGTGTCGAGGACTATGCACTTATTGCTCATGTTATTTATATGGAGTGCGCATGTGTTCTTTACTCCATTCCGCTATTTTTTCATTATTTAGCGTTCCATTGTCCCAAAGGCGATCAATTTCCTTTTGAAGCCGTGAGTTCAAAAACTGCACGATGACCGTCTTTAATTCGGCTATATCTTCTTCTTTATTAATGCACGAAAGGACATTTAGCAATTCGTATTGTGCAGAATTTATTTTTAGTTGTTGCTGCATATTTTGAAGTTATAGTTTTTATGGATTTTCTGCTGCAAAGATAGCAATTATTTTGAAAAAAACAATGAAATAGTGGGCAATTATGAATAATTTATGTCCGATTCATGATAATTCATGTTTTATCTTTAACATGAATTGCCATCAATTACCCATGAATTTATCATGAATTTCTATAAAATAATTATTTAAACCTTGTTCTATTCTTGTCAAAGGTTATGTTGATAGAATTTGGGGATTTTGGAATAATATGGTCATTTAAAATTTAGGATTTTGGAATATTTGCGTTTGTAAAATTTGGGGATTTTGGAAATTTTGCTTAATTTTGCACCCAAAGCATAGATATAGGATGTCAGATATAAGGATTTTTAAACGGAAGATATACGACCGGATGCTCCAATGGAAACAGGAGCGTGACGGCAAGACCGCACTTCTGGTCAAGGGTGCCCGACGAGTAGGCAAGTCCACCATTGTTGAGGAGTTTGCACGTCAAGAGTACGAAACATACATGCTCATAGATTTTTCAAGGGCTTCGGAGGAGGTTAAGTCGCTATTCAACGACCTGATGGATCTTGACTATATTTTCTTGCGTTTGCAGGCTATCTACAATGTCATTCTCCAGAAACGCCGTTCTGTCATCATCTTCGATGAGGTTCAAAAGTGTCCTCTTGCACGACAAGCCATCAAGCAGCTTGTTAAAGACCACCGCTATGACTATATAGAGACTGGTTCGCTCATCTCCATCCGCAAGAATACCGAGGGAATCATTATTCCCAGCGAAGAAACCCGTATCGACATGTTCCCGATGGACTATGAGGAATTCCGTTGGGCTTTGGGTGATGAGGCAACAGTTCCGCTTCTCCGTCAGTTCTTCGACAAGCAGATGCCACTTGGACAGGCTTTCCGTAAATCGATGCGAGATTTCCGTCTGTATATGCTTATTGGCGGGATGCCACAGGCTGTAAACGAATACCTTGACACCAATAATCTCAGCAAGGTTGATACGGTCAAACGTGAGATTATAGACCTATACTTCGACGACTTTCTTAAGATAGACCCTTCTGGACGTGCGTCCCAATTGTTTCAGGCCATTCCTTCAGAACTTAGCAAGAATGCGTCTCGCTATCAGGTGAGTAGCGTTCTTTCAGATAGTGAGCGCAAGAATCTGTCGGAAGTACTGCGGGCCATGAAGGATAGCATGGTGGTCAACTTCTCCTACCATAGCAATGACCCTAATGTGGGATTTGCGCTCAACAGCGACAAAGACCAGTACAAGATGTTTGTTGGTGATACAGGATTGTTCATCACGCTTGCATTTTGGGACAAGGATGTCACGGAGAACATCATCTACCAGAAACTGCTTTCTGATAAGCTTTCTGCCAATCTCGGCTATGTCTATGAGAACATCGTGGCCCAGATGCTTACGGCTACAGGAAACAAACTTTTCTATCATACGTGGCCGATGGAGAACAGCAACCACAACTATGAGGTAGACTTCCTGCTCTCACGGGGCAGCAAGATATGGCCAATAGAGGTAAAGTCCTCTGGCTATAAGACACACGCCTCGCTCGATGCCTTCTGTCAAAAGTTTTCAGAACGTATCAGCAACCGCTATCTCATCTATACCAAAGACCTTAAGAAAGATGAGGCGACAACACTCTTGCCAGTTTTCATGACCACTTTCTTATAGGTATTCTTTGGGGTCTGAAGCATGATGGTTGGGAGGTCTAACCATCATCATTGAGGGTGTCAAGTATCACGGTTGAGACCCTCAACCCTCATCTTTCAGACCCCTGAAACATATAGACTTCACCCCCCTGAAGTGTATATACTTGACCCCCCTCAACCCTATAGACTTGAGGGGGTCCAACCATATACTTTTGAGGGGTCCAAGAATATAGACTTGAGGGGGTTCAACCATATATCTTTGAGGGGTATAAAGTATATATGGTTGAGACCCTCAACCATATATGGTTGGACCCCCCAAAGATATACACTTGGACCCCTCAAAGATAGATGTTTCACCTGAGGTGAATATATTACCTGATTATCAATGGATTACAAATGCGGCTGGTGCGGGTTTAGTGGGCCTCTAACCAGTTTTCGCCAAAGCCGGAGTCGGCAACGAGGGGTACCTTCATTTGGAAAGCGTTTTGCATTTCCTCGATGACGATGGACTCCACGCGCTGCTTTTCTTCTGGCAGGACGGTGAAGTTGAGTTCGTCGTGTACTTGCAGGATCATCTTGCTGCGGATGCCCTCAGCCTTGAAGCGCTGGTAGATGCGAATCATGGCCACCTTGATGATGTCGGCTGCGGTGCCCTGGATGGGTGCGTTGATGGCGTTGCGCTCGGCAAAGCCGCGCACGGTGGCGTTGGCAGAATTGATGTCGGGCAGGTAGCGGCGGCGGCCAAACAGTGTGGTGACGTAGCCCTGACGGCGGGCTATGTCCTTGGACTGCTCCATGTAGTCGTGCACCTGCGGGAAGGTTTGGAAATAGCCGTCAATCAGCATCTTAGCCTCGTCGCGGGGAATGTCGAGACGCTCAGCCAGTCCAAAGACGGTGATGCCGTAGATGATGCCGAAGTTGGCGCGCTTCGACTTGGTGCGCTCGTCGCGCGTCACCTCGGTGATGGGTTTCTTATAGATGTTGGCAGCGGTGGCGGCATGCAGGTCCTTGCCCTCGCGGAACACCTGAATCATGTTGGCATCGTCCGAGAGGTGGGCCATGACGCGCAGCTCAATCTGGCTGTAGTCTGCCGAAAAGAACAGCTGGCCGGGCTCGGGCACGAAGGCTTTGCGAATCTCCTTGCCGTCCTCGCCGCGCACAGGGATGTTCTGCAAGTTGGGGTCGCTGCTGGACAGGCGTCCGGTGGCCGTGACCGTCTGATTGAAAGAGGTATGGATGTGGCCTGTGTGTGGGTTGATGAGCTTGGGCAGGGTGTCGATGTAGGTGCCTAACAGCTTTTTGAGTCCACGGTGGTCGAGGATGAGGCCGACGATTTCGTGCTTGTGGCGCAGCTGTTGCAGCACCTCCTCAGAGGTGACGTACTGGCCCGTCTTGGTTTTCTTCGGCTTTTCGACTATCTTCATCTTGGCGAACAAGATGTCGCCCACCTGTTTGGGCGATGCGATGTTGAACTGTTCACCGGCCAGCTCATAGATTTTCTGCTCGATGTCGAGCATACGCTGGGTGAGCTGCTTGGAAGTCTCGGCCAGCGAGGAGGTGTCAATCCTCACACCGTTCATCTCCATTTCGGCCAGCACAGGCATCAGCGGCATCTCTATCTGATAAAAGAGGTCCTCACACTCGTGCTTCTTCAGTTCCAGCTCCAGCTTGTTTTTCAGCTGCAGCGTGATGTCGGCATCCTCGCAGGCATATTCATAGACATCGGCAGGTGCAAGGTCGCGCATGGAGCACTGGTTCTTGCCGCGCGGCCCGATGAGTTCGTCGATGTGAACGGTCTTGTAGTGCAGATAGACTTCGGCCATATAGTCCATGTTGTGGCGAAGCTCGGGCTGGATGAGGTAGTGGGCTATCATGGTGTCCCACATGGGTCCGCGGAGCTCAACCCCATAGTTGTGGAGCACCTCGAGGTCGTACTTCAGGTTTTGGCCCACCTTCAAAATGTTGGGGTCCTCATAGAGCGGACGGAAAATGTCGACAATGCGCTGTGCCTGTTCGCGGTCGGGTGGGGTAGGGACGTAGTAAGCCTCATGCTCCTTCACAGAGAACGACAATCCCACCAGTTCGGCGTCGATGGGCGACGTGCTGGTGGTCTCCGTGTCTAAAACGAGAAAATTTTTTGTCCTGAAAAAGTCATAAAGTTTCTTCATTTCCTCCTCATTCTCAATGAGTTGATAGTTGTGAGGCACTGATTTTAACGTCTCAAAACTCGAAAATTCCGGCGCTTTCGTCCCCTCGGTCGCAAATTCTGCAAAGAGATCGAGTTGTCCGTTAGCAGGTTTTTGAATTATTTCAGGTTTTTTAAGAATCTTGTTGGCAAGGCTCTTAAACTCCAAATCTTCCAATAGTTTTCCCAGAATTTCCTCGTTGGGCTCAGAAACTTTCAGTTCGTCGAGGTTGAGTTCGATGGGGACATCGGTCTTGATGGTGGCGAGGAATTTTGACATCTTGATGTCGTCGACATGCTCGGCCACTTTTTTCTGAAGCGCACCCTTGATATCAGTGATGCGACTCAGCATTTCCTCAACGGTGCCAAACTCGTTGATGAGTTTGACGGCAGTCTTCTCTCCCACACCCGGACAACCGGGGAAGTTATCAGCCGAGTCGCCCATCAGGGCCAGGAGGTCGATGACGGCAGTGGTCGATGGAATGCCATATTTTTGCTTCACCTCCTCTACGCCCATTGTCTCGTAGCCTCCTCCGTGACGGGGGCGGTAGATGAACACGTGGTCGCTGACCAGCTGGCCATAGTCCTTGTCGGGGGTCAGCATATAGGTGGTCACACCCTGCGCGCCGGCCTTGGTGGCCAGTGTGCCGATGACATCATCGGCCTCGAAGCCGTCGACTAGCAAGATGGGGATGTTCCACGCCCGTAACAGCTCTTTGATGATGGGGACAGACTGGCTGATGTCCTCAGGGGTGGCCTCGCGCTGCGCCTTGTAGGCAGGGTAGGCCTCGCTTCGGAAAGTAGGGCCGTGGGGGTCGAAGGCCACGCCGATGTGGGTGGGCTGCTCTTTGGTGAGTACCTCCTGAAGTGTATTGAGAAAGCCCATGATGGCTGACGTGTTAAGACCTTTGGAGTTAATGCGCGGGTTTTTGATGAACGCATAGTACGACCTGTAGATGAGTGCGTAGGCGTCTAAAAGAAATAGTTTATCCATAACAATGTGCAATTTTCGCGTAAAATTACTAAAAAATTATTCACTATCCAATTATTTTATGTAATTTTGTGCGAAAAATATTGCAATCATGGATTATCTGAGCATTATCAAACACCCTATTGAGGCAGAATTGAACGAATTCATCGGCCTTTTCGGCCATGCCTTGACTCACGACGACGGCATGCTCGGCTCGGCTTTGAGCCATATTCGTCAGCGTGGCGGTAAGCGCATGAGGCCAATGTTGATTCTGCTCATGGCGCGCAACTATGGTCAGATTTCCAGTGTCACGCAGCACTCAGCCGTAGGACTTGAACTGCTGCACACGGCTTCGCTGGTTCACGATGATGTGGTGGACGAGAGCAGCGAGCGTCGCGGTCAGGCTTCTGTCAATGCTGAGTATAATAATAAGGTGGCCGTGTTGGTGGGTGATTACATCCTCTCAACAGCATTGTTGCATGTGTCGTATACGGGCAATCAGCAGATTATCGAGTATTTGGCTGAATTGGGCCGTACACTTGCTGCAGGTGAGATCTTGCAGTTGTCGAACATCCAGAACCAAGAGATTTCGGAAGAAGTGTATTATCAGGTGATTCAGCAGAAGACGGCAGCTCTCTTTGAGGCTTGCGCAGCCATCGGTGCTCTCTCTGCGGGGGCTGATGCCGAGGCCGTGAAGCAGGCCGGTGAGTTTGGCAAAAACTTAGGCATTATCTTCCAGATTCGTGATGACATTTTTGACTATTACGACTCGAAGGAGATAGGCAAGCCGACGGGCAATGATATGACAGAGGGCAAGCTGACGCTGCCCGTAATCTATGCCCTGAACCATACTGATTTTGAGTCGATGCACACGTTGGCTAAAAAGGTGAAGGCTGGCACTATCAATCCCGATGAAATCGCAGTTCTGGTGGAGTTTACCAAACAGCAGGGTGGGATAGAGTATGCTGAGCAAAGAATGGAGGAATTCAGCCGTCTTTGCACTGATTATATCTCAGAGCACGTCAAAGAAAAGGCTGTCAAGGAAGCCCTGACAGCCTATGTGGATTACGTGATTCAGCGTAATGTTTAACGCTCTCTATCCTATTATCGTGATAGGGATTTAGAAGAACTTTGTCTCATGTCCGACGACCTCGCTCAGCAACAGGTTTGCTAAGCGGCTGGTGCCCATGCGGAACCACTGGTTGGTGAGCCATTTCTCGCCCAGTACTTCCTTGACGATGGTGTACATGATGACGGCGTCCATCGGCGTGTTGAGTCCACCGGCTGGTTTGAAGCCAATCTGGATACCGGTCTTTTCGTAGTATTCCTTAATGGCCTGACACATGACGTAGGCAGCCTCTGGTGTGGCAGCAGGCTCTAACTTTCCGGTGGAGGTCTTGATGTAGTCGGCACCGGCATACATGGACAGAATGGAGGCTTTCTTGATGTTGGATGCGGTCTTCAGACAGCCAGTTTCCAAGATGACTTTCATCTTCTTGTCACCGCAGACAGCCTTCAGTTCAGCGATTTCATCGGCAACTGTCTCATAGTCGCCACTGAGGAATTTGCCCACTGACATGACAATGTCAATCTCTGTGGCACCGTCCTTGACAGCCAGTGCTGTCTCGGCTACCTTAACCTCGATGAGAGCTTGGGAGGAAGGGAAGGAACCGCTGACGCAGGCTATCTCAACACCGTCAACCTCCAACGTCTCAGAAACTGTCTTCGCAAAGCACGGATAGACGCAAATGGTGGCCACGTGGGGCAGTTCAGGATATTGTTCATCGAAGGCATTGACACGCTCAGTGAAAGCCATTACGCTCTCCTCAGAATCTGTCGTTTTCAACGTGGTCAGCTCTACACTGCCCATCAGGAATTTCTTGACTTCCAAGGTATCGTTTTCAGGTACTTTCTCGGCAATAATTTTCTTTACCGCCTCGCGTACCTCGTCGTCGTTGATGTCTGTATTGTACAGACTCAATGCTTTCTCGTACTTGTTTTCTTGTTCTTTCATAGTTTTTACCGTATAACTTTATTGTTTGTTTTTCAAGATTTCATGCTTTTAATTTCTCATTGTTAATATGACGTTCTTTGTCGCGTTTTGTCTTCTTTTCTATGTTCTTTTCCAGCTCCTCTGTCAGGTCTACACCTGTTTGGTTAGCCAGACACAGTAGCACCCATAGTACATCAGCCATCTCGTCGCCAAGGTTCTCCTTTTCACCGGCTTTGAAGCTCTGGTCGCCATACTTTCGAGCTATCACGCGGGCCAGTTCGCCTACTTCTTCTGTCAGTACGGCCATATTGGTCAGCTCTGAGAAATAGCGAACACCGTATTGCTTAATCCACTGGTCTACAGCGTCTTGTGCCTCACGTATCGTCATAGTCTTAGTATCATTTGTGCCACTAATATGAGGATGGCCAGAAGTAGGATTATGATATTCTGGCGGTTCTCACGTTCATATTCTTTCCAATGAAAAGCTTTGTAGAGAAAGGTGATCAGCCATAGCAGTAAGCCCAACAGGCAAGGCCACATGCCGAAGTTGCTGCCCCAAATCCAGGAAAATACAATGCCAATGATGACCAGGATGAGCCCTGATACTTCAATTTCTCTTAAATATTTCTTCATGATTATTCTTTGTTTTTAGTATCCATGCATATGGTGACTGGCCCATCGTTGAGCAGTTCTACTTTCATGTCAGCTCCAAACTCACCGGTTCCTACCGTTTCACCGATAGCTGTCTCCAACTTCGTGCAAAATTCTTCATAGAGTGGAATGGAATGTTCGTGGCTGCCAGCCCTGAACCAACTGGGCCGATTACCTTTCTTATAGCTGGCATAAAGGGTAAACTGGCTGACTACCAATGCTTTACCATGAACATCCGTGATACTGAGGTTCATTACGTGCTGGTCATCGTCAAAGACTCTGAGTCCTGCTATTTTCTTTACCAGCCAGTCAACATCCTCTGACGAATCTTCATTGCATACGCCCAATAGGATGAGAAAACCTTGTTGGATAGTGGACTTGACCTTTCCATCAATGGTGACTCTGGCGTGGCTAACTCGCTGTATGACTGCTCTCATGTTTGCAAAGGTACAATTAATTTCTGAATCTACCAAATTCGGCTTTAAATATGTTGGTGTTAAGTTTTCTCCGCTCCGTTCGTAAGCGGCCCTTGCTTCTTCCCGTCATTGCTCTGCTCCGTCTGTGTTATTGCTCCACTTCGTCTGCATTATTGTGGAAGTAATTGTAGATAATCTCTGCTTTCGAAGGCCCGATAATTTCTGTGAGCGCAGGCAGTTCAGCCTCGCGGATTCGTTTGACGGATTTGAGTGCTTTTAGTAGTTCGTCACGCGTTTTGGGACCGATGCCCTTGATGTTGTCCAACTCCGAGTGTAAAGCGTGTTTAGAACGCTTTTCTCGGTGGAAAGTGATGGCAAACCGGTGTACTTCATCCTGTAATTGTGTCAGTACTCGAAAGAGTTCTGATTCAGTCTTCATACCGATTACCCTTGGTGGGAAGCCATATAAGAGTTCGTTGGTGCGATGCCTGTCGTCTTTAGCCAATCCTGCAATTGGTATATCGAGCCCTAATTCGTCTTGAACGGCTTGTCGTATGACCTCCATCTGACCCTTTCCACCGTCAGCCACGATCAGGTCGGGTAGGGGCTGTTCTTCTTCTATCAGGCGGTGGTAGCGTCTCCATACGACTTCTTTCATCGAGGCATAATCGTCTGGTCCTACCACTGTTTTGATGTTATATTTCCTGTAGTCTTGCTTCGACGGTTTCATTTTTTTGAATACCACACAGGCGGCAACGGCATCCGATCCAGAAATGTTTGAATTATCGAAACACTCAATTTGATAGGGCATTTTAGGTAAGTGCAACATGTCTTGCAATTCCTTCATGAGGCGCACTTGTTTTTGTTCTGGGTTCAACTTTTCTGCCTGTTTCAACCTGTCGAACTTGTATTGTCTTCCATTCATCAGCGATAGTTCCAAAAGCGTCTTTTTATCGCCTCTTTGGGGTACCGTTATCGTGACATCTTTCAGGTCAATATTTACTTCTTCGGGTAATATGATTTCTTTGGCGTTGCTTTTAAATCGACTTCGCATTTCCACGATGGCTAACTGTAGTAGTTCTTCATCTGTTTCATCCAGTTTCTTCTTGTATTCGAAGGTAAAGCTTTGATTAATTTGGCCATTTGAGACGTGGATATAGTTGATGAAAGCCACCTTTTCATCGTTCGTAATTGTCAGCACGTCCACATTGTTTATCGTGTGGCTGACCACCTCGCTCTTGGCCACGAACTGCTCTATCAGCTGATAGCGTCGTTTCACTTCTTGTGCTTCCTCAAAGCGAAGTTCTTCGGCCAGCATCATCATTTCGTCACGCATCTGTCGCAATACCTCACGAGTGTTTCCTTTCAGTATTTCGCGTACCTGTTCGATATTCTTTTGATAGTCCTCTAATGATTGCTTTCTGATGCATGGTGCCCCGCAATTCTTGATGTGGTATTCCAGGCATACCTGATATTTTCCTTGTTCCACACCCTCCTGTGTCATCGGTTGTCTGCATGTTCTAGGCCGATAGAGTTTTTTTATCAGTTCCAGCATTCCATGCATCGTTGAGATGTGGGAATAGGGTCCATAGTAGGTCCCCCATTTCTTGTTAATGGTTCGTGTACTGAATATGCGAGGAAGATATTCTTTCGTGACACAGATGCTGGGGTAGGTCTTGCCGTCTTTCAACAATACGTTGTATCGTGGGTTGTACTTCTTGATGAGTGCGTTCTCTAACAGCAGTGCATCTTCCTCGGTATTCACCACCGTATAACTGATATCCCATATCTTGGATACCAGTACCTTGGTCTTAAATCGGTCTACCTCTGTATGGAAGTAAGATGAGACTCGACTTTTCAGGTTTTTGGCCTTGCCTACATAAATGATTGTGCCGTCTGCATCATAGTATTGATAGCTGCCAGGTTTCTCTGGCATTGCCTTTACTATAGCTTTTAACTTTGTCAGCCGGGCCTCATTTTCTTCCTTTGTCATATAGCTAATGTTTCACGTGAAACCTTATATAACCATAAGCGTAGTGAGATCTATACCCTTAAACAGGTCACGGCCGTGAAGTCCTTCGTCAGTTATTTCTATTATAAAGTTCATGTAAATCTGCTTTGGGTTGAAGTGCTTCACTAATTTGTATACAGCTTTTGCCGTTCCTCCTGTTGCTAACAGGTCATCATGGATTAGAACGACATCATCCGATTCTATGGAATCCATGTGCATTTCAACGGTATCCACACCATATTCCTTGCTAAATGATTCTTTGATGACAGTTGCTGGTAACTTGCCGGGTTTTCTTGCCAAAACGACACCGCATCCTAATTTGCCAGCTAATGCTGCAGCCATAATGAAACCTCTGCTTTCAACTCCAACAACTTTGGTGATTCCTTTGTCTTTGTAAAGTTCGTACATCTCGTCGAGCATAATTTTCATGCACTCCGCGTTCTTGTACAGTGTAGTTACATCGCGAAAGTTAATTCCTTTTTTTGGAAAGTCAGGAATGCACCTAAGATTCTCCATTAACACTTTGTTGTTCATAATTCTCAATTTTATCGTTATAATAATTTGTTTTAGTTCTCTTATTGTTTCACGTGAAACACAAGTTTTGGCTGTGTGTTATTATATTGTTTCTTTTCTCCCTGAATGCTGAGGTGTCGTCGTAGCTGTTTTATCTACCTAACAGCACCAGCATAGCATTGACGTCACTGGGCGATACGCCAGGGATGCGGCTTGCTTGTGCCAGTGTCTCAGGCTGTATCTTTTCTAATTTCTGTCGTGCTTCCGTTGAAATGGCAGTCAGGTTAGGGTAGTCAAAATGTCCTTTGATTTTGATATTTTCCAGACGGTGCATCTTTTCTGCTACCTGTCGTTCGCGCTCTATGTAGCCTTTATATTTAATGTGTATTTCAGCAGCTTCTGCAATTTCCTCTTTGCGGTTAGGGAGACGCTCGATGACTTCACGAAATTCTGGCACAATATCGTATAGCTTTTGGAAGTTGAGTTCAGGACGTACCACCAAATCCTCCAGCTTGCAGCCATAAACGAGTGGGGTAGAGCCTATCGCCTCTAACGCCCCATTGACCATCTTTGGCTTGATAGCCAGTGTCCGACAAAATTCTTCGATTTCTTCAATAGCTTTTTTCTTTTGCATCCACCAGTCGTAACGATCTCGTTTAGCAATGCCCAGCTCATAGGCTTTTTCCGTCAGTCGTGCGTCGGCATCATCTTGCCGTAATAGAATGCGATACTCCGCTCTCGATGTAAACATACGGTAAGGCTCATCGACTCCTTTAGTCACCAAATCGTCTATCAGCACACCAATGTATGCCTCGTCCCTTTTCAGTTCAAAGGTTTTGCTTACTGCAATACCGTCGCAACCCGCAGAACCTGCCAGCAATGCTGCATTGATGCCGGCTATCGTACCCTGACCACCAGCTTCTTCGTAACCTGTGGTACCGTTCACCTGTCCTGCAAAGAACAATCCACCGATAACCTTTGATTCCAACGAGTGTTTCAGTTGTGTTGGGTCGAAGAAGTCATACTCAATAGCATAGCCCGGCCTGTAAACGCGAACATCTCTGAGTGCCGGAATCTGTCGTAGCGCCTCTATCTGTACGTCCATGGGTAGCGACGACGAGAAACCATTCAGGTACATCTCGTTGGTGTCCGTTCCTTCAGGTTCCAGGAATAGCAAGTGCTGGGGACGTTCTGGGAACGTTACTAACTTGGTTTCTATTGATGGGCAGTATCGTGGTCCGATGCTTTGTATCTGTCCGTTGTAAAGTGGAGAGTCGTCGATGCGGTTTCTCAGAGTGTTGTGCACCTCTTCGTTTGTGTAGCAGATCCAGCATGGCAATTGTGGCAGATTCTTCCCTTCGCCCATGTAACTGAACTTATAGTTGTTTCGGTCGCCATCTTGACGTTCCATGTCCTCGAAATGCACACTTCTGCGGTCGATTCTGACAGGTGTTCCTGTCTTCATTCTGTATGACTTAATCCCTTGACGTTCAACACTTTCCGTCAGTTTGTGCGCTGCGGGTTCTGCACATCGTCCACCTTCTACTTGTTTGCGTCCGACATGCATCATGCCATTAAGGAATGTACCAGCAGTGATGATGACACATCGGGCTTTGATTTCAACTCCCCAGATTGTCTTCACGCCAGTTATCTTCCCATTTTCCACACATATTTCCTCAACCTGATCTTGCCAGATGTCGAGGTTGTCTGTGTGGTCGAGCGTTTCCCTCCATGTTGTAATGAATTTCGCCCTGTCGCATTGTGCTCTCGGACTCCACACCGCAGGTCCCTTTCCCATGTTAAGCATGCGGAACTGTATTGTTGTTGCGTCGGTGACGAGTCCCATTTGTCCGCCCAGAGCATCTATTTCGCGCACAATCTGTCCTTTCGCTATTCCTCCCACAGCAGGATTGCAACTCATCTGCGCAATTTTATTCATATCCATCGTCACGAGACAAGTCTTTGCCCCGAGGTTGGCTGCAGCAGTAGCTGCTTCACATCCAGCATGACCACCGCCAACTACCACGATGTCGTATTTCATTTCCATAGTAGCTATATCTCCGACAAAGTTACATAAAATCGAGTGCAGTACAAAAAGAAATTGTTCTTTTTTAACGCCGAGATATGGTAACTTCTTCATTCATAAGGATGGAAATGTTACATAAAATCGAGTGCAGTACAAAAAGACGAGTTGTTGAGCAAAGCGAAAAAATTATTCTTTTTTATGCCGAGATAATGTTATTCAATGAAAAAAGAGATTTGATTTTGTATTATAACGGAATATTGTTAATTTTGCAGATAGAAAGCTGTTTAACACTAATCTTTTACATTATCCTAAAATCCGCAACTAATAGTCCTGCAGACTAATTTTGTTGCCAGGTGTCCTGCTTGGCGATTTTCTCGCCTCTATAGCCGTGTTAATGCATGGTCCTTACACACCTTCCCCT
>ERZ842401.2893-NODE-2893-length-22057-cov-6.453322_pt1 | contig 22057 bp, 16 predicted proteins | sample MGYA00521270_ERZ842401 | MGnify/ENA primary metagenome ERZ842401 (study PRJEB31892, sample SAMEA3878208) | bioreactor metagenome | biome: Moose rumen | place: Sweden | collected 2011-10 | study: EMG produced TPA metagenomics assembly of the PRJEB12797 data set...
TCCCTTCCGATCTGGTATGTCTTCCAGCTTCCGGAGACCTTGCAGAGAACCATCGTGGCCGAGTAGGCATCGCCCCCCTGGCTGTTATATACGAGGCTTACCGAAGGGGCGTAACGGCAGGGAGACGTCCCTATCGGCACACTCACCGTCCTTCCCCCCGTAGGGCTCACGGACACCTCGTGGAGCACCATTCCGACAGCATACTCCCCGGAAGGAGTGCTCTCTACCCTCCTGACCCGGAAATGGCCGGGAGAGATGCTTGTAGTCCCGGCTCCCGTCACCTGCAACTCCTCTCCAGTCCCCGCATCGTTCAGCACACCGGCTCCGGGAAAGCCCTGTGCATGCGCCCCTCCAAGTATCACAGGATCGCCGGGCCGAATAATCGGCGGCGCTATGATCCCGGGATCAAAGCCGCTGCTCCTCCCCGTCCTGTTCCCCGCCTCGTCATATGTATAGCTCTGCCCGAAGGACAGAACGGGGAAAAGAAGTGATATAAATATGAGAAGCCTGGAGCGCATGGTGATAATTTAATGATATATGATGAGAACATCCTATGCCTCAAAGTTAACAAATACTAATCAGAATCCAAAAGTTGATTATCTTTGCACTTTCTTGATAGTTATGGCAGGAATAATCACAGAAAAAAAGGGAGATCTCGGTAGAAGTCCGGAGAAGATTAGCGGCTGGCTTGCAATCAGTCCGCTCTTTGTATTTCTTGCCATCTATGTACTGACATCGATACTGGCGCATGACTTTTATAAGGTCCCTATCACGGCGGCTTTTATCGTAGCCTCCGCATATGCGCTCGCTATCACCAAAGGACAGAATCTCGACGGGAGGATCTCTATTTTTTCTTCCGGAGCAGGTGATAAGAATGTGCTGCTGATGATATGGATCTTTGTCCTTGCAGGAGCATTCGCAGCTACCGCCAAAGACATAGGTTCCATTGATGCGACCGTCAATTTCGCACTTCGTTTCCTTCCGGGGAAGCTCGTATTCGCCGGAATCTTCCTTGCTTCATGCTTTATATCGATGGCAATAGGGACTAGCGTAGGAACAATCGTAGCCCTTGTCCCGGTTGCATGCGGCATCGCGGCAGAGACCGGAGTTGATACCGCTTTTATGACAGCGATTGTCGTAGGAGGCGCTTTCTTCGGGGACAATTTGTCGTTTATCTCCGATACCACCATCGCTGCCACCAAGACTCAGGGGTGCTCCATGAGTGACAAATTCAAAGCGAACGCTGCCATTGCCATCCCGGCAGCGCTGATTGTAACTGGAATCTATGTATTTCAGGGCCTCAGCGTCGACTTTACCCCTGAAGCAAGGGCCATCGATTGGGTCAAAATGATTCCTTATTTATTGGTAATTGTCCTTGCCCTTGTCGGGATGAATGTAATCGGAGTCCTGGCCATCGGGATAGCCGCCAACTTCATTATCGGGGCGGCTACCGGCACCATCGGATGGGTAAATTTTCTAGCCTCTGCAGGAGGGGGGATAAGTGGTATGGGAGAGCTTATAATAGTGACCCTCCTCGCAGGAGGCATGCTGGAACTCATCCGGTATAATGGAGGCATTGAGTTTATAATCAATGGACTGACAAGAAGGATTCATGGACGAAGGGGAGCAGAATTCAGCATCGCCGCCCTCGTCTCCCTCGCTAATATTTGCACCGCTAACAACACTATAGCCATTATCACAACCGGCGGAATTGCTAGAAATATCTCCAAACAGTTCAAAATTGATCCCCGAAAAAGCGCCAGCATCCTCGATACTTTCTCCTGCATGATTCAGGGAATTCTTCCCTATGGAGCCCAGATGCTTATGGCCTCAGGACTCGCCGGCGTGTCCGGGGTTGCCATCATCGGCAACCTGTACTACCCCTTCGCACTCGGCATTTTAGCCATGCTGTCAATTGTCTTCCGCTTTCCAAGAAACATCTAATAGTCAAAGGTTTATGAAAAAGAAGAAAGATCAATGGCTCCCGGAAGAAGGAAAGAAAGTACTGCTGCACACATGCTGCGCCCCATGCTCGGGAGCGATAGTAGAGTATCTCGTCCAGCGAGGAATAAGGCCGGTAATCTTTTATTCCAACTCGAATATAACTCCAAGGGGAGAATATGACAAGAGGCTCAATGAATGCATCAGATACGCCGAGAAATGGGGTCTAGAAATAGTTGACGATGATTATGACCATAAAGACTGGCTCTGCATTTCCAAGGGGCTGGAAAAGGAGCCGGAAAGAGGCCTCAGATGCCTCGAATGTTTCCGTTACCGCCTGACAAGAGCCGCCATGTACGCATCCAGAAACGCCTTTGACTATCTCGCAACCACTCTCGCCTCCTCCCGCTGGAAAGATCTGGAGCAGGTCGACGAAGCCGGCAAATGGGCGTGCAGCCTGTTTCCAGGAGTGGAATGGTGGGGCAGATCCTGGAGGACTGGCGGTCTTCAGGAGAGACGAAATGAAATCATTAAAGAGGAGAATTTCTACAACCAGCTTTTCTGCGGCTGCGAGTTCTCCCCGAGGCCCGAAAACAATTATCAGCGCACTTCAAACGAGGTTTCCGAATAGATGGGCGCCCCGGAAGCATCGATTCCTTCGACGACTACTTTGAATACTCCCGGATAAGAAGGTGTCCTAATTTCTATCCTCTTTTCTTTCCCTGCCTCGAGAGTGACTGCCGGGTGCCAGTAAAGCGTCTGGCGATAGTCTTTTTCGGGGTAAGGAATTTCCTTCGCTGTCAAAGCGACGGGATAAGATACTCCCTTGAAATCATACACCCTCGTCTGGTCGGAAAAACGGACGGCCGTGATATTGTTTCTCATGGTCACGAAATTGACGACTGCGCTAAACACGCGGTGGCCAAGCAGATATGAGTAGGGATATATCTCAATGTCGCTAAGGAGCATGGCATCGAACGAGATCAGCTTGTTCTGGTCTGACATGGGCACACCGTCAAGAAGGGTAAGCACGTTGCTTTGATAACTGAACTGCTTCCCGGCCGGATCACTGTAAAGGACGGAAAAGTGACGGTTGTCCTTCTTCCCGGTGATTTTGAGCTGCTTGACAATCTCCACGCATACCTCGTCCATCGTTGGGAAACGGACATAGTCATCAAGATGATAAACTATGCAGCCTTCCTTGGTAATAAGTTGGCTCACTCTGGCAGGGAGAAATTCAACAAGGGTATCTACCCCGACAGCGAGGTTCTCTCGAAGGGCAAGATTGCGGAAGCGAAGAGGCTCTAGAAGAGATGAAGACAAGTAGAGCGGCTCCACGGGGTCAGGAGCGACATTGATGAAGGGGGATTTCATGGAAATATGGGCATTTCTCCCGGTATCGGAACTACAGAGTTCGCATATGATTTCCCTCTCGCCATAGATATTATTGGTATAAAAGACCATGGATCCATCCGGCGCAACTGGCGAAGCATAAGTATCTGCCATCTCCCCGGAAGAAGAGATGAAAGCCGTCAAACCAACATCGGAAGCAACTGATTTCCAGTCATCTCCGACAAGATTTGCATATAGAATCTCTCCGTCGTACTCAGGGACTAGGTGGCCAGTGACAGCAACACTCCCTGGAGAAGGTAGTCCTTCGACAAACTCTTTGACCTTCGGACCTGCCGGCTCCAAGATACCATCGTCATAATAGACAGAAACGCTAACGGAAGCATCCTCTCCGCCATTATTATCAATTGTCACCGGGAAGACAGATGAAGTCTTGGCACTGCGGCTAATGACAACGCCGGTCTTGCCTGATACTTCGGGAGAAAGCCTCTTGACAGAATTATATCCCTCGGAATCAAGTATTTCCACTCCTCCTTTGACTCTTGACGTAGTAGAAGTATTAAATACCGAAATGACTTTTGAGAATGAAAGATAGTCTTTACCGCTCTCATTACGGTTCTGGGTAGTATAAGCATAGAGTCGGTAGTTGCCGGTCGGCATAGAGGAAGGGAGCAGGATGTATCCTGAGCCCCTTCCGCCGAGAAGCGAGATTTTGGCCGTCACGCTGCCAGTTCCTTCTGCGGCAAGCTCGAGATATGCCACACTGCTAAGGTCGGAAGGGACAGGTCCCCCTGAGACATCAAGGCAGAAAAGAGAGCAGAAAACCTGCTCGCCAGCAAGATATACATTCCTGTCTGTCGACACATACACCCTCTCTACCGGGGCGGAGATGGCCTCAATGCAAATGGCGGCAAATAATATTGATGCGAATATCTTTTTCATAACTATTCATGGGTTGTAGGCCAGTCTGCCGGCTTATTTTTATTTCCTCCTTCGAGGGTACAATCCACACAGCGCACCTGAGCCCAATAGACCCTCTCTGAATCAGGAGGAATGATTGCCGGACTATAGCCCATATTGTACCACTGCAAAGGAGTAAATCCTTCCGCTTCAGGATCGTCCGGATTGAAATTGAAGTCGGGGAGGAAAAGTTGTTCGTCCGGTCGTCTCCATTTGGAGTAACGGCCGTCAATATATGTCGAGACTAGCGACTCGGTAATCACGTCGACATAGCCGAGGACGAGTTCTGAAGGATTCGCCTCACAAACGACATTCCCTCTCATTTCGCTCGGGGTAGGTGCGAACAGGCTTCCTCCGGTATTAGAATTGGCCTGCAAGGTCTTATGGAAAAAGTACCCATCACGGGAAATACCTTTCATGCGGACATCAATCCGATACATTTCCATAATACGCTTGCTGGTCCTGGATATTGTCCGGAATACCTGCTTTGCAATGGTGTTCTCGGAGAGATTCTCAGTGGAAACGAGAGTTGATTCTCTTGAACTCGATTTTGCCCAGCAATAGTATTTAGGATCCACAAGGACTTCTCTTTCGACATATGATAACCTCCTATCGAGATCTACGTCAAAATTAAGGTAGTAATCCGGCATAAAATCGGCATGGTACTCATATGTCTCCTCATAATTCCACCGGTAGTACCTGCTACTCTGTGAACTTCCTTTCAATTTCAAACCGATATAGACATAGTCATCATCGGTTTCAACTGTAATCTCGTCAGGGGTCGGAGCGATGGAGACATCCATCCACTGAGTGCTATAGACAGCATCCCCTTCCTCGTAAACAAGTCTATACTGCTTATCCAGAGGCGTTTCTGCAAGATCGAACTGATAAGTTATTTTGTCCACCCCACCCTGAAGCTGGAATCCGGGATAATACTCTCCACTACTGCAATAAATAGTCATCTTTCCATCTCTTCCGGGGGCAACAACCTTGTCCCCATCTTCTGAATCAGAGTAATTGCTGAAGGGAGTCATGCAAGAAACACTTATCATACACCAGCCTCCAAGAATTATGTCCCCGTCAAACACGAAAGCTTTTTCCGGCACCTGATCCGTCTCGATATCGAAAGGATAGACACACGAGAGAGCGACAAGCGCACACGCTATGTAGATCAGTATCTTTTTCATCAGAAGATCAGATTAAAGTTGATGTAGGGAATCTGGGTCGCAAAAACGGAGACCATATAGCCGTTAGGGACAAATCCTCCGTCCGTAGTGTAGTACACCGAATAAGGATTCTTTCTGCCGGTGACATTATAGACTCCTATAGTGATTGAAGAGTGAGTAAGGGCCTTCAAATAGTGCCCCGGGTCGATATTGATAGCCGCATCAAGCCGGAAGTAGTCCGGGATGCGATAAGCATTTCTTTCAGAATAAGCAAGTCTGTATCCGCCGTCATAGATATATGATCCGATAGGGATCGTAACGGGACGGCCGGTGGAATAGTCGAGATTAAGAGAGAGGCTGTAACGGTGGGTGAAAGCATAATTGAGGGCGACCTTGACATCATGGGGCTTATCATAAGGTGCCTGATACCAATCGCCTCCATTTATTGTCGCCACTCCCCTGTCGGTCATCTCGCGGAGCAAAGTGCGGGAATATGTGTATGAGGCCCACCCGCTGAGCCTTCCTGTTGTCTTCTTGACCATGAATTCAACGCCATAGGCCCTTCCCTTGACGGGAACAAGAGCATCGGAAAGGTTCTCATTCATGGTAAGCTCGGCACCCGACTTATAGTCGAGATAATTGTACATATTCTTCCAATAAGTTTCCAATGACAAGTCTATACCGGTATCGAGGCTCGTCCAATACCCTCCGAGTGCAGCCTGAAAGCCGTCTGTTGGCTTTATCGAAGCGTCAGAGAGCTTCCACGTATCCATCGGAGAGATGGCGGAAGTATTGGAGATGAGGTGGATATATTGACGAAGAGTATTGAATCCGGCCTTTAAGGAGATATTTTCCTTCGGGGAATACTTTCCGGACAACCTGAGCTCCGGGATACCATAAAAATGGAATTTCGAGGCCGACATAAAGCCGGAGAGCCTGAGTCCGGTCTCGACAGAAAGCTGCTCAGAAATCGAATATGTATCGCTTGCAAAGGCAGCCGCCTCGACGGCGTATTCCCTGGAAAGGGAACGGGGAGCGACCAGAGAGGAATCGTTGAGGGGTTTCATGATTCCCGGGTCAAGGGCATAGAGCACTCCCTCAACTCCATATGAAAGCACATGCCTTTCGCCAAGAGGCCTTTTGATGACAGCCTTCAGACTCCCTTGATTGATATTCGTCGTCACCGAATAATCATTCATATACTGATAGATATCAAAAGTGTTCACGAAGCCGTCATAAGCGGCGGTGACTTTCAGAGAGTGGGAAGGCTCATCGAATTCATGTGTCCAAACAAGCGAAGCATCCATATTGGAATAATTGAAATCCTCTCCCTCGCTGAACGCGAACCGATCTTTTGCCCAGTAAGCGGAAAACTTCAGGGAGTTGGATTCATCGAACCGATGTGTTATTCCAAGATTGGCATCTCCGAATCCTGCCTCACCGCCATAGTAGTTGCTGTCCTTCGGGAGACGCTTCAGAATCCAATCCGAATAGGTCATTCTGCCGCCAAGAATAAAAGTCGTCTTGCCGCGAGAGATAGGGCCTTCGAGATGGAAACGGCTGGTCAAGAGGCCAATACCCAAAGTCCCAGTCACCTTCTCCGGATTGCCTTCCTTGCTCCTGACCGAGAGGACGGAGGAGATTCGGCCTCCGTATTCAGCAGGAATAGAACTCTTATAAAGCTCCACATTCTCGACTATGTCTGGATTGAATGAGGAGAAAATCCCGAACATATGGGTAGGATTGTAGATTGTATTGCCGTTAAAGAGAATAAGGTTTTGGTCGGAGGCACCGCCTCTTACATTGAAGCCTCCTGACGCTTCACCTACGGATTTGACCCCCGGAAGCGTCATGACCGCCTTAAGAATATCACCTTCCCCGAACGCAGTCGGAATCTTGGAAATAGTCTTCATACTGACCTTCTCAATGCCCATTTGAGTCGTACGGTGATTTGCCATACTTTCGGCTGACACGACTGCGGGCTTAAGAGCCGTTATCCTTTCGGACATCGCAACATCCAAACCTCCGGGTCCATCCAGCTGAATATTTATATGGAGGTCTTCTTTAGTTGTCTCATTGAAATTCAAGTAGTTCTCCCCTAAAGGGAGGGTAATACTATAGCGGCCGGAGGAATTAGTCCTGGCATAAGTAGAAGTCTTGTCATCATAGATAACCACTCCCGGAAGAGGCTCTCCGCTCTCTGCGTCAGTGACTGTTCCACTGATTGTAGCCTTTGTAAGGCCTTGCCTTGGAACGCCTATTACATAGAGTTTGTTTTGATATGTGACCGAAAGATTATCATTCGATGATGCATCTTCGACCTCCTTGACCTCATCGAAATAGCCCGCGGGAAGGTCTCTGCCGGATGAAGAAAGAGGCTTAACTGAGATTGATGGCTCTGAACCCATATTACCTCCAGGATGCCACACTCCCATCCTCTTGTGAATCATCCCCGAACTTAGACCCGGATGGTCAAGCATATTCATGACAAGGGAAACGTAGATATCAAAGGGAGCCTCTCCGATGTTCATCGTCTTCACATACTCCCGAATCTCCCCTCTTCTTGTCTTGAATCGTTTCGCCAGATTCTTTTTCCCATTGAGCCTAGTAAGCGACCCGTCTTCATTGATCAGCCAGGTCTTTGATGAATAGCGAAAATATGTTATTACTTCTTGGCTATAATCATCAGCATAGTAGCCTATCACATCTCCGTTCTTGTCCCCTGGATTGGATTCAAGAAATTTTATAACCTGCTTGACAACAGGTATTTCCCCATCATGGATAACCTCAAAGAATCCTTCCGGAGCCGAAGCGAACCCAAGATACTGAAGATTGACAAAGAGCTGGTCTCCCCTTGTAAACCATGCAACCTGATCCCTCTCGGGAGTCAAGGGAGCATAATTGCCATCCGGCTTAACGCAGAGAAGCTGCTGATAGGAATCGAGATTAGTCTCGACCCCGCTGTACAACTTACCGTTGTACATGACCTCTCCTGCCTTGAATCCCTCGGCATCTACATAGTATGTCCCATTATAACGGAACGTAAAAGGAGATGAAATTCTTCCCCTATATAAGACAGAAAGCGACTCGTCTCCATCTTTGACCGGCTTGACTTCCTGCGCTTGCACTGCAAGGGGGACTGCAAGAAGGACCGGTAACATCCACTTCAATTTCATACTGCAAAAATACGCAACTTCTTGATATAATTATCCAAGAGATACAAATAATTTGGTAGCTTATAAATACAAGAATACCAAATTGTTGGGATTGTCCTGTCAAGTCAAGGCCGCTATTTTTGCAAATGAAGATTGAGATTATCAAGCCATATAGTTAAAAAGTTCAGATCCTTTTAATTGTTGTGGGAAAGAGGTAGCTGTGAAGCCGGCCTCTTTTCTTTATAATAAAAAATATTGTAACTTTGATAGCACCTATTAGTGAACCGATTATGACTGATTTTAAATACGGCAATGCCGATGGCAGACTCTCGGGAAAGATAAAAGCCGCCGACCTGCTGCAACAGAATATCAATATTCTTGGAGTGTTCTCCAGAATGGGAATTCCTCTAAGACTTGGGGATTTCACCATTGAGGAACTCTGCCACAAATACAAAGTTGATACAGCGACCTTCCTACTGGTTTGCAATATCTATACTTCTGATGATTATGTTCCCTCCGATCAAGAACTATCGGAAGTTAAGATGAACGAAATACTTAGCTATCTGAGACTTTCCCATAAATACTATCTCACAAGTGCTCTTTCTTCTCTTGCCGCGACTCTGGATCAATTAATGGAGCCTTGCGGGGAGACTCAAAGAAAGGTCCTCCAAAATTTTTATCTTGACTACAAAAGGGAGATTGAAAAGCATTTCGAATACGAAGAAACAAATATCTTCCCCCTTGCGGAAGCAATCGCATGCGGGAAGAAACTCAGCAGCAACATTTTCGATCAGATTGAAGATGACCACAGCAATATAGAAGAGAAGATTCACGACCTTAAAAGTATCGTGATGAAATACCTTCCTTCCGAATGTAAAGAAGATATTATAACGGTGACCCTTCTCATGATCTATTATCTCGAGAAAGATCTTGAAAGGCATACCGCGATCGAGGATACAGTCCTCATGCCTTTAATGATGCGGTCCAATGGAGAATAAGAAGAGAATAGCACTGATAGTCCCTTCCCAACTAATCGTTAAGGGGATTGGTTCGATTCTCTCGGAAATGGGTGAATTCAGGGTCGACTACGTTTTAGATGACCTTTCACCTTCTAGCGAGAATAGGCTTAAGAATAGTCCTGTCGACCTAGTTATTGTCGACCCTCTGATTTTTGATTTTGAGGCACGAAGGGATGTAAAAAGCAGAATAGCCAACATTATTGACGCTCCGTGTATAGCCCTTCAGACCTGTCTTTCAGACGACAATGGCTTCAAACAGTTCGACGGGACAATTTCCCTTTACGATGCTCCAGCCTCTATCATCAAAAAACTCCGGAAGGCAGCTGAAACGCAACAAGAAATCTCCCATTCCGAGAGCGAAGAACTATCTTCGAGGGAAAAGGAGATTCTCGTCTGTGTAGCCAAGGGAATGCTCAACAAAGAAATTGCCGACTACTACAATATTTCAATTTATACTGTCATTACCCACCGCAAGAACATCACCCGAAAGACAGGGATCAAGACAGTAGCAGGACTGACTGTCTATGCTCTTCTGAACAATCTTATAGATATCAATTCTATTGAATAGTCAACTGTTAAGGATTCTCGAAATAATAACCGCATCACTAAATTGAATCGACGAATTTGACAACCGCATCGCGGTCTTCTTTCGAAAGATTATAGAATTTCACCGCCGACTCATAAGCATCGCTTTCCTTGCTGAACCCGTGCCACATTATCGCCTCAAGCGTATTTCGTGCACGGCAATCGTGGAGACGATCTGCCGCTCCGGTATTTACCTGAGACAGGCCACGGCCCCAAAGAGGAGTCGTCCGGCACCATGTTCCATGGATATCGTTGGCCATGAAAAGACGATGCTGCACAAAGTCAGAGTAAGGATAAATGGTCTGATTGGCATAACGAGGAAGGGGCTTTTTGCCATTCATGGCAGGTGACCAGTAATTATCCTCCCTGGTTTTCCATTCCGGACGGTGGCATGCTGCACATCCCATTGACTTGAAGAGATCCTTTCCACGCTGGACACTCTTGTCCTGAAGATTACGTGCACGAGGAATAGCGAGCCCCCTGTGCCATACCATGAAGTCATAGAATTCATCCGCCGTCATCTCCGGCTCGAAGTTATGGTACTTATTGTCAAACTGATTGGTGGAAGGACTGAGCAGGGCGAGAACAGCTTCGCTGATCTCTTCATCCGTCACTTTACCATCCTTATTGACATCGCAATAATACGGTGATTTTTCTCCTTCCGCCCTTATGGCAGCAATAACGTCTGCATTCTTCGACATCGCTGTGGCCCAGGCAAGGGTCGTATACAGATACGGACGGTCGGGACGGGAAACATTGGTGATATTCCAGATTGCATTGGCTCCGGCACCATCTTGAAGAGTTCCTCTTGTCATGGCATAAGTAAACTTCTTAAGAAGTTTGCCGTCCCTGTATTTGTCGCGCTCATAATAACTGCCATCTGCGTCATATCCGGCACCGTATTCGCCGGCCTGCCAGTTGTGGTAGTAGGCAGAAGCGGCGAAATCATTTGCGCCTTTATCCCAAAAAGCAGGGTTGAGCTCTACGTATTTGGCCTCTTCGCGATATTGCTCGCGAATGTCCTCTTGATCGATCGCGTCGATTATCCCGGAGCCGATAACACCGATGGTAGATTCCAGACGATATCCTATAGTTGCTCCTGCCGCCTTGGCAGAAGCCTGAGGAGTCGGATCAGTATTGAAAGCATCCTCAGGAATAAGAACCTCAGGATAAATCAGATTATACGTTTCTCCGTCTGCGAATACCATTGGAAGGCCGGAGGGCATTGATGAAACTGTGTGCCAAATTATATTGATTTTATTCTCGTCAATCGGAGGAAGGAAGGGTTCTGCTGCCATAGTCTGAGGCATGCCAGTCACTTCCGCGACATAGGGGCCATCATTGGTCGCATCAGTACCATAAGGATTATTAGACTCCCCTGTTGCGCGATAAACAACTAATAGATAGCCGTTTCCAGAAGCACGAGAGGTATTGGCCTCATATACCATTTGCCTCTTGCCATGTCCATAACCTGGATGACAGTCAAGACAGGACTTGCGGACTGAAGCCGGTCCCAAGCCCTTGAACGGAGGGGTCGCAAGCGTAACATTCCTCTCGAAGAACGTTTCACCATGGTTAAATGCTTGGGTAAGGCCCTGTTTAGTGACAGCAGGTGTCTCGTCCTCGTAACATGCTGCAAGGACATTGTCTGTTGTTCCAAGTTCTCCGCCAGGATACCACTCTGACGCCTCAAAATTGCCGACGGCTTTTCCGACATACTGGCTGTCACCGCTTGCCGACGATTTTGGATTATTGTCATCTTGACAAGCAGTCAATCCTATGGCAACAATTACTAAAGCTGCAGATATCCTATTGATATTCATGTTATTCTCCTCTAATCACTAATCACTTTTGCCGCCTTCTCCAGAGCCTCAGTAAGAGAATCAATAGCATCAATGGTCTCTCCTACATAAGAAGCTTTGTAGTCATCGACGAAATGGCCCTTCTTGATACATTCATCAAGCTTTGAAAGAGCTCCTTCAAGAGCGTTTTTGACATCTTTTGCCTCTGAAGGATGATACTTTTCAAGAAGCGACATGAAAGATGCCGAAGCCGCGGAAGTTGCGCCAAAGCTGCCATAAAGGCTGTATTGGACAGATAGGATATTGTTCTTGAAATCTACGAAAGAATTCTTGCTGTAAGGGCTCTCAATATAGCTCTCATCCTCTCCGTTATGTGCCTGACCCATCTTCGAAGAAGCAACCTCATCCGTAATAGCTGCGCAGCCAGCATGGAGGACAGTCTTTGCCACAATCTGCCATGAGGCATAGGTGCTACCCGGAGCAGCTGCGCCGAGCATATCCTGGCCATAAGTATTCTCAAGACCATTGACGGTGCAGTTCAGCTCAGCATCTTCGACTGCTTCCTGCTGCTTTGCAGGGGCATCGGGATTCCATGAAACATTGAGCTGATACAGACGGAGCATAAGGTCCTCGGCAACAGCAGAAGCATAAACTAATTCCTGCTCGCCGGTAACTCCAGTCCCATTGAATTCTTCGGCCGCCTCATTTCCCTTAAGCGCAGCTAAAGTACGGTTGGCCCCGTCGCGGAAAAGGACGAATTCAATGCCATGGAATCCGAGAGCCGTCTCGCCAAGTTGTGAGATGGCATCTACTCCCTGCTCTTTCAACGCGTCAAGTACCTTGGAATTGGAAAGGTTATTAGCGAGACCGGTACGGTCGAGAGGCCAACTGTCAATGTGCGGGTCAATGCTGAAATCAGTTGCAGCGCCGAAAAGGAAAGCCTCAGAAGCCTCCCAGTAAGCTCTTGCTTCAAGGAAATCCTTGCATGCCTTGTCAATATCAGCTTGAGTAAGGCTTTTTACACCCTTTTCGTTCATTGCTTGAATATCCTCGCAGAGAGTCTCACCGGCTGTAGCCAGTTTGCCATATGTTTGATAAATAACCTCTGGTACATACTTTTCCGCAGCAGCCTTAATGGCTTTTTCATACGCTGTAAGTTCTCCGGAATTCACGTCTTTTTGACATGAAATGAAACTCATCATTGTCAAAACGACAATCGCAAAAAATGCTAAAATCTTTTTCATGATATTCTAATGTTTAAAAAATCCCATATAAGCTATACCTATATTAACAGCAGGTTCGTTATTATACTCTTTAGAAAAGAAACGATGGACATACTCGCACTTGAGGGCGATCTCGGGGACAGGGAACCAATTGACACCGGCAGAGACTACTGCCCTGGCAGTATATGTCGCCAATGTCTGTCCCTCTGCCGGGAGATAAGAATTGTAACGGTCTCCGCGGCAGAAAATATAAAGTTTTTGAGAATTGTCTCTCAAGGCAAACCAAGGAAGGATATCATAACCGGCCTCTAATCCAAATGCGTAGGCTCCCTCTCCAACGGCACGACGTGAATAGGGGGAGCCATTACCGGAACGATTGGTCTTGATTTTAGATATCGTCACACAGTCGTTTAGGTGGCCATAATCAGCATTACCCCTCATAATCAGGCGTTTCCCCTTATAAGCGAAATCAAACGCTCCTAAAAAAAGAGTTCCTTCGACCGAAGAGTACTGTTTTGCCTCTCCAGTCAGATAATTGGTGCCGCGAAGGTCGTTAGGATTGCCGTTGTGAAGGGTATTTCCTACATAGCCGCTGAAACTCAGCCGAAGACCTTCGAAAGAAGTATTATCAAGTCTCGCAGCAAAGCCGGGGCTATTGGCCACTTTGAACTCGAAAGGGGAACCCGCTCCGCTGTGAATGAATTTATCAGTATTGAACATCATTCCATTGAGACCGGCAACAACCATCGCCTCATATCTCCAATCTCCTGCCTTCCCCCAGATGCTGATGCCCGTATCATGCCAGGTCGAAGGAAGAATAGTATATTCACCCTCAGGACGATAGACATTAAAGAAGTTCAAGGGTTCATGTGCATTGTTCAGACCACCGACAGGTACAACAATATGGCCCATCCGGACATTTAACTGAGGCATGATACTTTTCTGGATCCAGAACTGCTCCAGTTCTACTTCGCCCCCCTTCTCTATTTCAGACTCCCACTCGGCCGCCTCCTCATATTCTCTTTCATATGCCGTACCCGTGCCAGTATGCTCGAACTCAATCTCGCTCTGCATTGTCCAGCCTTTACCAAAATCATAACCAAGAAAGATTACCGCATGGGGAATGTCCGCTCTCCCATGGCTTGGATCGTTTGCATATTGAGCTGGTTTTGAATACCTGTAGGGGCTATCGCTATAGAAATTTCTCGAAAAAGCCACTTCTCCATATCCTCCGACCGAAAGTTTGTTTTTTGGAAGCGTCTGTGCGGAGGCTGCGGCAGTCGTCGCTGCGGCCAATAATATTGTGATGATTCTTATAGTTCTATTCATTCTATGCCTTTTATCATGCAAAATTACTTTCTTCACGAATGGAGTACCATACTAAAAAGTTGGTAAAATTGGCTTCTACTCTCATCATTATTTCGGATTGACTATTTATCTACCTATAAATGATGATTGTTTTACAGGCGGCAATAATGTATTTTTGCGGCACGAAACTCTGCAGAGAATGATACTTTCAGAACTGAAAACCGGTGAAAATGGAATAATCGTCCGTGTCAATGGGCACGGCAGTTTCCGTAAAAGACTCATAGAGATGGGCTTCATTCAGGGGAAAGAGGTCTCAGTAGTCCTCAATGCCCCTCTCAAGGATCCAATTGAATATGAAATCATAGGCTACAAAGTCTCCTTGAGAAGAGAAGAGGCCAAGATGATAGAAGTCGTAAGCGAAGAAGAGGCCCGAGAAGCCCTCCTGAGCGACGAGCACCTTCAAGCCCTTCCGGGAGACCTCCAGGAGAGGGAGAGACTTGACAAGGCTCTTGCCCACCTGTCCGATGAAAGAAACCACGTCATCCGGGTAGCCCTCGTGGGTAACCCCAACTGCGGAAAAACTTCCCTGTTTAACATAGCATCCGGCGCCCATGAGCATGTGGGCAACTACAGCGGCGTCACCGTAGATGCCAAGGAAGGCCACTTCGAGCACAATGGATATAAGATTACCCTTGTAGATCTCCCTGGAACATATTCATTATCTGCTTATTCCCCAGAAGAACTCTATGTTCGGAAGAATCTTATCGATGCAATGCCGGACATAGTTATAAATGTGGTTGATGGATCCAATATAGAAAGGAACCTATACCTCACAACCCAGATTATCGACATGAACCTAAGGACCGTCATGGCCCTTAACATGTATGATGAGCTGGAATCAAAGGGTGACAAGCTGGATACGGCACAGCTTTCAAAGCTCTTAGGCATCCCCGTGTGCCCGACTGTGTCCAGAGACGGAAGGGGCATCCCGGAACTCTTCGATACGGTAATCAAAATTTATGAGCAGTCAGACCCTACCCTTTCGAGACATATTCATATCAACCATGGAGCCGAGCTTGAAAAGAGCATTGACAGAATCAAACTGCTCATTCAGAAAAATGAAGATATACGATCCAGATATTCGACCAGGTATCTGGCAATAAAGTATCTTGAAAACGACAATGATGTCGAAAAGACAATCGAAGAGCTTTCCAATGCCGAAGAGATTAGGTCGGCCCGCGCAGAGGAAGATGACAGGATACAGTCCCTCCTCGGCACAAATCCCGAATCTGCCATAGTAGATGCAAAATATGCATTCATCCAGGGAGCCCTTGCAGAGACTTATGAAAAATATCAAGAGGAAAGGCCCAGACGTACCATAACCGACAAGATCGATGCTGTAGTTACCAATAAGTGGGCGGCCTTCCCGATATTTGCCGTCCTCTTATGGTTCATTTTCTGGGCTACATTTACCATAGGCCAATATCCTATGGATTGGATTGATGCCCTGATGGGCTGGATTGGCGATTTATTCGGAAAATTCATGAAAGACGGATGGGTCAAAGATCTTCTCATCGATGGAGTCATAGGAGGAGTAGGAAGCGTCCTTGTCTTCCTCCCGAACATTATGATTCTCTATTTCTTCATCTCTCTTATGGAGGATAGCGGATACATGGCCAGGGCCGCTTTCATCGTTGACAAACTCATGCACAAGATTGGCCTTCATGGAAAATCATTCATCCCTATGGTCATGGGATTCGGATGCAATGTCCCGGCAATTATGGCTACGCGCTCCATCGAGAATCGTAAAAGCCGCCTTGTAACAATTGCTATAATCCCGTTCATGTCATGTGCGGGACGTCTTCCTATATTCGTCCTGATGGCAGGAGCTTTCTTCCCCAATAGTCCTGCCCTGTCTCTTCTCGGCATCTATTTTCTTGGTGTCGTACTGGCCATCCTGTCAGCCCTAATCCTCTCAAAATTCATCAAGGATGACGACCTTCCTTTCGTCATGGAACTCCCTCCCTATCGAGTCCCGACCGGCAAAGCTATATGGAGACATACATGGGAAAAAGGACGCCAATATCTTGAAAAAATGGCAACCACAATTCTCCTCTTCTCCATACTCATCTGGTTTCTTGGTTATTTCCCGCATAACAGTCAGATAGACAACCCTGTCGCTCAGCAAGAAAATTCCCTGATAGGGCGTCTTGGAAAGAGCATATCCCCTGCTCTCGATCCGCTTGGATTCGACTGGAGGATGGATGTCGGGCTTATTGCCGGAGTCGGAGCCAAGGAGCTTGTGGTAAGTACGATGGGCGTCATGTATGCCCAGGGAGGAGAAGCGCTTGAAGAAGAGGACCTCTCGGAAAACACCCACCTTCAGGCCGCCCTGAAAGCTTCTGTATCCAAAGCCGCAGCTCTCGCCTTCATGGTCTTCGTGCTTCTGTACTTCCCTTGCATAGCGACTTTTGTCGCCATAAAGAACGAAACAGGTAAATGGCGATGGGCAATACTGTCAGCTATTTATACGATACTCGTTGCCTGGATTATGGCATTTCTCGCTTACCGTCTCGGGCTTTTGATCTGGCCGATTTAGGGACTTAGAAAGAAAAAATAACCCTCTATTAAAGGACCGAAACGGCCATCAGGGTCTGATAGATCTTGTTGGCAACTGAAGAAAAAGAGTTATTTTCAAAGGTGTCGGTAACGGCACCTTTTTTCGTTTGCACGGAAATGCTTTTGACGCTTTGCGACACAAGCTTTCTAACTTCGTCCATGGTAGGATACAGACACAGGAAATTCTCAGACTCCCTTGTCTGACGAAGCGTCAGTGAGGTGCCGTCTGAGAAGGTAAATACGACAGGTGCTTCTATATCTATTTGATTGACGGCATCTGTCCCTATCTGGATTGTAAGGTCGATATCCTCAGCATTTGTATTCTTGTAGTAGAGATAGGACATACCTATATTGTAAATATTGGAAGATCCCTTTGCCACGGAGGGCTTTGCAATTACAGTGAGGCTGTTTGCGTTATCCGAATACCTGTCAATCTTGCCATCAACTTCCGCTGTCGAGGAAGAAGCATCGAGGATATCTTTGCACTGGGATGCAATAATTTTCCCCAGTTCATCGGAGGTAAAGCTTATCTGAATATAATCGTCGGGCTCCCATCCTGTTATGACATCAAGGGATTTGATTCCCTTGACCATTTTTTCCATATCAGTCTTCTCGACAAGATATTTGGTCCGGTTCCAATAAACCCTGTTCTTGCCCCTTGTGAACGCCTGCTTAGTCGCATTGTCCGTGCCTATCTGGTCTAGCCGAATTATTTTCCCTCCGGGGAGGGTAACGGCCATCTTCACTCCTTTCGGGACGTTCGTCGCGGCCTTCTGTTCGAAATTCATATATAGAAGATAAGCCGAAGAACCGTCAGGGAAGCCGACGAATTCTACCCTTGTGTAGAAAGGATCTGTCCCAGCAACCTCAACTCTTTCGTAATCAGCCGAAATGTGGGTAATACCATTAGTTTTATAGTTGTATCTTATCCCTTTAGCAAAGGAAATCTGCACAAGCGCAAGGAGGAGAAATGGGACGAGTACCGCTATTTTATTTTTCATTTCATTTATATTTACTGCCAACAAATATACATAATCCGGGCCAAGATATTGAAAAAAAACAGTATATTTACCAAAATTAACCACTCATGTACACATTCAAACAGTTCGGCAATAAGTATGTGCTGAGCATAGACAATCACGAAGAGATATCAGCAGCAATCGCCGCCTTCTGCCGCGAAAAGGACATCCGGAGCGGCGCCGTCTACGGTCTCGGTGCAATCAACAAGGCGACTTTCCGTTTCCTTGACCCTGCAACCAAGAAATATGTTGACAAGACTTTCGAGGAACAGATGGAGATTACCAACCTTACCGGCAATATCTCCAGAAAAGACCAAGAAGTCTATCTTCACCTCCACATAACCGCCTCCCGAAGAGATTACTCCTGCATCGGAGGACATCTCCTGAGCGCTATCCTCAGCGGAGCCTGCGAGCTTATTGTCGAGAGCTTCGACGGAGAAATATCCCGGCGGTTCGACCCTGAAACAGGTCTAAACCTCTATGATTTATAATAACCCAAAACAATAACCTCCATGTCATTTGTAATGATTCTTGAGCTGCTCATTGTACTTGCAGCTCTCTACGTAGGGTCCCGCTACGGTTCCCTCGCACTCGGAGCTATTTCCGGTATCGGACTTGCCATCCTTGTTTTCGGATTCGGCCTCAAACCTGGTACTCCTCCGACGGATGTAATATACATAATCATTGCTGCCGTTACTTGCGCGGGCACATTGCAGGCCTCCGGTGGTATGGATTGGATGATCCAAATTGCGGAGAAAATGCTCCGCAAGCACCCAGACCATATTACCTTCCTCGCTCCACTTGTGACCTTCTTCCTCACCGTCCTTGTCGGCACCGGCCATGTAGTCTACACCATAATGCCGATTATCTGCGACATCGCCCTCAAGAAGAACATTCGCCCCGAAAGGCCTTGTGGAGTTGCTTCTGTAGCCTCCCAGGTCGGTATCACATGCTCCCCTATCGCAGCGGCCGTGGTCGCCTTCGTGACGATTTCAAATGCCAATGGCTATATGGTTGCAATCCCTCAAGTGCTGATGGTCACAATCCCCGCATGCGTATGCGGTCTTATGTGCGCCGCCGCAGCTTCTTTTAAGAGAGGTAAGGATCTGGACAAAGATCCCGAATTCCTCAAGAGAAAGGCCGATCCCGAGACTTATAATTTTATGTATGGAAGCTCCGCAACCACGCTTGGCAAGACCATCACAAAAGAGGCCAAAGCCTCCGTGTTCATCTTCCTTGGAGCTCTCCTTATCATAGTCGGGTTCGCCTTCTGCCAGATGATAAAGGTTAGCGACGGAAGGACTCTCGCCGAGTATCTTGCCATCCCGAAGATGAATATCATCATCCAGATCATAATGCTGACCGCCGCCGCATGCAACATCATGTTCTGCAAGGCAAAACCCAAGAAAGCCGTTGGCGGAGCTGTCTGGCAGTCCGGTATGGTTGCCGTTGTTGCTATCTATGGAATTGCCTGGCTTGCAGATACTTACTTCGGCAATTACATGGACGAGATGAAAGTCATGCTGAGCGGGGTTGTTCAGTCATATCCCTGGGCCATCGCCATCGTTTTCTTCCTTGTCTCTGTCCTTATCAACTCCCAAGGTGCCGTCGTAGTGGCGATGCTTCCGCTCGCTTATGAACTCGGAATTGCCGGGCCTATCCTTCTCGGTGTTCTCCCTAGCGTCTACGGCTACTTCTTCATCCCGAACTACCCGTCCGATATCGCGACTGTCAACTTCGACCGTTCCGGGACCACAGTTATCGGCAAATACCTACTCAACCATAGTTTCATGATGCCTGGCCTGATAAGCGTAATCGTCGCCACAGTGATCGGTTACCTTGTCACCAACGTCCTCTTCGCCGGCTACTTCGCAAGTTTCATACAATAGAGAGCCAAGCACATTATAGGCAAATAATCGAATGACACTCAACAGTAAATCTATCATTGTGTGCAGCATTGTTCGTGATGCGGAGAAGGGGTTGAAGCGCAACATGGCGGCGACGCAATGCTTAAAGCCGCCTAAGCAATGGAACAGAGAAAACTAAGAATACTTTTTATCGGAAGTCTGCCGCGTGGAATGTCCGCGAAAGGCTTTACTCTCGATTCTGAATCAGACAGAACAAGAACGCGAAAAAATGGCTGAGGCCTGTAAGCGAAAGCGGGAAGAAATCAGCTATGTGACCGTGGCAAACAAACTGATGAACTTATTGTACAACCTAAAGTCTAATGTCTTAAAATGATAGATAAGTTACTTTCATTGCCAAAAACCATTTGGTTTAATCTTAGGTATTTACCTTTTAGACAGGCTATAAAACTTCCTATTGCAATACATTACAGTACAAAATGCCGTATCAGTGGGGAGGTATATTTAGATTGTAAAAAGGTCTCACCATTTATGGTTCGCATTGGCTTTCATGAAGTGCCGATTATACCGAAGCAGAAGACATTTTTGGAAATTAGAGGTTCTCTAATGTTTGAAGGTACTGCACATATAGGTAAAGGCTCTCGGATAGTTGTGGGAAAAGGTGCCCGAGTTGAATTAGGAGATAATTTTGCAATAAGTGCTTCCTCATATATCAATTGTTATAAACGTATTAAGACGGGAAGAGATATCCAACTATCTTGGGGTGATTTGCTGATGGATGGTGACGCTCATTTAATCTATGATATAGATGGGAATGTAATCAACGAAAGTAAAGAAATAGTTCTTGGAGACAAAATATGGATAGGCTGTGACTGTAAGGTACTAAAAGGAGCTGTTATCCCTAATAATTGTGTCGTAGGTGCCAATTCGGTTGTAACAGCAGGTTCCGGAATGGAACAGGATAGTCTTATCGTAGGCAGCCCTGCAAAATCAGTCAAGAAAATTGGAGGATTTAAAATATAAAACTCACATTGTGAAAGAAGAATCAAGAAAAAAATGAAAATTGGGAAATACGTGTTTTAAATAATACAGACAAATGGATTTAATAAACAAATCTATCATTGTGTGCAGCATTGTTCGTGATGCGGAGAAGGGATTGAAGCACAACATTCCGGTTATAGACCGTATCTGTAAGGCTTTCTCGGACTATAAGATTGTGGTCTTCGAGAATGACAGTATTGACGATACTAAGGCTTTGTTGCAGAAGTGGATGGATGCATCCCCGGAGAAGGTGTATGCCTATATGTCTGACAGGGATGCAACTCCGACAATCCCTGCGCATAGCAAGGCTGAAGCGAATCCTTTCTTTAGCAGGAAGAGGATAGGGCGCATGGCGGCTCTGCGCAACCAGTATATGAATCTAATTTGGGACAAGCAGTGGCAGGCAGACTACTTGATGGTGGTGGATCTGGATGTGGCGGGTATTGATTATGAAGGGGTGATGTCTTCATTCAAAAGTGAGAGGGAATGGGATGCAGTGACAGCATTCGGACATTCCATGGGGACAACATTACATTCACGCTATCACGACACGTATGCCTTGACGCTGTTTGGCGATGATTCCGTTCAGACGGAAACACGAATTTCAGAGTTGCGAAACCAACTGGCTTCGTTTGGCAATGGGCACCAATGGATAAGGGTGGAATCAGCCTTTGGCGGCTTGGCGATTTACAGGATGGAGGCTGTACAGGGGATTCATTATGAAGTGATGGAAAACAATGACAGTAGGGTTGAGGTACTCTGCGAGCATTATAGTATCTTCTACCAGATGAGGGAAAGAGGCTTCGACAGATTTTATATCAATCCTGAAATGAAGGTGAAGTATCAGGAATTAAACTATAAAACAGTGAAGGATTACATTCAACATAAAATAGGGAAGGTAAAGTCGAAAATTGCCCCCCCCAGTAGGATAATTGTCATTAGTACTAACCATTGCATTGGCGGCGACGCTGTGCTTAAAGCCGCCTAAGCAATGGAACAGAGAA
>ERZ842401.2894-NODE-2894-length-22056-cov-13.072951_pt1 | contig 22056 bp, 20 predicted proteins | sample MGYA00521270_ERZ842401 | MGnify/ENA primary metagenome ERZ842401 (study PRJEB31892, sample SAMEA3878208) | bioreactor metagenome | biome: Moose rumen | place: Sweden | collected 2011-10 | study: EMG produced TPA metagenomics assembly of the PRJEB12797 data set...
GGTGCAGAGTTTTTAGCGAGTCTCCGAGCAGCTGTGCTGCGAAGGCGGGAGGGAGCGTTAAGAAAACTCTGCGGTGCAGAGTTTTTAGCGAGTCTCCGAGCAGCTGTGCTGCGAAGGCGGGAGGGAGTAAGTGGCTGTGGTGAGCGGGAGTAGGGCGGTTCCCCACTTTCGTGGGGTCGCTACGTCCGCCCTTCCGCTTCCGCTTCATTCGTCCGCTTTGCTCCCGAACGCGCTTTGCGCGGGGCTATCATCGCTACCGCAGACCCTTTGCCTGTGATTCATCGGCTTTCTTCCAGTACTGGCTTCTGCCAATGGGGCCTACCTTGCCTTCCATCTCAAGCGTGTCTTCCTTGTATTTTTTTCCGTCTGCCCGATGGAATTCAATTTCACACCTGTAGCGTTTGCCATCGTTGGGGTCGATGATATAGCCGTCTTCCCATTCGCCTGGCTCATCACGGCGCAAATCCCAGATCCATGTCGTGCCAATTACGTTGAGCGAACCGATATCCGTACCGTTCATAAAATTCTTGTAGGATTTTCCTTTTGCCTTGTCCGCTTTTGCGTCCGCAGATACTCCCGCCGCAGAAAGAATCTTGCCGTACAATCTGCCATTTTCCTCATACACCTGCCAGCCGGCGGTTTCCTTGCCGGACTTTTCGTCCACGCTAATCCAGTAGCCTTCTGCCGGATCCGCCGCAAAAGCCAGTGTGCTGACTGCCAGTGCACAGATGGCAACCAATAATTTTTTCATATATACCTCCAATGTCATTGCGTTGCTAGCGCAATAAAATTTTTACCAAATCCATGCGTCCTGTCTGACGCAATGCCTCCCGCACAAGGCTGGCATTTTCCCGCCGGTTGAACTGCAGCAAGGCTCTCTGTAGCCGCCTTTCATGGGCTCCTCGGGCAACGTAGACTTTTTCCAGAGAGCCGTCCGCATTCTGCCTATGGGGATTTAAGCCTGTCCAGTACATGCAGGTGGAAAGACTGCCTGGCGTGGGGTAAAAGTCCTGCACCTGATCAGGAACAAAGCCTGTTTTTTTGAGGTAGAGGGCAACGTCAATGGCTTCCTTTAAGCCTGCTCCTGGATGAGCGCAGATGTAGTAGGGCACAAGATATTGCTTTTTTCCCAAGGAGCGGTTCATTTCTGCGTAGGCGGCGGCAAATTTTTCGTAGACGGCATGGGTGCTTTTGCGCATGAGACGCAGCACATTGTCGTTTACATGCTCCGGAGCGACTTTGAGCTGACCGCTGATGTGATGTTCGCACAGTTCCCGCAAAAAAGTTCTGTCCTTGTCCATTACGAGGTAGTCAAAGCGAATGCCGCTTCTGATAAAGACTTTCTTGACCTTGGGGATGGCTCGGAGTTTTCTGAGCAGGTCAATGTATTCGGTGTGTTCTACGCACACATTGGGGCAGGGGTCGGTTCCCATGCAGTCTCGGTTGGCACATGCGCCGCGCTTTGCTTGGTTTGGACATGCATCGTGGCGGAAATTTGCCGTGGGACCACCTACATCGTGAATGTAGCCCTTGAAAGCACTGTCTTCCGTCATGGTTTTTGCTTCCCGCAGGAGACTTTCATGGCTGCGACTCTGAATGCGCCGTCCTTGATGAAAGGTAATTGCACAGAATGAACAGGCTCCAAAACAGCCGCGGCTGCTTACGAGTGAAAACTGAACTTCGGACAGGGCCGGAATGCCACATTTGCCGTTTTCTGCGGGGCTGTCATACATGGGATGCCAGCGGCGGGTAAAGGGTAGTTCGTAAATTGCGTCAAATTCTTCGGTGGTGAGGGGAAGGGCGGCTTTTTCCTGTACGATATAGCGGGTGTCCGCAGGTTCAATCAGCACATGGCCGTTCAGCGCATCGGTGTTTTCTTCCTGCACCAGATATGAGCGGGCAAAAAGTTCCTTGCTTTCCGGCGTATTTTTGCTTATCTCGGCATAGGACGGAAGCATGATGGCGGTAGGTTTCCGCGGCGAGTGCGGGAATGACATCTGGCTTGTATATTCGGGCAGTTCTTCTTTTTTGCTGGTGTACCACACTGTTCCCCGTATGCCCCGAATCTTCCGTGCGGGAACGCCCTGGTTCAGAAGGTCAGCGATTTCCAGTATTGCATGTTCTCCCATGCCGTACATGAGTAAGTCCGCCTTGCTGTCCAAAAGAATTGAACGGCGAACCGTGTTTGACCAGTAATCGTAATGGCTTGTGCGGCGCAGACTTGCTTCTATACCACCGATGAGAATTTGCACGCCCTTGTAGGCTTCGCGGATTTTTGTGCAGTAGGTAATCAGCGCGCGGTCAGGACGATGACCTGCAACGCCGCCGTGGGCATACACATCTTCGCTTCTGGGCTTGTTGTTTGCCGTGTAGTTGGAAACCATGCTGTCCATTGCGCCGGCACTTACGAGAAAGGCAAGGCGGGGACGACCCAGCAGGGTAAAACTTTCCGTCTTCTTCCAGTCTGGCTGGGGAATGATGCCCACCGTATAGCCGTGAGACTCCAAAAGACGACCAAGCAGGGCAGAGGCAAATGAGGCATGGTCAACATAACCATCGCCAGAGACAAAGACAAAATCAAGTTGGTCAATGCCACGGTCGAGTAAATCTTGCCTACAGACAGGAAGAAAAGAAGAAGCCATAAAACCATGATAGTTGTATTTTAGGCTTTTTGCTAGAGGCACACCCACGGGAAAAACCAGTGACGGCGGAGCGTGCCCCCTTATTTGCCCTGCCGCCACCTGTTTTGTTACTCTGCGGTGTAATTTTTATTTTATCTGTTGACCTTCTTTCATTGATATGCAGATGGCTTGGCGCAGTTTTTCTTTATTTCCTTCCCCATCAGAACTAAAGAAAATTTCTGTATTACAGTTATCAGGCCAACTTAAAGTGCTAGTATCGTACGGAGCGCCATACCAATGGACAGTAAGAGGAAGATTGACGGTTTTTAGTGTTCCCGGGAAGGCTCCCGCATAGATTCTCCCGCATCTTAAACTCCATGATGCCCCTGCTGAAATAGAATCCTCATAAGAATAATAATTTGCAATTCCCTGAAGATTATCAAGAATCTTTTCATCTGAATAATAATTGCTTATAGCTGAAACGGTATTGTAATAGGCAAAATCTTCAACCGAAGTGTTCTCAAAACTATAAGATGGCACTTCATACCCGTAAAATACGACGGTTTTTAATGATTTACATCCATAAAAAGACCCCATTTTCACACCAGCACATACTAATTTCTTGAGAGAGGTACAATACTGTAAACTGTAAACAGGAATGTTTTTAAAAGAGTCATAAGATTTTAATGGTAGCACAAGTTCTGTCAGCAGTTCACCATTAATATACAAATCGCCACCTTTGCAGTATGTTCCCCAATCTAATGGAGAGTCCAACCAATTTGCACTCAAATCAAACCATTCAATAAGAGTACCATTAAAATACACATTTCTTTTTTCGGGAGCGGTAAAGTCAACTCCGTAAGAATTTGCCTCATAATTAAAAGCCCCGATTTCGATACTTGTCGTTGCGGATGAAATTGTAACAGAATCAAGTAGCAGACAGCCTGCGAAGGCTGCACCACCGATTGAGACAACGGATTTGCCTATAACAACGCTCTCTAATTTTCTACGCTCATAGAAAGCATTGGACGCAATAGAAGTTGCCGAATCGCCGATAATGACCGTTCTTAGATTCTCAAGGGCATTGAACACATTTGAAGGAACATCACTGTTTATTTCAAGAGTTTCCAAAGCGGAGCAGCCATTAAGAAAACTATTCCATTCTGAAACACCCTTTCCTATTGTAAGTTTTTTAAGAGATGTGCAGTAGCCTACTGCCGTTCCACCAATGCTTTCAACACTATCAGGTATTCTTAAAGATTCAAGAGATGAACACAGCCAAAATGCATCTTTGCCTATTGCGGTCACCGAATCGGGAATCTGTATCGAAATCAAGCCCTTGCATTTATCAAAGGCACTTTCAGAAATAGAAGTAACGGTTTCGGGCAAATTGATAGAATACAGATTTGTTACTTCACTGAAATAATCAGATTTCATTTCAGAAATGCCTGTCGTTTCAGATATATCAATTGATATTTTTGGGCTGTCATTTGTTTTCATTGCCGCAGCGATTTGCTTTAAGGTTACTGCATTTATAGAGCCTTTCAATACAATCGTAGTATCTTCCGTGAGTTTCAATATTTTATCAACAATCTCAGACACATCTGTTTCAGAAGTAAATGTAATTGTGTTTCCAATCGCAATGAATGCAGTCGAATTGTCTGAAGTTTCATCGCTGCTGTTGTCGCCCACGCTTTCTGGAACGGTAATGCTCTCTGGTAAGCCGTAATCTGTGCCGTAGAATTCTGAGACAACCGGGTACCAATATTCCCTGAGATAGTCATCAGATTTGTAGTAATACACATACCAATACGGAATCAGCGTTTTTCCTTTGTTAGATTTGAATAAATCAATCGTGTCGCCTTTTGTTTGATAATATTTTCCTGCCTGGCGAATCAAATATCCATAATCAAGATTTTTCATTTTCAGCATAAAAGAAAATTCCGATGAAATGGTCGGCAATGTGTCGAGCGTTAAAACGCCTGTTTTTTCATTGTAGGTTACATTTCCGCCAGAGACAGAAGCTGTCAGTTCACCAAATTTGCCGTTTGAAATCGCAACAAAATCACTTTTTCCGCTTGTTTTTGTGAATTCACCGTTGTTATCTTCACCGCTTATCTGATAATAATATGAGTAGGAAGCGTCTTTTGCCACATCCCAGTCGGTGAATTCATAAGTCGGATTTTTTTCAAAACTGTCCTTTCTGTTTTGCCACACATCGAGGATTTTTGAATAGCCCGTGTCGCCATTCTTTTTCCGATAGACTGAAATGCTCAAAGTTTCAATGCAAATATCATCATCCTGCGGGATTGCAATCTCAAAAGCGGGATAACCAGTCTCATTGAGCGTGACTTCCAGTTTTTCCCCGCTGCCGCCTGTCGTTTCCGTGGTCGTATTGCCGTCTTCATCGGTTGTCGTTATGGTGGTCGTGCCGTCGGCGGCTACAGTGGTCTCAACCTTGCTTGTCGTTTTTCCGTCGGCATTTTTTGTGGTGACAGTCTTTTCGCTGGTGACGGTCGTGTTTGTTCCGTCAAAATTTTCAGTCGTCTTGCTTTCGGTTTCGGTCTTTGAGCCGTCAGCGTTCGTTTTTGAGGAAGATTCTGTGGTTACGGTAACTTTTGTGCCGTTCTCATTCGTCGTTACGGCAACCGTTTTTTCTGACTGATATGAATCCGCTCCCACCTCATTTGTCGTGGTAGTGACCGTTGCAGTTCCAGCCCCCTCCGTTGTCGTCTTGATAAAATAGGCGAACAGCGTCACATTGCCGGTAATTGCTTTCCCTGTGTAGTCCGTGCCATCTGCGCTGAACCAGCCCTTGAAGTCGTAGCCGTCTTTGGTCGGTGTCATGTTCTGACCCAGCGATTTTCCGCTTTCGACTTTTGCCGTTGTCGGGTTTGCGCCAAATTCCGTGTAAAGCGTTACGGTATATTCCGTTTTCTGCGATTCGTTCTCGCTGTCTCCGTCATTTGAACACGCAAGAAAAACTCCGCTCAAAATCAGCGTCGCCGTCATCAGAAGAAACAATCCTGTCTTTCTCATACAAATCCCCCTGTAAAAACTAACTTACAGACAATAAAAAACTTGTCTTGTAGATAAATTGTAAGTGGTCTTAAAGTTACTGTCAAGAATTTACTTTCAGTTCTAATTTTTACAGTATGGAAGGAATCAGAAAAGTCTTTGGTGAGAATGTAAGGAAATTCCGTCTGGCAAAGAATTGGTCACAGGCTGAACTTGCAGAGAAAATCGAAATTTCAGATGCTTTTATGGCACATATTGAAAGAGGAACGCGCGGGGCTTCAATGGAGACAATCGAACTGCTTGCCCGTTGCTTTGAGATTCCTTACACGGCTCTTTTTGAGGAAAATCACGGCACGGACACGGATTATTCGGAGATTCTTTTCAATCTGGAGCGGAACCTGAAAGAAAAACTCAATGCGGACATAGACGAATGTATAAAAAACGCGAAAGAAAAACTGTAGGATGCTTTTGTCGGCAAAAACGCCCTAGCGTACCTGAACTACTTCTGTCACTTCGGGGCAGGCGTCTTTGAGGTAGCGTTCAATGCCCATTTTGAGGGTCATGGTTGCCATGGGACAGCTACCGCAACTTCCTGTCAGGCGCAAGTGTACGCGTTTATCTTCGTCGATTTTTACGAATTCCATATCGCCACCGTCAGCCTGCAACTGGGGACGGAACATATTTAATGCTTCCTTTACGGTTGCTTCAAATTTTTCATCAGCCATAAGCTTCTCCTATACAGTACATGCAGTATATCACAGGTTTAAAGATAGTGAAAATAGGTAAAAAAGGCTACTCTATTTTTCCAGTTGAGCGATAATTTCATCCAGTACGGAACTTATGCGGCTTTCTTTAAAGGCTTCCTGCTTGCTCTGGGGCAGGTCTTTGGTCATGTCGCGCAGGGCTTTGAAAAGCGAAAGCGATGCCTTAAAGTCGTCCATTTCCGTGTCTGCCTTTACCATGTCCAGAATTGAGGGGGAAGTCAGTTCCTTGGGTTCGGCGGATTTCTGACTGTCTGTGGAAACGGTAACGCTGGGAATTTCCACGGAATCAGTGGGAGAAAGAATGGGAACATCTATATCCGCCAAATCGTCATCGGTAACTTCTGTTGTTTCATCGGGCAAGTCCAGAATGGGTACACTCATGTCCGACAAATCGTCATCGGTGACCATGGATTCGCCGTCAGTTGCTTCTACGGCTTCGATGTCCTGGGGCAAAAGATTTTCCGCGGTTACGGCCGGTTCTTCCCCTTCTTTTGACTCTGTATGTTCTTCTTCGGATTTAGCGGCGGCTTCCTCGGCTGCCTGTGCGTAGTCTGCGGCTTTGCGGGCGGCTCTCCATGCGTCTTCGGCGGCTAGCGTTGCCTTGTCTGCCTGGGCGGTAATCTTGTCCAGGGCGGCAGTCAATGCATCGGGAATGTCATCATCTTCCTCGTCTTCTTCGATTTCTTCATCAACGGGTTCGGCAAAGCGGGGAGCCTTTTTTTCGGCTTCTTTTTCCTCTGGCTCAGATTCAATAGGTTCGTCTTTGGCTTTCTGCTGATTTTCTTCTGGCTGGCTAGGGGCAAACATGGAGTCGTCGTCAAAAAGGCGGGTGCCGGTGGATGCGTCAGAGCGTAATGCTTCAAGTCCGCCATGCAGGGGCAGGCTGTCGCTGTCAGTCTCAGTTTTTTTTGTCTCTGATGTATTCTCCGGCAGGCTGTCTCCCATGCTTGCAAAGTCAAAGTCCTCTTCTTCTGGTGCAAATTCCATGACGGGTTCTACGGGAGCGGGCTCGCTTTTCTCTATTAGTTCTGCATTCTGTGCATCAAGTGCTTCGAGAGGGGCTGCTTCTGTCGGACTTTCGGCATTTTCTGCTTCCTCATTGTTTGCTGCTTCCGGTATGGCTTGTGCTGGCTGGGGAGCGGCTTGCCAGGTCTGTGGCTTGGGAGCTTTTGGGGAAATCACTTCATCGTGGATTTCTGCATTCATCATTTCCATGGACGGCGGAGCATCGTAGATTCCCAGTGCAGGATTCAGGTTCCGCACGCGTAAGAGTGAATTTTTTGCCGTGTTGTTATTGATGTCTGCGGCTGAAGCCTTGCGGTATGCATCATAGGCTTTGTCTAGCTGATTGTTTTTTTCGTAGAGGGAGCCGAGTTGTGTAAGTGCCATGGAGTCGCGGGGATTTTGGGCAATGGCTTTTTGCAAATAGCGTTCGGCTTCTTCATCTTTTCCCATCTGAACAAATCGTTTTGCACCCGAACGGTAGAATTCGGAATAACTGGGTTCAATGGCGATAATGGTCTGCAGCGTCTCTTCTGCCTGTTCCCATTCGCCGTTGGAAATGTAGTATTGACCAAGCAGGCTGAGGGTCTGCACGTCTTTTGAAGAAGAATCCATGAGCTGCATTATTTTTTCGTATGCGGCTGCCAAATCATTTGCGCTCAGGTAAACGGAGGCGGATTTTTGTATGACGGCGGGATTTTTCGGGTCAATTTTTTCTATCTTTTTGATTGTCTGGACGGCTTCTGCGGTTTTGCCCTGTTCTTCCTGAGAATCCACGAGACCTTCCAGAGCGGGCATATACTCGTCATCGTGAGACAGGGCTTCCTTGTATTCTTTTTCTGCATCGGGAAAAATGCTCTGCTTCATGTAGACATCGCCCATGCGGGTGTGCATCTTGGTGTCCTCTGCATTCAGGCGCAGTGCTCCGTTAATCAAATCGTATGCATCGCGGACACGGTTTAGCCTGAGCAGGAGTTTTGAGTAATTGTCGATACATTCCAGCCAGCCCGGTTTTGCCTTGAGTGCTGCGGCATAAGCGGCGACAGCCTTGGTGTTTACTCCTGTTGCCTCATAACTTTTGGCCAGATTCATCTGAAGAATCGGGTGGTTGGGGTCAATTTTTAGGCCGCGGAGATAGGTTTCAATTGCTGCTTCATGTTCTTCCCGCTCGGCATAAATGGCACCAATGTGGTTAAAGGCAAGGACATCATTGGGATTCTGGTCTACAACGTCTTCAAAACAGGCAATGGCATCGTCATACTGTCTCATCTGACGGAAGGTAAAGCCCAGATTGTATGAAACCTGAGTGCTGTTTGTTCCCGTGGCAAGGGCGCGTTCTAGAACGGCAATGGATTCGTCAAATTTTTTCTGTCTGCGGTAGATGCCGCCAATGCTGATAAGTGCGTCCACATCGTTTGATGAAAGTTCGGTAATGCGGTTGAAAATAGGAAGTGCCTGATCGTCCTTGTTGTTCTTTACATGGAGATTTCCCAGCTGACGCAAAAGTTCAATGTCATCAGGGGACTCCTGCAGCATTTCAGTGTAAAGGCGGGTTGCCAAATCAAAGTCACGGGAGATGACTGCTGACTGTGCGCGGGCTAGCAAATTTTTATTTACAGGCATGATAAAATCCTCGTCCTTTATTATATTCCTCTTTTTGAAGTCGGTCTAGCATATACTTCTTTTGAGAGCGGACCGTTGATGCTGCCGTCAATGCGGGAATATGATGACACGGCAAAGTAATAAATGGTGCCGTTTTGCAGGCCGTTCAGCGTGAGGGAAGTGACGTTGCCTGCGCGGATGGGTGATATGCCTTCTACCGCCGCCCTGCCCAGATATTCTCCCGGACGATTGCCATAGTAGACGTAGTAGCCGCCCGCAGTGTCGTCCAGAGAATAACTCCAGCTCAGCGTAACGCATCCGTCGCCGCTTTCTGCCATGACTGTAAAGGGAGCGGCGGGCAGGGGCTGTTCGGTGTACTGCAATTCCAGTTGCGTGATGCTGGGCGTGGTCATGCCGCCGCCATCGGGGAGCAATTCTGCGGCGACCTGGAAGTAAAGGCCGCTTACCCCGCTGATTGCTTCGCCGGAATAGACTTCCTTCCATGCGGGATAGGTGTCCGTCCAGCCCCAGCAATTGTCGCCGCTTCTTACATAGAGGCGCACGTCAGTTTGGGCGGGCACATTCATCAGTGCCTGCAGGCTGTCCAGTGTGGCTGACTGAGAAATCAGAATCGGATGACTGGTAAAGCGACCACCGTCAATCTTATAGGTTTCGTTTCCCGTGGTGTAGAGACCGTTGCTTTCGCGGTGAGAAGCCCTGCGTTCAATGCGGAAGTTGTCAATTTTTCCCGTGAAATTTGAGCATAAGTCGATGTTTGCGGCAACACCCAGAATCGGGTCGCAAACCGTGCCGTTTTCATGTCTGGTGCTGGTGATGTACTGTATCGCCTCTGTTTTTCCGTCCACGCAGTATTCAAGAATTCCTGTTTCCTGGTCAAAAGAAAGGGTATGCCGTGCCCACTCATTGGGAATAATGGTGCTAACACCTGCCAAAGTAACGGTGCTGTCTGCATAGCCTGCAAAAATATTGGAGAATGACCATTCCAGATGATTATGCACGAAGCCTGCGGTAATGGTCTGATACTGGGAGTAATGATTTGCGTTGCGTGATGACCGCCATGAAAAAACAGTCTCGCCGTTTTCTGCGATTGAGGGAGAAAGCCAGAATTCAATGGTGAAGGAACCCGTCATGCCTGTCTGTCCGAAAAGCGCCTGAGAACCGCCCTTGATGGTAATGCCCTTTCCGTCTCCACGGCTCAATGCGGCGCGTTTTCCTTTAATGGCATCGTTTGTGGTAGAAAGATGATTGGAGAGGACTTCGTAATGCCCCGTGGTGTCAGTGGCGGAATTTCCTTCAAATCCCAAATACAAGTCTGTCTCGTCGCTTACTTCCTTGACGCTCGTTTCCAGCTGAAGGCAGTCGTAGCCAAAGCGGCCAATGCCTGTGGTGACTCCTTCTGCCGTGGCAATGTCATGCCAGCCGTTTGCGCCGCCAATAATGCGGGATTTCTGCACGGCAAAGGCAGGAAGCATCAGGAGAGAAAGTGACGAAAAAATCAGTATTTTAATAGAAGATTGCATTACTGTGTATATCGGCGAAAATTCGGAAGGGCTTAAGGGGAAAGAGGGAAAGATGCTATAAGGCGACCTGCATAAGAATGTTGGTAAGCGTTAGTCTTTGACCTTCCAGCCCAAAAGCCCCTTTCCCTCACTGGAAAAAACAAGGGCTACCTTGTACATTTTTTTCCCGCTGACGGAAAATCTTTGTGAATAGCCGTTAGCGTCAATCTGGGCCAGAGCTTCTTCCGCCACCTCTTCAAAAGGCCGACCTTTATCCATTTTTAGCTCGAAGATGAAAACGCTGTCCTTTGAGGCCACCACCACATCGCTTCGCCCGCAGACATTCTGCAATTCAGAGACAACCCGCCAGCCTGTCATACGGAACATGAGGTGGGTGACTGACTCGTAGTAATTCTCGCACATGTCCTTTTTGACCACGGTGGGAAGGTCGGCTATGGCGGACTTGATGATGTTGAGGGCTTGGTCCAAATCATGGAGTTCAAGGGCGTCGCACAAATTTCCTATGGCAAGTCCCAAATCGTCGTAGGGAACTGTTACGAATTTTTTCAAGAGAATATTGATGAAGCCGTCTTCAATCTCACGGTTGGGAAAGTCCAGCGTATAGATTCTTTTTGGCTTGTCAAATCCCTTAATTGTAAGGTAGCCGCTCTGATAAATGACCGGGAGCATGTTCTTTGAGTCCGGGTCGTAATTCTTGAACTGATCTTCCTTTGCCTTTCGTCCGTTGATTATTGTTGTAAGCTCCAGCGGCTGATTCTGCAAGGTTTTTACGAGAAGCGACGGAGTGCCGCTTTCAAACCAGTAGGAGCCGAAATCTTTATCTGAAAAACACTTTAGAAGGCAGAATGGGTTATAAACGCCCTCAACATTATGGGTAAAGTGATAGCCGTCATACATTTGGGCAAGCTTAGCTTTTGTTTCTTCAAGAGTCATCTCCTGTTCTTCGGCAAGAGCCTCAATTTCAGGCATGAAATATTTTTCCAGTTCACTTTCTGAAATTCCGCAGATTGAAGAATATTTTTGAGTAAGGCTGATGTCGTTGAGCTGATTAAGCCCGGAGAAGATGTTCACATGACTGACTTTCGTAATTCCCGTGATGAACAAAAAGCGGATGTACTGGTCACAGTCTTTGAGCGGGCTGTAGAAGCTTCGCAGTTCCTGACGGTTCTGCTCTTCGTACTCAGTGTAGAGGGCGTCGAGAATTGGCTTGTCGTATTCGTCAATGAGGATGACCACCTGCTTGCCGGTCTTTTCGTATGCGCCTTTGATGATATTTTTGAGTCTCGGGGCTGCACGGGAATCAGAAACGGCAATATCGTATTTCTTTTCATATTCCGAAAGAACTGAATTTTCCAGTGATATCAGGCAATTCAAATCAGGGTAATTATCTGCACCAAAACTGATTTTTATGGCCGGATATTCCACCCAGTCTTTTTCAAGATTTTCGATGGAAAGACCTTTGAACAAATCTTTTTTGCCCAGAAAGTAGGCTTCCAGAGTGGAAAGCAAAAGGCTTTTACCAAAACGGCGGGGACGACTTAAAAAATAAGGCGTGCTTGTTCGGGCAAGCTCATAAATATATGAAGTCTTGTCAACATAGATGTTGTTGAAGTTGCGGAGTTTTTCAAAATCCTGAATGCCGATGGGCAGAAAACGATCGTTCATAGGAAAAATTATAGCACAGGGAGGGGAGCTTTTCTATAGAAATAGAAAACTGGCTTGTTTTTAGCTTTTTCTGAATTTTATTCATTGATATGAAAAAAATAATCTTGACAATTTTTGTATAGAGTCTAAAATGTATTAAAGCAAACTAAAAAGTGCGAGGAACACAGAAAAATGCAAACAGCTGCCAGTATGAATTCAAGTTCTGTTCTGTTCTGTTCGCGATAGTCGCGTTTTTAAATCACTTTCTAAAAATCAAAACAGATTGCGTACACCGAGCTTGGGCGAAGTGTACCCGAAAATCTTTTCTCATAACAAAGACCGCTTTGTAAGTTGCGTACATCGCTTTTTGCATGCGGTCTTTTTGCGTTTGTTTGGAAATAACGGATTTCCGCATGTTCAGAAATCCGATGTTTTACCGTCCGTCGGGTGGTTTGCCTTGAAAACAAGGCGACAAAATAAAAAATCAGCATCTTGCTGAAAAGTCATTTGGAGGAAAAAATGGCAAAAACTGTAAAAATTATTAAATATCTGAGTCATCCTACCCAGCCTTGCGACCAGTGCGGAAAGCCTGCATCACCAGGTGTTAGACTTGAGGGAACTGGTTTATTAGGTATTACGGAAGGATTTTTTTGCAGCAGTGGTTGTGCAGCTGCTTATGCCCGTGATAGAGGTTGGACTTTAAAGTAATTTTATTCTGTAAGTTAATTTTGGATATTAATAGCAAAGATAATTCTAATGCTGTTGTATTACCGTCGTTGGCGGTTTTCCTTGGAAAATAGGTTATCTTAAGAGAGGAGTAATTAAATGGCTTATACAAAACCTCAGATTATTGCACAGAACGCTTCTACAGGTTCTTATGCAGCTGGCTGTGGCGCTAATGCTTCAGGTCCTGGTGGTCCGGGAAGAACAGGATGCGTAGTATGTGAACGTACAAGATAAGTTATATCTTGCATTGCAAACCAAAGCATAGTCACTAATTATACGGTTGTGCTTTGGTTACTATAGTTAAGCCCTGGCATATAAAATAACGTGGGTTTTATTTCTGCTAATTTGATTGTAGGAATTAATAAAGATGACATGTAATGAATGTGGCAAGGAAGTTCCAGATGATAGTGTTTTTTGCCAATTTTGTGGTAAAAGAATGGAAGCAAAGCAAAATACACCTAAGAATATTTGTAAATACTGCAATAAAGAGAATAACTTAAATGCTGTTTACTGTCGATTTTGCGGAGAAAATATAGAGAAACCTTTAGAAATTGCACCCGGCATTTTTGGTAATCATTCTAAAGATAATATTAATTTTGATGATTTATTTAACAAAGAGAAAAAATAAAATGCTTTACCGACAGAAAAAGGACACATATATCCGCAATTACGACGGAGTAGGCTACATCACAAGCACAGGCATCTTTAACGACCGCTGTACCAACGACAGCGGCACGGTGTTCTTGTGCGCCTTGAGCCGTAAGCCGCAGTCGCTCGATGAGCTTACGGACAAAATCTTGTTGCAGTTTACGGGCGTAGACCGCGAGACAATCAAGACGGATGCGGCGGAGTTCTATGACGCACTCGTTGCGGATGGTTTTATTTTGAAGGGCGAAACAGAAGCGGAGCTGAACGCACAGGACAAGGGTTTTACATACAACGCTGTGCAGCCCAAAACAATACGCGAAGATTTCACGCCTACAATTCAGAGGGCAGACTCCGATACGCAGGAGTTTTTGGAAAAACATTTTGCAGGAAAGCCTCATTTGACGAGTTTTCAGATTGAGCTTACCTCAAAATGCAACGAGCGGTGCGTCCACTGCTACATTCCGCATAAGTTCAAACTGAATAATATCACGGATGAAATGTATTACTCTGTATTGGAGCAGCTTTCCAAAATGGGCGTACTTGGTGTAACCCTTTCGGGCGGTGAGCCGATGACGCATCCTCATTTTAAGGAATATCTCCGTGCCGCGAAAAACTATGACTTTTATGTGAATATTCTTTCAAATCTTACTTTGCTTGATGACGAGACTATTCAAATAATGAAAGAAGGCAATGTATCTTCTGTCCAAGTTTCGCTTTACTCAATGATTCCGGAACATCACGATGCAATCACAACGCTCAAAGGAAGTTTCTATAAGACTCGCGATGCTATTTTGAAATTGATTGAAAATGATATTCCGCTTCATGTAAGCTGCCCCACGATGAAAGGCAACAAGGACGATTACGGCGATGTTCTTCGTTGGTGTCATGAGCATAAAATCCGCGCTCAGACTGATTACATCATGATGGCACAGTACAACCACGAAACGGATAATCTTGCAAACCGGTTGACAGTAGATGAAGCGGGAAAAGTTATCAAGGATATTATGGCTGACGACACTGACTATCAGGAAGCAATACTTGCTCCTGATTTTGTTCACCGCTGTAATATGAGCCAATTCAACCCGGAGCGACGTCTTTGTGGCGTGGGTATTTCTTCATGCTGTATGGTGGCGAACGGCAATGTGTACCCATGTCCTGGCTGGCAGATGATGGTGTTGGGAAATCTGAATGAATCATCACTTGAAGAAATCTGGAACAATAGCGAAAAAATCAAATGGCTTCGCTCGCTAAAATTTAAAGACATGGGTGGCGGCGAGTGCTGCAAGTGCGACAAGGCGGCTTTCTGCGCTCCCTGCATGGTGCGAAACGCCAACGAATCAAAGACAGGAAACCCGCTCGAAATCAACCGTCACTTCTGTGCCGTAGCCGCAAAGAACAAGCAGATTGTTTTGGACTGGCGAGAGGCAAAACTAAAGGAACTGGGAAAGTCGTGATGTTGAGCATAGCTAAACATTTCTAATATTTTTTGGAGGATATTATGGGATTCAATCCGATGGAAAAAATGAAGGCTGCGGCCGCCTCAAAAGTGGAAGGCTTAAAAGTTTCAGCCATGAGCAAAGCGTCTGAATTAAAAAGCGCCGCCGGTGAAAAATTAAAAGAAGGCGCACAGGCTACGGGAGCGGCATTAAAAGAAGGTGCTGCAAATGCGATTGGTGAATTAAAAAACGGGCCGAAGCCAGCCGAGCCTGTTCATATTACAACTGCTGATGATTTTTCGGGTAATCTTGATTGTCCTGTGAACGTATGCCTTCTGGATTATTTTGAAAAGTCTGCGTATGCAAATATGGAACCAGAGGAAGAAGATGGTGATAAAAAAGACTACAAGTTTACCAAGGATGATTTATCTCCGGTAATTTCAGTATGTCTTTCAGAAGATGAAGTTGAAGTAGACGAAGATGATGAAGAAATTGATGAAAATCTATATTGTACGCAATGTAAAGAAAAGACTGGAAATTATTATACATTCGTTACTACTCTCGATAAGAAATTAGAGCCTCTCATAAGCGGTGATGGAAACCGTCGCTTCTGTTCAGAAGATTGTTGTAAAAAATATTTTGAAGAAAAATATAAGCAGTCTGTTTTTGTGACTGCAGATGTTGATCGTTATAACTATCGTCAGGAAGCAGCAAAGGAATACTTAAAAACAGGAACATCTTCTTATCTTGTTAATGAATCTGAAACAGCTGACTCTAGTGATAATAATCCTGACTACAGTAATTATGATAAATCTGACTGCTGTGCGGAATGTGGTACTCCATTTGTTATTGCCGGAGCTTATTATGATTACATTATTGAAAGTTCGAACAAAGAGCAGGATAAGCTCATAAAGAAAGACAAAGAAATCCAATATAAACACTTCTGTAGTTCTGAATGTGCAAAGAAATTTTTTGAAAAGAAATATCCTGGAGTTTTTGTTACTGAAGATAGAGACGAATATGCTGCGCGTCTTATGGCTGGACGAAAGAAGTTAGGAAATGCTTCTTTCGGTGACAAATTGGCGCAAAGAGCCGCCGATAACATGAAGAATATGGAAGCAAGGAACGAAATGCTTCAGAAAAAACAGGAAGAAATGGCTTCAAAAAATAAAGCCGGTATTTTAGGAATGTTCTTCCCGTTCTTGAACAAGTTCTTGAAGTAGGTAGAATGACAGTCCGCTATGATGACTTAAAAACACATGATTTTCATACACACATCGGTCAGTACTGGAATACATACTATGACTGGCACGATGTGTTCTCTTGCCTGAAAGAAAACGGCATTGCTGGTACGACCTGCGCATATCTTACACCAAAGTTTGATGATGAAAAGCCTGCCGTAGAATTTCATCATGCTGTGGTGGAAGAATGGCGTGAGGCCTTAAAGTTTGCTGTTTCTATTGAGCTAGAAGTAAAACCGTTATGGTGGGCAGACCCGCTTGTCTTGCGCTCAGGGCTTTCAGTTTCTGATGCTTTTTTTGAACTTCCGTTTGCGGGAATTGCATTGCATCCCCGCTTGCATGACTGGACAAAAGAAAACAGCTCTCTTACGGATGCGATTTTTGAATTTGCAAAAGGGCAGGATATTCCGCTCTTTATTCACACTGGACTAAGCGAGGACGACAGCCCTTATCTTTTTGAGCCTTGGTTTAAGCAATTCCCTGATGTAGAAGTTCATCTGGCTCATTGTAAGGATTCAGCTCCGATTATTGATTTGTTCACAAAATATAAAAATCTCTTTGGAGATACAGCATTTTGTCCAACTGACAGTTATGGAGAAATCTGTGATGCAGGTTTTAAGAATCGTATGTTTTTTGGAAGCGATTTTCCTATAACACATTTTGTAAACTTAAACGAAAGCGAGCGTGAAAAAAAAGAATTACAGCCATTGTTTAAGGAACTAAAAGATAATTACGAAATGTCTTTAGCAGAAAATGCAATTCTCTTGTCAAGATGAATGATATATTTATAGGACTGATGTTGATATGAAAATAAGTAAAATATTTAATTTTTTAATCTTCTTTCTCATAATCTCAAACAGCCGTCTTTTTGCAAAAACGCTTGTCCTGGAACGCACCGTAAAAAACGAGGTCACAGGCTACGACGGCAAGTTTTACAAAGAAAACGGCACTGTCACTCTTTATGTAAACGAGTTCTCGAGCGACAAGGACGGAAGTAAGCTCGGTTTTGCCTATGCAATAGAATCTGCTTCACCGGAAACACCTATCATGGCTGAGATAAATGGTGCGACAAAAGATTTTAATTCGGAACAGAATGGTGGCTGGCTCATCTATTATGAAAAGGGGGATTCCTTCTATATCGGCTCTATCTGGAAGAACGGCTACAAAACTACAGTTACAGATCGAAGCTGCTTTTACGAGTTCGACAAAAATATCGGCTATGACATTTATTTTATGTTCTGTTACCTGAGGGCGGTAAATCGTAATCTGACTTTTGAAAATAAAATTCTTTATACTGATAATGATCACTTTTGGTGGGATGATAATATAACCGCTTTTACAATCAGGCTTTCGGAATTTTCAGATTATGCGAAGTATTCAAAATCCCACGGAAACAATCCGCCTTACCCGAGCTTTAAAATCTGCCTGTTCCATGACAGCCGCACAACTGGAAGAAAAATTGCGGAAAATCTTAAAAAAGGTATGTGGAAAACAAAGTCGCGGAATGCTGGACGGCCTGGCAGCGGTCTTCCCCAGTACGGCGAAATAACCTGCTGGTACAAGGAAGATGATTTGTGTGATAGCATCGAAGAATTTTGCAGGCATGATCCAGAACGGCTTAAGCTGGTAATAGATTTTGCGCCTGTAGCGGTGAAGTAACGACGAAGAGGCTTCAGGAGCCTAGTATGGACGAAAAAGAAATCTTATCGTATCTAAAGGAATTATTCTCAAAAATCAAAGCGACCCGCTCTTTTTTGCGCGAAAAAATTCTTGAAGAAAGTCAAAAGCTTCCAGAAAATGAAAAAAGCATGGTGGAATCACATCTTGGCTCATTTGGCACCGATGAAGACAGCGAAAAAGAAATCAAGGAGCTTTTTGACATAGAGTTTACTTACTTTACCGAAGCGCTCTATAAAAAACTCTGTGGAGGAGACGCTCGTGTGCATGACGCTTTGTGGTGCATTGGAGATGAAGCGTTAAGAAGCATAAACAAAAAATTGTCAGAAAATGACATGAACGAGGCAAACGCTGCATTACGGCACTATGTTTTTGTGTTTGAAGACATTACCCGCCTTACCGACCGCGAAGTGCAGAAAGTGCTTCGTGAAATCGACACATGGGAACTAGCTCAGGCACTCAGCATTGCAAGCGATGAAATACAGCAAAAAGTCTTTCAGAATATGTCTCATCGTGCGGCGGCAATGCTTAAAAAAGACATGGAAGTTTTTCACCCCTGTCGTACTCCAGACAAGATTGACGCGCAGAGAAGAATTGTTTCGGTTATTGGCCGCCTAGCAGACGCATGCGAAATCAGGATTCCTCAAGTGGAGTGGTAACATGGAAAAAAACGCTTGGTATCGCTCGGCAACAAAAAAACTCTATGGCGAATGGAAGATGATTCCTTCTGAAATGCAAAATGGAAAGATTATTCTTCGAAATGTGCATGACGGAAGATTTTTCTGCCCGATTCACTGCCGCTGGGAGCGTTTTAGCATGCAGGACGAATTTCACTTTGTCTGCGAAAAGGGAAAAGCTTTTTCGGGGCTTTTAGTTCCCTTTGTGCTAGAAGGAAAAAAGAAAACGCTTCCAGAATTTAGGGGCGTGCTGATTCTTTCGCAGGATGGAGTTCGGAAGCCTGATTTTTTAGAAGAAAAGCCAGACGAAACATGGGACAGGGATGAAGAGAACATATTGTATGATGAGTGCATTTTTTCGGTGACCGCTGATTACGAGAAAAAAATCTGCACTGTTTCAAGCGTAAGCATAAACCGCAAAAAATTTCTTTCTTACAACGAAGGAAATTTATTTCTTTCAAACATTCCTCATGGAATTGACGAGCGTTTTTACTATTTTGAAGGAAAATATATCACGCGGAAAGGAAAAACAGAAAAAATATATGACAGAAGCGATGTTCTGTCGTATGGGTACACAGCTCGTCTGCCACATTTTTTTGAAAATGAAATCGAAAAAATCGCTCAAAGAATGGTACATGCGTACGCTGGAAGAAAAATCCGCATAAACAAAACCTTTTACCACGGAGAGGCACTTTTAAAAGCGCTTGCATATTTTCCGTACGAAGCGAATCTGTACACTGTGACGAAGGAAACTAAGCTTCAGTCGGCATTTCTTGAAGAACGGCATGCACACGAAAATCCAAATGCCTACAACGACTTTTGCGCGTATATCGGCATAAAATCTTTCCGCACGCTTCGTAAGCTTTTTGAAACAGAGCCGGCAGTTCTTAAGTGGTACAAGAATCTGTATATGATGGGCTTCCGTGACCTTAACATCATTATCGAAATTGTGGAGCTGTGCGTCCGTTCAAAAAAAGAATACTTACGCAATGAAGAAAATAGAGCCCATTACGAAAGAAGATATGATTGGATTAATGGGTTTGGTCTTGACGGCGAAGGACTTGAAAGCACTTTTTTTCTCAACATTGATGATTACGGAATACTTCCTCACTTGGGTGTGGCGAGAATTGAGCCATTCGTTTTCTTCTGCGGATATGCAATTCCTATACAAGGAGAGAGGGCTACCTGGCACGCGCTGAACAAAGAGCCTCACCTTGTATATCACGAACGCTGGGATATTGCGCACATGTTCAGAAATTACTTTACGCAACTTAGGGACGAAGAAATTGCTATGGTTTTGCGCAACGGTTTTACGACACAAGTGCACAATACGCTTTCACGAATCACCGGAAACCTGCAGTATGAGAATTTTGTCTTTGAGTACACAAAGTCACAAAAAGCCCTTGCCGATGAAATCGACGGCTACACCTTTTCGCTTCCTTCCTGTGTAGATGAAATGCATACGCTGGGGGCGCGAATGCACAACTGCGTTTTTTCTTACTGGCAAAGCGTAAAAAACGGAAATTGCACCATCGTATCGGCAAGCGTGGACGGTTCACCCAAAATCTGCATTGAAGTCGGCAGTCACGGAAGAATTCTGCAGGTTCGCGCCCCGTACAATGCTTCCCTTTCCGGCGAGCAAAAAAAAGTGTTCAGAAAATGGCAGAAAAAACATTCGTTATGGAGGTAACTATGAATAAAACTTTTCCGTTGTATTCTTCTTTTAGCGAGGAAGAACAGAAAGAAATCTTTGAGCTGATTAGAAAATGCGTGGCACTTTCCGAGCAAGCCCGCAGAGAAGGAATCTTAGCACTCGAGGATGGTTTAAATGATTTACCTAAGCAGGTAAAAGGTAAGTGCGGCCTTTATATACAGCTACTTCTTCGTCTTGTCGTTGACGGAACTGACGGAGAGGCAATCCGTTTCATTGGCGACAATTACATCGTCTCTTCCTGCGAAACTGACTTTGAGCGGCTTTCCTTTTGCGTAATCGAAGAGGGCGTGCTTTCCATTCAGTGTGGCGATAATCCGCGCATTCTGGCACAAAAACTGTTAAGCTTTACTGGCCATCTGGATGCTGAAAAATATCTTCCCGAGCTAGGTATTGACTGGTAACAGCTGCAAGCTAAGAATCTTTGACTTTTTATAGGAGGACGATGTGATTTTAAAATTTCCCGAGCATGTTGGTGAACATGACGAAGACGACAAGATTGTTACCCACTGTGCAGACGGTGAGGTAATCTGGCAGAGTGAAATCGATGCGATTTTGATGGGAAAACCGATTGAAAAGACTCCGAGCCAGAAAAATCCGAAATGCAAAACTGCGGATAGTGCAGAAAAAGATGGAGATTAGCTTATGAAAAACAATGAAGAAAAGAATTCAAATTCAACGGATTCAACATTTTTTGATTATATCCGTGCAGAAAATCCTGAGACAGTTTTCAAAACTCTCCAAAAAGAGGATGATTATTTTGTTGCGCTCGTGCTTTCGTGCATTTCTGAAAGCCTGGCAAGTTCTCTTTTTTCAATGTTTGAGCTTGACCGTCAGATAAAAATTCAGGAGCAGATTGCAAAAGGGCTTAAAATTCCTGCATCGGTGGTAAAGGCATACGCGGAATCTTTTGAGGAATATCTTAAAAATCAAGTTGAAGAAGAAAAAACTCATATTGCGGGTTCAGAAAAAGCCTGTAAGATTTTGCAGCTTTCAAAACCCACCGTTCAAAAAGAATTTATGGACGGGCTTTCAAAGAAAAATGCTGCGCTTGCTGCAAAATTCAAGGAAAAACTTTTCTTTTTTGATGATATTCCGCTTCTTTCTGACCGTGCGCTCCAATGCCTTCTGCGGGAAATAGACGAAAATATTCTCACAAAAGCCCTCAAAGCGGCAACCGAGCCGACCTGCGAAAAGTTCTACCGCAACATGAGCGAAAAAGCGGCGGCGATGCTCAAAGAGGATATGGAATTCATGGGCCCACTCCGTCTTAAAGACGCGCTTGAATGTCAGCAGTTTATAGTGAATGTTGTTTTGCGGCTTGAAGAGAAAGGCGAAATTGTAATTGAACGGACAAAGGATGATGTGATGGTGTAAACATTACTGAATTGCATGAAAAATCATTTTTTGTTGCAGCCTCTCGCGTTAGTCCTTTACCTTCCAGCCCAGAAGACCTTTTCCCTCGCTGGAAAAAACCAGAGCCACTTTATACATTTTCTTTCTGCTTACAACAAAACGCTCTGAATAGCCGTTAGCGTCAATCTGGGCCAGGGCTTCTTCCGCCACCTCTTCAAAAGGCCGCCCCTTGTCCATTTTTAGCTCGAAAATGAAAACGCTGTCCTTTGAGGCCACCACCACATCGCTCCGTCCGCAGACGCTCTGCAGCTCCGAGACCACCCGCCAGCCTGTCATGCGGAACATGAGGTGGGTGACTGACTCGTAGTAATTCTCGCACATGTCCTTTTTGA
>ERZ842401.2896-NODE-2896-length-22048-cov-3.592325_pt1 | contig 22048 bp, 19 predicted proteins | sample MGYA00521270_ERZ842401 | MGnify/ENA primary metagenome ERZ842401 (study PRJEB31892, sample SAMEA3878208) | bioreactor metagenome | biome: Moose rumen | place: Sweden | collected 2011-10 | study: EMG produced TPA metagenomics assembly of the PRJEB12797 data set...
TGCACGTCCCGGCCCAGCAGACGAATGGTTTTTTCGCAAAGCTCCGCGGCGTCCTCCGTAAAGCCATACCGCAGCAGCCCCCGGAACGTGAGATAATTGGCGATGATCCAAACCGGGCCCAGCCAGCAGGAAGGATTGCTGGACGGGGCGACCCGGTACATTTTTTCCTGCGCGGAAAGGGTGCGGACCCCTGCCTGGCAGCGGAAGGTTTTATCCTCCCGATACCTTGCCGCGGTTTTTTCCGCCTGCTCCTTCGTTGCCACGCCCGCCCACAGGGCCATGAAGCCGCTCCACACGTCGATGCGCTGGATCAGGCAGCTCCAATGCCGGGGCATGCCCTTATGGTAGTACTCGCCGTGGGAAAAATCAACGGGACGCAAATTCAAATCCACGCTGTAAAAGAAGCCGTCCCGCTCATCATAGCAATGCTCCCGGATGGATTGAATCAGCCCTTCCCGCGCTTTGCCGTAAAACGCGGCGGCGTCGGGAAGCTCCAGCCGCTGACTCAGATAGGCCATGGCCTCCAGCTCTTTTACCATCAGACAGTTCAAATAAATGGACGCGGAGGACCCATCCGGCCGATAAAAGGTGCACGGGTCGTTGTCCACGCCGATCATTTTATCGGTCTGCCAGAAATACAACCCCGTTTCCTTGTGCCGGTGGTGATCCATATAGCAGCCGATAAAGGCCCGCAGCTTTTCAAAATCCTCCCGCAGCCACGCCGCGTCGCCTCCCTCCTGCTTTACCAGGAAGGCCGCGTGCTGCGCTAAAACAGGCTTGTGCATGTTTTCTCTGTATATATCCGCGGGCCGCAAAGATGCGGGATCGGATCGCCGATCCACCATGATGGGAATGTATCCGTCCGCGTCGGCAAAGGAAAGCCAGTTCAGGATGCAGCCCCGTTCATAGGGCCGCGCTTCCCGCGGATCGTCCCCCGTTTCCGTCAGGATCTGCCGAAGCGCCACATTGGAAAAATAGGAATCCCAATCCCACAGCACATCGGCGTAAGAGGCCGAACCGGGCGTCAGAAATCCATAAGGGAAAATGCCCCCTTTTTCCCGGTACATTTGCTTGTAATCCTTTTTGATGTAATCCCGCAGGGCCTGCTTATAGGCTTCCATAATGCCTCCTTGCGCGCAGATTGCCTGCCGCGTATTTTTTGACAGAAGAATATTCCATGCGGAAAAGCCATGTTCCTGCCAGACGGCAGCATGTTTTGTGTTTTACACTAAGTACCATGCCGTGGGAACACGGCATGGCAATTCGTGTAAATCGCGCGGAAAAGCAACGGACGGTCTGCCTGAACAGACCGCCGTTTTTTCAGATCAGCAATGGAATTTTTACACGCTTGCAATCATTCTTCCAGGGGCTGGCTTTCCGCGCCGTGCAGCTCGAAGCACAAATCCACGCCCTGGGCCTCCAGCCACAGCATTTTTTCCAGTCCCGGCTCATAGCTTTCCAGCGCGGCCTCAAAAATATCCCGCTGCTCCTGGGCAATATGCTGCTCTTCCTCCGGCAGGGACTCCTCCCATTCATCATACATGGCAAAAATATCCCGTTCCCAGAGCTCGCTGATCCGGTTCGTCATCAGCGTTTTTAGTTTATCCGGCGCACTTTCGGGAATAAACTCGGAAGATGTCAGGTACTGCTCCTGATGCCGGAAGCAATAGACGGCGCTCTGGCCATCCGCCCCTTCCCAGCCGCAGTAAGGCGGGCAGATTTCCATCAGCTCATCCTCGCCCAGGCCGTCGTCGGCCATTTCGCCGGTAGCCAGGAAGTACAGGCTGTACAGCGCGATCAAATCATCGTCGTCGATGCGGCCTGTGGTGTTCACTCCCCAGTATTCCTGCAGCGCTTTCACGCCCGCCTCCGTCTTTTTTCCGAAAATACCGTCGGCCTTGTCGTTGAGGAATCCCATCTCGATCAGCATGCGCTGAAGGTTTTTTACTTCTTCTCCCCGGTCGCCGCGCTTCAGATCCGCCCTGGCGCAGGCGGGAAGGAGGAGGAAAAGCGCCAGACAAAGGGTCAAAAGCTTTTTCATCATGATTCAATAAAGTCTCCTTTCGCTGTTTGTGAAATAACGAAATAAACGATACTCGTCTGCCATAATGCCCAGCAGGAACGCCGCTTCCATTTCCATGGCCTCTTTTCTGGCCTTGCCCATGAACCCGTGGCCCTGTCCGGGAACGACGATCAGTTCCGCGTCCGGCAGCACCTCCGCCGCCCGCTGGGAATACCGCAGCGGCACGATGGGGTCCCGATCCCCGTGCAGGATCAGCACGGGCAGCATGCAATCCTCCAGCAAATCGTACAAATCGAAGGATACGGCGGCCTCATTGTATTTTCTGCTGATGGTCATGCCCATCACCCGGCTGGTTTCCGGGAACGTGCCGTCCGGGTTCGCCCGGGCCTTCGCGTCGTCCTGCAAAACGATGGCAGGAAACTCCAGCACCATGTTTTCGATGTCGTTGGGCCGTTGGGAGGCCACCAGCGCGGACACAAAGCCGCCCTGGCTGCCGCCCCAAAGGCAGATTTCGCTGAACCGGGGATCGTCCTTGAAGTGATCGATCACCGCGTTCAGGTCCTGCGCCTCGGTGAGTACGGTCATTTCCAGCATGGTGCCGTCGCTTCTGGAGGCGACGCTGCCCCCGCAGAAATCAAAATTGTACACGGCCAGGCCCCGGGACAGAAAATAATCCGCGTAATCCCGCTGTCCCGTCAGGTTTCCGCCAATGCCGTGGGACAGGATCACAAGGGGCACGGCACCGCCGGATTCCGGCACCCGCAGCTCTCCGTAAATTTTTCCTAAACTGCCTGTTATCATGGGAATCTCCTCCGTTTTCGTTGGAATGGGGAGCAGCGCCGCGCACACGGCCAAGAGCAGAAGCCACTTTTTCATGATGAATCCCGACGCCCCCTTTGATCGCTCGCTTCGTTTTATTGCGTTCTGTTTACTGTCATTATATCAAAATATGGAAAGAATAGCAATGCCGTACCGCGTTTTCACGCTTGCCTGGACGGCGGATTTTCAGTATAATAAGGAAGCCGCGTTTCCGCGGAGGCTTCTGAAAGGGCTGATATGATGATTTCAACGATTCTGAACGTTCTTATTTTCGCAATCACGGCGATCCTGGTGCTGCGGATTATCCGAAAGGATGGAAAATGGGACGTCCAAAGAGCCAAAGGCGCGTTCCGCTTTTTCACGGTGCAAAGCAATGTGTTTTGCGCGGCGGCGGCGCTGTGTCTGGCGCTGTTTCCTTCCGCCCGCTGGGCCTGGCTTCTCAAATACGTGGGCACGGCGGCGGTACTCGTTACGCTGCTGACGGTGTTTCTTTTCCTGGCTCCCAGCATGGGCAGCCTTTTGCCGCTGCTGAAAGGAAATGATTTTTTCATGCACCTGACCACCCCGCTGATGGCCGTGGTATCCTTCAGCTTTTTTGAGAAAAAGGGCATGGGGTTCGGCGCCGCTTTGCTGGGCATGCTCCCGGTGGTGGTTTACGGCCTGTGGTATTTGTATAAAATCCTTTACGCCCCGGCGGACAAACGATGGGATGATTTCTATGGCTTCAATAAAGGCGGGAAATGGCCCGTTACCTTCACGGGCATGATGCTGGGCGGCTTCGCGGTGTGCATGCTGCTGATGGGGCTGCAAAACGCTTGATGCAAAAGCTTCGGATATAAAGCTGCCATAAAAAAGAGCGCATCTCTCGCGCTCTTTTTTCATGCAAAAATGAGTCATCTGAAAGGCGAAGCAAGCGCAGCGCAGCTGTGCAAACGCTTGAAGATAAGCATTTCTAATCCACCCATAAAAAATATGAGTTTGACTTTTTTTGCAATTTTGATATGATTATATTATCATTTTTTTCATCGGACGCCGCATGAGCCGACATGAACACCCCCCATTGGAAGGAGCGATTGCCGTGCACTTCGGACCAGATACGCTGCTGGTTGATCTTCGGGACAAAGAGGATTATCTTGCGGGCCATATCCCCGGCGCAAAGAACCTTTCTCTGGCGCAAATAAAGCAGGAAGCGGGCAATCAGGAAAAGGACATACTTCTTTACTGCTATTACGGTTTAAAAAGCGTGCGCATAGCCAGAATGCTCAACGCGGCGGGCTATCCCAACGCCCGCAGCATCGGCGGCGTTCACCGGTACGTGGAAATGCTGGAGGCGGAATAACGCGCTGCATGCTTATCTCCCCGCTCAGGCTTTGCTTTGGACGCCCCGCGCTGCTCCGCTTCGCGGAAGCGCGGGTTTCAGGCGGCAATCTAAACATCGCCCGCCGGAGGCTGCGCGGCGGCCGGGGCTGAAAGAATGGAACAGAAATAAAGGCAAGGACGAAAGTGCGTGCGCTTCCGCCTTTGCCTTTATTGATTTGTATTTTCGTTCGCCCTCTCCCCTGATTTCATTTCATATGGCAGGAGACGCTTTACCGGACGGCATTCCTTCTAAAACATTCCGGATTTTGCGGCTGCCGAAGCCGCCGCTTCCCGGCGCTTCCGAAGGGGGCGATTTGTAGAAGGATTATTGGGGCAGGAGCAGCGTTTGCAGAAAATCAGGCGTGAGGCGGATCGTTCCCTCCTGATCCCGAAGGAGAGATTCAATGGGCTCCGTGGGCTTGCACGAAAGCTCAGCCAGAATGCCCTCCGTACCGTCCGGCCCGATCACCTTGCCGGTCACGGTGAAACAGCCCTCCTCGCCCGCGTATTCAAAACGAATGAAGGCATTGCTTTCATCATCTGACACGTTGTCGCCCTCGGCGTGCAGGGTGATCACATAAGCATGGTCGGATTCAAGCGCGCCCGTGCAGGTGATTTTCAAATCATTCCTGGTTACGATCAGCTTTTCACCGTCATACAGCATGGTATAAGTGTTTCGAGGCGGCTGGTTGTATTCCAGATAGGCCCGGTAAAGCTGACGCTGATCATCGGCCAGCAGGCTGAGCTGGAACAGCTTTTGCCCGCTGTAATTATAAACGCTGACAGCGCATTCCCTCTCATTGAGAAGCAAATCGGCAATGAAGGGCGTTCCTCTTCCCGGGGCCACATAGGCCATGGCGGTCAGCCCATCGTTATTGTAAGCATAATTTATAAAGGCGGTAAAGCTGTATCGCCGGTTGTATATGCTGTTTTCCACAATGTGCACCGTTCCGCTTTTTTCCGTCACGCTCCCGTCGGCGGTCAGGGTGAAGCCGGCAATGGGTGCCTGAATGGCCAGGCTCCATACGTTGGCGTTCCCGTCCCCGATCAGGCTGCCCGTAACGGTGTTTTCTGATGTATACGTTTTTTCGCCTGTATGGCGGGTCTCCGTCAGATGGCCGTCCAGATGGAATTCATTGCCGCTGTGGGAAAGGTCCCAGGCGGTTTCGTACATACGCCTGCTGTCTCCAAGGTGGGCGGACAGGCTGATCCCGGAACCGCCGGTGGTCAGGTCAAAGGCCGCTTCAAAATCGGTTTCCACGGCAGTCAATTCTTCCTTTGCGGTCGGCCACATGGCTTTCAGTTCGGCAAGCGGGGGTATGGTTTCTCCGCTGACCATCGCGATGCACCCAAGCAGCTGCTCCAGCAGGCCGTCGTATTTTTCCGCGGCCAGCACCGCGTCGCCAAAGGCGGAAAGACGCTCCAGCAGCCCCGTCGCCGTGGCGCTGTATGAAATGTGAAGGGCGTCGGCTTGCTCGATTTTCAAATCCGGCAATACGACGGTTTCCCAAAAGAGCTGCGCCAACTCCTGAAGCAATTCGGCGTCCCCGCTATGAGCGGACAGGGTCTCCTTGATCGTGTTCAGAAACGCCTCCACGTCGGCAAACTGAAGGTTCACAGCGGTTCCGTTCATGGCGGCGGTGATATCCGTATCCGATATCTGGGCCTGCAGCGCTGTGTCTGCCACGTGCACAGAGGCGTCCATCAGGCCGTCCTGCTGCCTGAGCGCGGCGTCGAATACCGTATCGTTCATGTAATCAACCCGCAATGTCAGCATATCCCGCTGCAAATCGACACTGTTGAGCAGCTCGGCCAAACCGTTCCAAAACAGCTTTTCCGTTAAGACTTCCTCCGCGATCGCCGCACTTCCCAAGAACATGCAAGCGGTCAGCAGCAGAGCGATGATCCGTTTCATACTCCTACCTCCTTTGTCGTTGTATAAAGTTCGTTTCCCGTTATTTACATTATATTCCAAAATCAGAAAAAAAGCAACCTTTTTTTCAGGAGCCGGTAAAGCCGGGGCCTTATATCTCCTCCATGCAGCCTTCATTTTTTCGTTTTTCAGAATGCGGCTTCCATAAACAAAATCATGTCAGGAATTGAAAAATATTCAACAGCGTGTTATAATCAAACAAAACAAAGAAGCGGATGTGTTGGCATGAACGAAAATAAGCTGATTCAAACCGCTTTGGACTGCGGCGCTTCCAAGGCGGCAATCATATCCCAGGAATCCATCGTGCTCAATGCGGAATTCCGCGGCATGTGCGAGGCCAATCGCTGCGGCGTGTACGGAAAATGCTATATGTGCCCGCCGGACGTGGGCCCTATTGATGAACTCATGCAGAAAATACGCGCCTATAATAAAGGGCTCCTCTATCAGCTGATCGCGCCGCTGGAGGACAGCTTTGATATCGAGGGCATGGCGGAAGCGAAAAAAGATTTGGTTCGGCTGTCCCAAAAGCTTCTGGACGCGCTGCGCCCGGCGCTGGGAGACGGCGCGCTGCATTTGTCCGGCGGGGGCTGCGGCCTGTGCGATATCTGCGCCAAGGCGACAGAGGAGCCCTGCCGCCATCCGGACCGGGCGATGGCTTCGCTGGAAAGCTGCGGCGTGGACGTATACCGCACGGCCAAGGCGGCGGACATGAAGTACATCAACGGTACGAACACCGTTACCTACTTTGGCATGGTGCTCTATAAGGAACAGGAAAATGGCTGAACTGAAAGTGATCCGGGGCGGGGCGATAACCGCGCTGTCCTTTGAGCCGGGCCAGCGCTTGTCCAACGTGCTGAACGCCCATGGGATCCATATGCTCAAGCCCTGCGGCGGGCGGGGTGTGTGCGGAAAATGCGCCGTTCTGCCCAGCGGACAGATTTCCCCGCCCAGCCCGGCGGAACAGAAAGCCGGGGCTCGGCTGGCCTGCCAGACGGTGCTGCTGGGAGACAGCGAAGTGATCCTCCCCGAAAGCCGTCCCATGGAGCAGATCCAGCTGGGGGGCCGGGGCTCCCTGGCCCCCATTGCCCCCATGCCGGGACGATATGGCGCGGCGGTGGATATTGGCACCACCACGGTAGTGCTGAGTTTATATGATCTGCGTACTGGGCTGTGCCTGGGTGAAAGCGGTATGCTCAATCCTCAGGCCGCCGCGGCCGCGGATGTGATGGGCCGGATCGGCGCGGCGCTGGCCGGCGAAGGAAAGCGGCTGCGGGATCAGGTGACAAACGCCATCGGCGCCCTTTTATCCCAGGCCTGCGCCCAGGCGGAGGCGGAGGAAAATCAGGTGGAATCGCTGGTGGTTACCGGCAATACCACCATGCTGTATCTGCTGACGGGCCGGGATCCGGCGGCGCTGTCCCGCGCGCCGTTTCAGGCGGACTGGCTGTTTGATGAAACGGTGACGCTCTGCGGAAGGCAGGCTTACTTGCCCCCCTGCATGCACGCGTTTGTGGGCGCGGATATCACCTGCGCCGTCCTTGCCAGCGGTATGTGCGATGAGAAAGGAATTTCCCTGCTGTGCGACGTGGGCACCAACGGGGAATTGGCCCTTTGGAAGGATGGAGAATTGCTGGTCACCTCCACGGCGGCGGGCCCGGCTTTCGAGGGGGCGGGCATTTCCTGCGGCTGCGGAAGCGTGGCCGGGGCCATCGACCGGGTATGGGTGCAGGATGGACAAGCCGCTGTGCACACCATTGGTGAGGCCGCTGCCGTGGGCGTCTGCGGCTCCGGCCTGATCGACGCCGTGGCGACGGGGCTCGCCCTGGGCGAAATTGACGAAACAGGGGCTATGGAAAAGGATTTTTGGTCCTTGGCCGAAGGCGTGCGCCTGCTTCCCGGGGATATCCGGGCCGTGCAGTTGGCCAAGGCGGCCATTGCGGCGGGGTTGGAAACGCTGCTGGAAAGCGCCAACATCACCGTTCGGCAGCTGGACGCGTTTTCCATTGCCGGGGGCTTTGGCAGCCATTTGAACGTCCAGTCCGCCGCGGCCATCGGCCTGTTTCCGGAGGACGCGGTGAAAAAAGCCCGCGCAGTGGGAAACGGCGCGCTTACCGGCGCGGCCCTATTGCTGCTGGATCAGGGCAAAATGGATCGGGCCCGGCAGATCGCCCGTTCTGCCCGGCATGTGAATTTGGGCGGGAACCCCCGGTTCAATCAGCACTATATGGAGCAGATGCTGTTTCCGGAACCCTAAGACGGGCATGATGAAAGAGGAGGAATGCGCATGTCTACCCTTGCTCAGGCCGCACGTCTGGAATACCCTGATACCATCCCCGTTACCGTGGGCCTGCTGCCCGCCATGTGGATGCGCTACGGAAGCGAATTGCAGCGGCTGGTGGATCAGTATCCCCAGTTTTTTCATGGGCTGAAAATGGATTTGGAGCATATTGAGGACAACCTTCCGCCCAGCTACCGGAAAGGGATCTATATTGACGAATGGAATTGCGAATGGCACAATGCCCACGCGGGCAACGAGGCCATTGTGGTCAAGCATCCGGTGCAGACGGAGGAGGATGTTTTTAATCTCCAGATTCCTGCCTGCCGGGATGGGCGTTTGCCCCATGGATTCATGTACCTTCGCCTGCTGGACCTTTGCGGCTTTGAAAACGCCATGATCTGGTTCGCCGAGGAAGATGAAACCATTCAAACGCTGATCGACAAGGTGCTGGAATACAACCTGTATCAGGTGGCGGCGGTGCTGCCCCGGATGGAGGAAATGATCACCTTCGGCGACGATTTGGGCACCCAGAAGGGCCTGGCCATCGGGCCCGAAAGATGGCGGAAATACTTAAAGCCCTGCTTCCGTAAGCTCTACGGCCTGGTGAAAGCCTATAAGCCGGACCAGCTGATTTATATGCACACGGACGGCTGCATCTGGGAAATCATGCCCGATCTGGTGGAATGCGGCGTGGACATGATCAATCCCCAGTTCCGGGCCAACGGCCTGGACAATCTGGTGCGCGTGTGCCGGAAGGATCAGATCATTCCCATCCATTTGGACCTGGACCGGCAGCTGTTCCCCCTGGCCACGCCCGGGCAGCTAAAGGATCATGTGGCGGAGTGTGTGGAAAGCCTGTATCTGCCCCAAGGGGCCCTGGGGCTGAGCATCGAGCTGAATTATGAAGTGCCGCTGGAAAACGCGGCGGCCATTTTGGACGCGGCGGAAAAATACCGCCATTACCGGGGATGAACGGCGTTGGCCGAAAGCATATTTTCCAACGGGAAGCAAGGCAACATATGAATCTTGCCATGAAAAGGAGGAACCCCCGATGATTTTGGAGGACATTTCCCTGAAGCTGCAGGCCGGACGGGCCAAAGAAGTGAAAGCATTGGTGCAGCAGGCCATCGACGAAGGGATCCCCGTGCAGCGGATCCTGGAAGAGGGCCTGGTCAGCGGTATGAACGTGATCGGCGAAAAATTCAAAAACAACGAGGTGTTCGTGCCGGAGGTGCTGGTAGCAGCCCGCGCCATGAACCAGGGTGCCCAGCTGCTCAAGCCCCTTTTGGCGGCAGAAGGGGTAAAAGCCCACGGAAAAGTGTGCATCGGCACCGTGCAGGGCGATCTGCATGACATCGGCAAGAACCTGGTAAAAATGATGATGGAGGGCAAGGGCCTGGAGGTCATTGACCTGGGCACCGACGTGGCCCCGGAAACCTTTGTGGAAACCGCCCGAGACCAGGGCTGCCAGATCATCGCCTGCTCCGCGCTTTTGACCACCACCATGGGCGTGATGGGCGAAGTAGTGAAGCAGGCGGAGGCGGCGGGCATCCGGGATCAGGTGAAGATCATGGTGGGCGGCGCGCCGGTGACGGAGGAATTCTGCCGCCAGATCGGCGCGGACGCCTATACCTCCGACGCGGCCTCCGCCGCGGACAAGGCGCTGGAATTCTGCGCGGCGCTGTGAAAGGAAAACGAGCATGAAAGAAATCACGCCCATCCGTAAGCCCTGGGCGGGAACCATGACGGCCCGGGAGCGGTTCAACCGCCAGATGCACTTTCAATCGGTGGACCGCTGCTTCAACATGGAATTCGGCTATTGGAACGAAAATTTCCGGGAATGGCCGCTGTTTTATGAAAATGGCGTCACCAACAACGCGGAAGCAGACGTGTTTTTCAGCTTTGACCGGATCGAAGCCATCGGCGGGGCCACCTGGATGTGCCCGCCCTTTGAACGCAAAGAAGTGGGCCGGAACGGCAACAAGATCGTGCTGATCAATGAGGACGGTCTGCTGGCGGAAGTGATGGCTAACGGAAAGGACACGATCCCGCACTATTTAAAATCCTCCGTCACCACCCCCGAGGATTGGAAGCGGGTGAAGGAGGAGCATTTTGACCGGAACCATCCCGGCCGCAGGATAGACATCGAGGCCCTAAAGGCGCGATACCCCGAGGATCGGGATTATCCCCTGGGCATTCATTGCGGCTCCATGATCGGCAAGGTTCGGGATATGCTCACCTTTGAAGGACTGGCCTACGCCTGCTTCGACTACCCGGACATGGTGGAGGATATGGTGGAAACCTGCTGCCAGCTGGCGGAGGATTCCCTAGACCAGCTGCTGGGAAACTTCACCTTCGATTACGCTTCCGGCTGGGAGGACATTTGCTTCAAAAACGGGCCCATCGTAACGGTGCCCTTCTTTCGGGATGTGGTGATGCCCCGCTACAAGCGCATCCGCAAAAAGCTGGATCAGCACGGGATCGATATTTGGTATACCGACTGCGACGGCGACGTGCGGCCCATTCTGCCTTATCTGCTGGAGGGCGGCATCAACTGCCTGTTCCCCTACGAGGTAAACAGCTGCGCCCATCCGGGAGAGCTGCTGGACCAGTACCAGGGCCAGCTTCGCATCATGGGCGGCTTTGATAAAATGCAGCTGGGCGCGGGCCGGGAGGCCATCAAGGCCTATATGAAAACGCTGGAAAAGTACGTGGCCCGGGGCGGTTATATCCCCTTCTGCGATCACCGGTGCCCGCCCAACGTGAAGCCGGAGGATTATTTGTATTACCTGGATCTGAAGGAAAAAACGTTCGGCATGCAGGCATGATACGGCGATTGCACAGGACAGATAAAAAGAGGTGAATACAGCGTGTGGAGAAAGGATATTGTGCTGCTGGACGGCGCGGTGGGAACCAGCCTGTGGGAAAAAACGGAGGACCGGGGGCCTGTATGGCGCTATAATTTGGAAAACCCAGACATCGTCAGGGAGCTTTGCACGGAGTACGCGGATGCCGGGGCCCAAATCATTCTGGCCAATACCTTCGGGGTCAATCGGCTGGCCGTGAAGCGATCCCCTTATTCCGTTCAGCAGATCGTCAGCGCGGGGGTGCGCCTGGCCCGGGAAGCGGTGGGAACGCGGGCCAAGGTGGCTCTGGCCGTGGGGCCGCTGCCCGTTTTGCTGGAGCCCTACGGGGATTTGACCGAAGAAGAAGCCTTTGAAATGTTTGACGAGCAGATTTCCGCCGGTATCCCGGAAAAACCGGATGTGATCACGCTGCAAACGTTCATGGACGCGGATATGATGCGCATTGCCGCCGAAGCCGCCGCCAAGCATGATTTGCCCATTTTTTCCATGCTGACCTTCACCGAGGTGGGTAAAACCATCATGGGCCATTCCGTACAGCGTTTTGTGGAAAACATGGAAGGGCTTCCCCTCTCCGCCATCGGCATCAATTGCTCCCTGGGGCCGGAAAAGGCGGTGCCCATCATCGCTTCCTTCCGCCAGTACACCGATCTGCCCCTGATCTTCAAGCCCAACGCCGGCAAGCCCATCCTGCAAAACGGCGAAGAAAAGGTGCAGTACGATGTGGACACCTTTGTGGCGGACTGCCTGCCCGCGCTGGACCAGGACGTACAGTATATCGGCGGCTGCTGCGGCAGCAACGCGGCCTATATCCGGGCCATGCGGCAGCGTATATTCGGCCAATGAGCCAAGCGGGGTAATTATACGGACCTTGCATATAATCAGATTGTCAGCAGTATAACGATGAATTGATTTGCAATCAAAGCCCCGGGGTAAACTGATCAAAAATAGCAGGAATTTGCGAAAACAAATCGAATCAATATACAGAAATCATGCGGAGGGGGCCAGCTTATGGGTGTTATGTCCAAGTATCATCGCTTTCGGGAAGCCGGAGAGGAAGCCAATGTAAACAATGTGGAGCGGTTCGGCCAGCCGGTAAAATCGCTGTTCACCACATCGAAGGTATTAACGCTGCACCGGAAAATCGATATCACGGACGACCGGGAGCAGGTGGTTTACCAATCCTGGACCAAGTTTCCGTCTTTGCACGATAAAACGGATATTACCGACGCGCAGGGAACCCAGGTGGCCCATATCGAGCGGAAACTCTTTTCCCTGCACGAACGCCATTTCGTCACCATGGCGAATGGCACGCAGTTTGAAATCTCCAATGAGCTTTTTCATCTGTACAAGGACATTACCAATATTGAAGGCTTGGGCTGGCAGCTGCGGGGAAACATCATCGGGCTGAATTTTGAGCTGTATGACGAGCAGGAGCAGATCATTGCCGTGATTGGGCAGAAAATGTTCTCCATTCATGATAAGTACTGCATCGATATTTATCGCCCCGAATACGAAGCGATCATCGTTGCGATCCTGGTTACCTTGCAGCACATGATCAAGGACCGGGAGAACAGCTCCTCTTCTGCTTCCGTATCCACCTCCTCCGACAGCAATTGATCCGGGAAAACGCACAGCGTTATGAAGCTCATCCGTGCCTCTGCCCAAACCGGCAGGGGCACGGTTCGTTCGGGGCAAACGCCACTCGTCAGCCAGCGGGCAGGCGCTCACCAGCATTGATCAGGAAGAAGGAACCGCATGCGAAGGAACGCAAAGCAACCGCGCAATGATTTTTCCCAGGGGCCGGTTTGGAAGCTGATCATCGCCCAGGCCGTCCCCCTGACCGTGGCGCAGCTGGTGCATCTATTGTACAACGTGGTGGACCGGATCTACATCGGCCATATGGGAAATGAAGGCACCATGGCCCTGACCGGGATCGGCCTCACGTTCCCCATCGTTACGCTGATCATGGCGTTCACGGGGCTGTTCGGAAACGGCGGCGTGCCCCTGTTTTCCATGGCCCGCGGCGCGGGCGACAGCGAAAAAGCCGGGAGCATCCAGGGCAATTCCTTTGCGCTGCTGCTGGCGAGCGGGGCGCTGCTCACCTGCCTGGGGTATGTGTTTTGCCGTCCGATCCTGTTCGCCTTCGGAGCCAGCGAAGAATCCTTCGCCTATGCCCAATCCTATCTGAGCGTTTATCTGGCCGGTACGGTGTGCTCCATGATCGCTACGGGTATGAACGGCTATGTGAACGCCCAGGGCTTCCCCCGGGTGGGCATGCTGTCCGTGGTCATCGGCGCGGCGGTGAATATCGCGCTGGACCCCCTGTTTATTTTTGTGCTGGGCATGGGCGTTCGCGGCGCGGCGCTGGCCACGGTGATCAGCCAGGCGGTTTCCGCCCTGTGGGTGCTGCGGTTCCTGCTGGGAAAAACAGCGGTGGTGCCCCTGAAGGCCGCCGCTATCGCCATTCATGGGAAAATCACCCGGGAAATCGTTCGGCTGGGCATTGTGAATTTTATCATGCAGGGCACCACCGGGCTGGTGCAGATCACCTGCAACGCCACGCTGCAGCAATACGGAGGCGACCTGTATGTGGGCGTCATGACGGTGGCAAACTCCATCCGGGAAATCTTCTCCCTGCCTGTCAACGGCATCATCAACGGCGCGCTTCCGGTGATCAGCTTCAATTATGGGGCCAGGCAGTACGACCGGGTAAAGGGCGGCATCCGCTTCAACACCATCATCGGCACCGCTTACACTGCCCTGGCCTGGCTGCTGGTGATCCTGCTGCCCCGGTTCTGGTTCGGCATCTTTTCGGATGATCCCGCGCTCATGGAGGAGGGGATCGGGATGCTGCGAGCTTATTTCTTCGGCTTCGTTTTCATGTCGTTCCAATTCGCGGGGCAGGCCGCTTTTCAGGCTTTGGGCGACGCAAAGCACGCCATTTTCTTTTCCCTGCTGCGCAAAGCCGTGATCGTGGTGCCGCTCACGCTGCTGCTGCCCCGGCTGGGGCTGGGCGTAAAGGGTGTATTCTGGGCGGAGCCCATTTCCAATATTCTCGGAGGCGCCGCCTGCTACCTGACCATGAAATGGACCGTGTACCGCCATATGGAGGAATACGCGCGCCGGATGGATTCCAAAGAATAGTCGTCCGATCCTTTCCTGACCGCAAAAGCATAATCTCAAGCGCAATGCGGCTTTCGTTTCCGCGGCAGCCGCATCGCGCGTATGATTGGAGGGCAAAAAGCGATGGCAAAGAAAACGAATATCCTGTTTATCGTAACGGATGATCAGCGGTTTGACACCATTCACGCGCTGGGCAACTCCGCCATTTCCACCCCGAATATGGACAGGCTGGTCCAGCGCGGCACGGCTTTTACGCAGGCGCATATTCCCAGCGGGATCTGCGGGGCTGTGTGCATGCCCTCCAGAGCGATGATCCACTCTGGACGCCAGCCGTTCCATCTGGAAGGTCAGGGAGGCAATATTCCGCCGGAGCATATCACACTGGGCGAAACCCTGAAAAGCTTCGGGTACGAAACCATCGGCCTGGGCAAATGGCATAACGGCTGCCCGGGCTATGCCCGCAGCTTCACCCAGGGGGCCAAGGTGTTTTTCGGCGGCATGTGGGATCACTGGAATGTGCCCACCTGCCGCTACGATCCCTCGGGGGCCTACGACAACGTGGTCAATTTTGTGGTGGACTTTTTCCACAGCAATAAAACCATTCAGCAGCACTGCGATGAATTCAATCCCGGAAAGCATTCCAGCGAAATGCTCACCGACGCGGCCATCGAGATGCTGAAAAAGAACGCGGGCGGGGAAAAGCCCTTCTTTGAATACGTGGCGTATCTGGCCCCCCACGATCCCCGCACCATGCCGGAGGAATTCAAAAACATGTACAGGCCGGAGGATATCGCCTTGCCTCCCAACTTTATGGAAACCATTGAAACCAATTATCCCCTCATGCGCCACCGGGACGAGCAATTGGCCGCCTACCCCCGGGACCCGGAGGAAATCAAGCGCCATATTGCCGAATATTACGGCATGATTTCTCATCTGGATCATGAAATCGGCCGATTGCTGGACGCTCTGCGCGACAGCGGGGAGGAGGAAAACACCATCGTGGTTTTCACCGGCGACAACGGCCTGGCCCTGGGCCAGCACGGCTGGATGGGCAAGGAGGACTGCTACGAGCATTCCATCCGGGTGCCCCTCATTTTCGCCGGTCCCGGCATCCCGCGGAACAGACGGTGCGAGGCCTACGTATATCTGCTGGACATTTATCCCACGCTCTGCGATTTAGTGGGCGCGCCCATTCCCGCCAGCGTGGACGGGAAAAGCTTCGCATCGCTGCTCAAAGGCGAAAAAGCGGAGGACCGGCACCGGGATTACCTGTATCTGGCCTTTGAAATCTGGATCCGCGGGGTGAAGGACGGCCGCTATAAGCTGATCGAATATGTAAACGACGACGGGCCGGGCCAGCATTTTACCTTCCTGTACGATTTGAAGGAGGATCCCTGGGAAATCACCAATCTGGCCGAAAAACCGGAATATACCGAAACGCTGCGCAGGATGCGGAAATTGCTGTTTTCCTGCCGGGATGAATGGGAAGAAGAAAAGCATCCCTTCGGCCAGGATTATTGGCGCAGATACCGCACCTGGGGCGGAGAATGACGATCGGAGGGCGGCAAAAATCGAGCAGGGACGCTGCGCGGCGGCGTCCCTTTTTTGCTGGACATCTTTTTTTATTGTGGTATAATTAATGAGGAAAAACCGCTTCAGGCGGATTTGGCCGTCCAGCCTGGCCCCGAACAGCAGGCGCGCCAGGCGTCGTTTCTCTTGTTCATGGGGCTTCCCGGCAGACAAACGAAAAGCAATTGATGATTGATAAAGCCGGCATCATGGCTTTCGAGGGTGGATCAGCTTTATGGAACAAAAGAAGGATTATCATCGCTATTTATCAACGCTGGATGTGTGGGCCCTGTCTCTGGGCTGCATCATCGGCTGGGGCGCGTTCGTAATGCCCGGCACCACGTTTTTGCCGGTGGCGGGGCCGGCGGGCACCATCATGGCCATGCTGCTCAGCGCGGTGATTATGCTGGTGATCGCGGGCAATTACGCCTATCTGATGAAAAAGCAGCCCAGCATCGGCGGCGTTTACGCCTATACGCGCGGGGGCGTTCGGCAGGGATCACGCCTTCATCAGCGCCTGGTTTCTTTGCCTGGCATATCTTTCGCTGATTCCCCAGAACGCCACCGCTTTATCCGTGGTGGGCAGGGCGCTGATGGGAAACGCGCTGCAGCAGGGAATCCATTACCAGATAGCCGGATACGACGTTTATTTGGGCGAAATTTCGATTTCGATCGTTCTGCTGGCGGCGATCGCGCTTCTGGCGATCCACTGCAAGCGTTTGCTGCAATGGATGCAAACGATCTTCGGCGTGCTCATGCTCACGGGCGTGCTGATCATTACCGCGGCGGCTTTCCCGCATATCAATTTTCAAACGGTTTTTGATTCTTACGGAACGGCCCATCCCATCCAGGGCGTTATTTCCATCGTGCTTCTTGCGCCCTGGGCTTTCGTGGGCTTCGAGGTGGTTTCTTTGGAAACGGTCCACTTCAAATTTCAGGTGCAAAAATCCAAATGGCTGATTGGCATTGCGATCCTGATCGGCGGCTTTATGTATATTTCCATGTCCATCATCGCCGCGTCCGTCATTTTCGCGCTGGCGCAGCTGATCCCGTATTTTTCCTCCATTGAAGCCATGGACGCGGAATCCTATCTGCTGCTGGCGCTATGGTGCCTGCTGGGCTTTTTGTTCTATTGGCGCACCATGAACCAATCCAGCGTCCTGGGGGCCGGGAGCGAGCATGTTACCATCACCGCGCTGTTTTCTCTGCTGTTTTATGCCACGGTGATTTGGTATATCAAAATGATCATGCGCGCGGAGGAAAGCGCCCTGCGCGCCGCGTCTGTGCAGTACGCCATCGTGCTGTTCCTCATCGTTTCCCTGGGCCTTTGCATCATGATGCTCATTCATTCCCACCTTCGCAAAAAGCAATTGGCCCTGGAAAGAGAACGCATTCACGCCATTGAGGGCAGCAGGGCCAAAAGCCAGTTCCTGTTTAATATGTCCCATGATATCCGCACACCCATGAACGCCATTATGGGCTTTACCCATTTGGGAAAGAAAAAAGGGCTGAGCGCTGATGAAAAGGACGTGTATTTCGAAAAAATCGATCATTCCGGCCAGCAGCTGCTGAGCATCATCAACGATGTGCTGGATATGAGCCGCATTGAAAACGACCGGATCGAGCTGGAATCGGCCCCCACCGACCTGATCCTGGTTTTCGAGCAAATGAAGGATCTGTTTGCCACCCAAATGGAGCAGAACGGCATCGCTTTTTCCGTGGATTCCGCCGGCGTGGAGGATCAGTGGGTGCTGTGCGACAAAAACCGCCTGAACCGGGTGGTGCTGAACCTGCTGAGCAACGCCTGCAAGTTTACGCCCAAGGGGGGGCCGGGTGTCCGTTACGGTGAAAGAAACGGCCAAGGCGGGCGACAGGGGCACGTATCAAATCAGGGTAAAAGACAGCGGCATCGGCATGAGCAAGGAATTCGCCAAGAACCTGTTTCAGCCCTTTGAACGGGAGCGCACCTCCACCGTCAGCGGCATCCAGGGCACCGGCCTGGGCATGAGCATCACCAAGAGCATCGTGGACCTGATGGGCGGAAGCATCGAAGTGTTCACAGAGCCGGGAAGGGGAACGGAATTCCTTGTTCAGCTCGAATTCCCCATCATTGATCCGCCAGCGGAGGAAAAGGGCGTTTCCCAAAACGCGGCCGTTGATTTGAGCCAGATCCACATCCTGCTGACCGAAGACAATATGATCAATATGGAAATCGTGGCCACCATTTTGGAGCAGGCCGGGATCACCGTGGAGAAGGCCGAAAACGGCCAGATCGCGGTTGAAAAGGTAAGCGCTTCCGCCCCCGGCTATTATGATTTGATCCTGATGGATATTCAGATGCCTGTTATGGACGGCTATGCGGCCACCAGAGCGATCCGGGCCCTGGGGGATCAGGCCCTCGCCTCCATCCCCATTATCGCCATGACCGCAAACGCCTTCACAGAGGATATCCGTACCGCGGAGAGCGCCGGGATGAATGGGCACATTGCCAAGCCCATCGATATTCAGGTCATGATGAGCACCATCACCGATGTGCTGAACGAACATTCGGGCGGCAGCCGCTTTGTTCAGTAAGTCCTTATATAGCCGAGCAGGCTTCCTCCCGGTCCCATAAAAAGCAAGAGGAATGTTATGATATCTACCGAAACTTACAAAAAAATCATTTCAGAATTGCTGGATGAGCTTCCGGAAGCCTTTTTCCGGGAGCTTACCGGCGGCGTGATCGTTTCAGAAGCCCTGATGATCCCGGATTATGCCCGGGATAACGACCTTTATACCCTGGGGCACTATCGAATTTTTTCCGGCGTCAGGCAGATCGTGATGTATAAGGGCTCCTTTGATCGGGTTTACCCCGAGGCAGAGGAGGCGGAAGCCCGGGAGCTGCTGCGCGGCGTGCTGCGCCATGAGTTCCGCCATCATTTGGAATTCCTGTCGGGCATCCACGACGCTTCCTCCCTGGAAGCCCAGGATGAACGGGAAAAACGCGCTTATCTTTCCCGGCACACGAAATAAAGCGGCCCTTCAAAGCCGCTTTTTATTATGCTAACAGTATTGTTTTTAAAAAGAACCATTTCAGGTATTCTGAAGCACCCAGGCGGCAGTATTTACGCCCGCTTCCCAGCCCACTTCGTTATAGCCGGCCTGATAGTAATGAAAAGCGTCCTTCATCAGGCCTCTTTCCCGCATGGTGGAAAAAAGCCGGGACGCCATCGTTACATCCGGGCGGGTCCGGGAAATTTCTTCCTGCCAGCGCATCATGGGCACATATCGGAAGGGGTCCTCCGGCCCGTTGTAATGCCCGACGCGCACCAGAAAAAGCCGTTCGGCCCCTGCGTTACGCATGGCGCGGAGCATCCGGTCAAACCCCTGCTGATACGCTTCCTTTGGAGTTCCCAGGTCCCCGTCCGTTTCTCCCTGACACCATAGCACGAACACATGCCGAACGGCATATTCGCGGCTGATCAGCCAGCTTCTTGCCGTTTTCAGGCGCTCCAGCGCGTCGGTCAGGTACGGGCTGCCCGGCTGCCATTCCCGCATGCTGCTGCCGCCCTTGGAGGCGGAAACGCCAACCACCGGGACATGGGTTTCCGCATAATAGGCGTTTGCGAAGGCGGAAACCATGGATCCGGTTTTGATTTCTTCGTGAATGCCTTCCGGCCTGTTTTCATTTTTCCCAAAGGGCTCTTCCAGGGGATACAGCCGGGTGGGGTCAGACACGGCGCGGAATTCCCATCCCGCCCCGGGAATCACCGCCGGGGCGTGCTCCGGATACCATTCGCAGGGAACGCCCCGCCCCGCCATATTGGATTGGCCCGCGAATAAGAATAGATCCACCGTGCGCACAGCGCTTCCCTCCATGCCTGAGAAGCGGCCTGCCCATGTGGACAAGCCGCGTCCCTTTTTTCCTGTATTCTCATGAATCGCAGCCATTTTGTCCAGATGCTTTGGCCGCCTGAACCTTCACAAAGGAATCGTCATTCCATCATCTGCTCAAAATGCTCTTGGCAGGCTTTTTCCAGGGCCTTCACGATGATTTTCAGCGTGCGGATGCGGGCGTACTTTTTATCGTTGGATTCAATGATGTACCACGGCGCGTTTTTGGTGCTGGTTTTTTGCAGCATCTCATCCACGGCCACCTCGTACTGATCCCATTTTTCCCGATTGCGCCAATCCTCGTCCGTGATCTTCCACTGCTTTTCAGGGGTGTTCTGCCGCTCGGTAAAGCGGGCCAGCTGGGTGTCCTGGTCGATATGGATCCAGAATTTGATCACCACCGCGCCCCAATCGGTCAGCTGCCGTTCAAATTCATTGATTTCATTGTAGGCGCGCTTCCAATCCTTTTCCGAGCAGAAGCCCTCCAGCCGCTCCACCATCACGCGGCCGTACCAGGTGCGGTCGAAAATGCAGATGTGGCCCGTGCGGGGCAGGCGCTTCCAGAAGCGCCAGAGGTACTGGCGGTTGAGCTCATGCGGTTCGGGGGAGGCGATGGGCATCACGTCGAAGCCGCGCGGGTCGAGGGGCTTTGCGATGCGGCGGATGTTGCCGCCCTTGCCGGCGGCGTCCCAGCCCTCGTAGCAGAGGATGACCGGGATCTTCTTGCGGTAGATGACGTTGTGCAGCTCGCCCAGGCGCTTCTGCAGCTTCTTGAGCTGCTCGCGGTACTCCTCGTCCGTGAGCGTGGGGGAGAGATCCACGTCGCGCAGCTTCGGCATCTCCAGCAGGGGGAAGTCCTCCTTAAAGGGCTTGCCCACATAGCGGCCCGCCTCCAGCGCCTTGTCGATCATATCGGCCAGCAGCTGCAGGGCCTCCAGCGCCGCGGCGTTCTTATTGCCGCCGTCCAGCTTGTGCCATGGGATCAGCTTGCCGGTCTTCTCGGTGATGTTCATCGCGATAATGCCCTTGCCTGCGCGGCCCTGCTGGCGGTATTCCTCTTCGTCCGTCCGCTTGCCCATGCCGTTTTCGGCGATGGCGATCACGTATTCGCCCCTGTGGACCTTGCTCATGTCCACGACCGCGTCGCCTTCATCCAGCTTGATCGCGCGAACGCCCGCCGCGGCGCGGCCCATTGCGCGAACGTCCTCCTCACTGAAGCGGATGGACTTGCCCTCACGCGTACCGATTATGAACTCATCGCTGCCGCCCGAAAGCTCGACGCTGATCAGCTCGTCGCCCTCCTTCAGATTCTGGGCGATTATGCCGCCCTTGCGGATGTTTGCAAAATCCCTGAGCGGCGTCTTTTTGATGATGCCCTGGCGCGTACACATCACAAGGTAGCCCTCGTCTCCGCCCAGCTCCTTGCCGATCGGGAAAGCGGCGGTGACGAACTCGCCCGTCTGGAGCTGCAGTAGGTTGACTATCGGCGTGCCCTTCGCGGTGCGGCTCGCCTCCGGGATCGAATAGCACTTGATGCGGAACGCGCGGCCCTTGTTCGTGAAGAACATGATGTAGGAATGCGTGGAGGTGACAAAAATGTCCTCAAGGAAGTCCTCGTCCCTCGTTGAACCGGCGCTCACGCCCACGCCGCTTCCTGCAACGCCCTCGGCTTCTCCCGCCCCGACGGAAACAGGCACGCCGGAGGCGGCAGGCATTCCTCCGGGTCCGCGGGACGGCGTTTATAACGATGAAATCAAGGAATTCATGGCGATCGGCACGCAGAACGGCGAAGCGATCGCCGTTTTGCTTGTGCACGTAAAACCGCCTGAAGCCACCGTCGTCGCAATCCCGTGCGAAACACAGGCGGCGGTCTATACGCTCGGCAAAAACGCGGTGGTGGAGCGGGTCGATCCTGCGCCGATCGGGACGGCGACGGCGCGCGCGCAAAGCCAGCGTGAGGGCTGCTGGAACCTCATCTGGGCGGTGAAGAATCTTCTGGGCTACCGCGCGCCGGCTTATCTTTGCGTCGATTTTTCCTGTATGGAGGCGTTCTTTTCGTTTGCGCCGACGCTTCCCGCCGACAGCGGCGAGATCGATCTCGACGCGTTTTTGCGTATCCTGAACGAGCCGGACGAGCAGCGCGCCGCCGACATGGCGCAGTTCGGGATCAGATCGGAAGAGCGTCGTGTAGGGAAAGAGTGTAG
>ERZ842401.2897-NODE-2897-length-22042-cov-3.822622_pt1 | contig 22042 bp, 21 predicted proteins | sample MGYA00521270_ERZ842401 | MGnify/ENA primary metagenome ERZ842401 (study PRJEB31892, sample SAMEA3878208) | bioreactor metagenome | biome: Moose rumen | place: Sweden | collected 2011-10 | study: EMG produced TPA metagenomics assembly of the PRJEB12797 data set...
CCGACAAACCTTTTGAGGTACGCGACGACGAAAAGATTGATTTCTGGAGCAGGAGCACTATCGTAACAGTTCATCCGGGGCAGGAAATAGCCGTAAAACACCCGCTGGTTACCGGCAAGAACGGCGTAGATGTTACCGGAGGAGTCGTGAAGTATCAGCCCGTCAGAAATGTAGAGTTTTCGTTCGGGGACGGCCTAAAACGCGATGATACTGATCCGCTGCTGTTAGTGGCTACTGCTGAAGGCCAGCTCAAGAATGAACGCGGAAGGCTGGTAGTCCTCCCGGAGCTGGATATTCACAGAGATATAGATTTCGGTGTAGGCAGTATAGATTTCACCGGAGCTGTCAAGATTCACGGAGCAGTAAGGGACGGTTTCCACGTGGTTGCGCAGGGAAATATAGACATTCACGGCCCGGTAGAAGGAGCTGATATAGACAGTCAGGGAGTGATAGTGATTCACGGCGGAGTCAGAGGCACAGGAAAAGGCACAGTCAGAGCAAACGGAGACATCAGCCTTAGTTTCTGCGATCAGGCAACTATTCGTGCAGGAGGGTCTATTCTCGTGAAGAATGCAGTACTCCACAGCAGGCTCTACGCTCAGAGGGCAGTGATAGCTCTGGGGTCGGCCAAGCAGTCCCAGATTGCTGGAGGCAGAATAGAGGCAGGCCTTGAGGTGTCGTGCAACATACTCGGCTCGGAAATGGGCACTAAGACCGAAGTGATTGTAGGCCTTCCTCCTGAACAGCTAGAGAAGCGCAAAGTCTTCACCACAGAAATCAAACGCTTTGAGGAGAATCTGGAACGTGTAGAGCCGAATCTAGTGCTCCTCAAGAAAATGGAGTCAGCAGGACAGCTTGACGACAACAAACGCGAAATGTTGATGAAGCTCACTAAGATGAAGTTCCAGCTGCAGGCAGGGCTTGACGGCATGAAGAAGGAGCTGTCGGAACTGGATGAACAGCTTGCGCTTGTGAGGGATAAGGGCATAGTCCGTGTGAAGGATGTGTGCTACGGAGGAGTAATAATTTCCGTGAGGGGTCTGAAGTATATAGTTCATGAGCCGTGTAAATATACGTCGTTCATAGCGGATGACGAGAAACGTGAAATAGTGTTGCAGCCGTTTGACTACAACATAAACAGACTTGGAGGGTAGTTCAGAATGTCAATGCAGCCGGTTAGTATGCTGATGTCGAACCTGAATCTAGAGAGTGCGGCCAAGGTTTCGCCCAATGCATTAGCTGCGGCCCAGGACACCGGGCAGAGTCAGGAGATAATCCGTGAGGGGATACGAGCGGTGCAGAGGGTGCAGGCGAGTGATGCTGCATCAGAAGCGCAGAGGGTACACCGCAAGGATTCTGGGGAAGAGCAAGAGGGAGAGGGAGGTGGGCGAGGCAAGCAGGACGGACATGGTAGGAAATCTCATGACAGCTTTGAACATGTGGAGTCTGAAGGTCTGGAGCGAGCTGTGAAGTCAGAGAGTATTGCATTAATTCGTGAAAATGTGAGGAGCAGGAAAAGTTTTGAGTTTCTTGCATAGAAATGAACAATGACTCCCTTTGGTGAAGTTGTCCTGAGGGAGTTTTTATGTGTTATAATTACGCGCAAAATCCAGTAATAAGGAGGTTTACAAGAATGCGTAAAGCCGATATAATGTTCGCAGTTCGCAGTTCGCAGTTCGCAGTTCGCAGTAGCTTAGTTTATCTAAAAAATTCCCTTTTTATTTCGGAGAAAATATCATGATTAGCAGGCCAATTTTATATTTTGTGGTGCCTTGCTACAATGAACAGGAAGTTTTACCCATAACAGCTCCCGAATTTTTAGGCAAGCTCAAAGATTTAATCACATCCCAAAAAATTAACGACGAGAGCAGAATTTTATTCGTTGATGACGGCTCAAAAGATGACACGTGGAAAATCATTAGTAATTTTGCGTCAGAAGATGAACACTTTTTGGGAATAAAGCTCAGTCGCAACAGAGGCCACCAAAACGCAATTTTAGCCGGTCTCATGGAAGCTAAAGACAAATGCGACGTAACTATTTCAATGGACTGCGACGGCCAAGACGATATTAACGCGGCGGATGAAATGCTGAACGAATATTTTTCCGGCAGTGAAGTAGTCTACGGCGTAAGATCTGATCGCGATAGTGATACGTGGATTAAACGAAACGTAGCTCAGACTTTCTACAAAGCTCTAATCATGATGGGCGGCGAAATAGTTTACAATCATGCTGATTTCAGGCTTGTAAGCTCAAAAGTTCTGAAACACCTTGCAGATTTTCAAGAGGTTAATATTTTTCTTAGGGGATTAATTCCGCTGGTGGGTTTCAAAAGTTCACAGGTTATGTACAGCCGACATAAAAGAATAGCGGGAGAAGTCCAATATACTTTTAGGAAATTGGCGGTGCTGGCTTTGAACGGCATCACTAGTCTTTCAATCAGGCCTATAACTTTAATTGCTTGTTTTGGGATTATCGTCGGTCTTTTCGGCTTTGCGGGAATTGTCTGTGCGGTAGCGGCGTTCTTTCTTGGCTACAACGTAACGGGCTGGGCATCTACGATGTGCGTAATATGTTTTTTGGGCGGTATTCAGCTTCTAAGTATCGGGATAATTGGCGAGTATGTAGGCAAGGCTTATCTTGAAACGAAGCACAGGCCACGCTATATTATAAGCGAAAGAACAAGCTAGTATGATATAGTAATAATTTTCAAAAGGGGGTTATCACGTGGACACAGACAAAGATTTACAGTTAGCGACACTATGGGATGAATGGCTAAGTTCTCCCGTAAAGTCCCCAGCCAATGCCGACTACGAAGCCTCCGGACTGTTACTGGGCATGAGGCACACTCACCACACATTCACTACAAACAGGCTCAGAGCCGCTCGACGACTCACCGGACCCTGCAAAGTCCCTCTCTGGACAATGACTTCTTATGCACAAAAATTCCCCCTTGCAATCTCAATGACCACCCGCCCGAATCATAGACCCTCAGTGAGTTTCTCATGTCCTGCTGAAATTCTGAGGCTTCCCAAGACTCTGCGTAATGTTTGGTCATGGCTCAAAGGTTTATGGGGCAGCACAGGAGGCTTATACTTCCCGAAAGCAGGCTACTACCTTGCGCTCATAATCTCCGACCCAGAGACCGCAGAAATTGCCAGAGCAGCAATGACGCTCACTGGCTTATCATGGAGCGAACACCGCCACGAGTTCACGTTACGCAACCACGACGACATAATGACTTTTCTGTGCAATGCCGGTATGCCTTCCGGAGCACTAGATTTTGACGCAACGGCTATGATGCGTTCAGTGCGAAGCCGGGCGAACCGAGAGAGCAATTACGACAGCGCAAACATAGCCCGAAGTCTTAAGGCGGCACATGAGCAGACATTGACAGCCCGTAAAGTTAAGGAACTTGGCCTAATGGAGAGACTGCCTGAGAACTTGAGGGAACTTGTTATGCTGAGGCTTGAATATCCAGATGAATCATTAGGAGGCTTAGGCAAAAAATTATCCCATCAAATCACAAAAGCTGCAGTAAAATACAGATGGCACAAGATACAGAGCATAATAGACGGTGAGAATAAGGACTAACCTTCCCGAAAAAATACCCCACAAAGAATCTATAACTTGCTGTAAAATATGAGTACATCCACAGCATAATCACAAAAATTTATAGACGGAGGAAAAATCAGCATGAAGCTAAAAACATTCACTCCTGCTGACGTTGCAGGAAAGAAAGTACTTATGCGCGTAGACTTCAACGTCCCCTTCAAAGGCGGCAAAGTAACCGATAACGCCCGTATCCTAGCCCACACGAGCACCCTCAAAAAATTACTTGATGCCGGAGCAAAAGTGGCTCTCGTCTCCCATTTCGGCAGGCCAAAGGGAAAAGTAGACCCCGCATACTCACTCTCACAGATAGTCCCTGACATTGAGAAGGCTTACGGCCTCAAAGTCGTATTCGTTGATGACTGTGTAGGCGAGAAGGTTGCTGCAGCTGTAGACGCGCTCAAGCCCGGAGAAATTGTAGTACTTGAGAACTCCCGCTATCACCCCGAAGAGCAGAAGAACGATCCCGAGTTCAGCAAGAAGATGGCCGCACCGTTTGACGTATTCGTGATGGACGCATTCAGTGCCTCCCACCGTGCCGACTGTTCTACAAGCGGAGTAATCCCGTTTGTTGCTGCAGCATTTGCCGGAGATTTGCTTATGCGTGAGGGAGACATGCTGGGAGCAGTCAGTGAGAATCCTGCCAAGCCCTATGTGCTGATTCTCGGCGGAGCAAAAGTCTCTGACAAAATCGACATCGTGGGTAATCTGCTGGACAAGGCTACGACGATTCTTATTGGCGGAGGAATGGCCTACACGTTCCTGAAGGCTCAGGGCAAAGAGATAGGTAAATCACTCTGCGACACTGAACGTCTTGATTTTGCACGCAATACACTGGCGAAGGCCGCAGAAATGGGAGTAAAGATTCTTCTTCCTGTTGACAGCGTAGTAGCTTCTGGAATGGACGCAGCAGACACCGAGATAGTTTCCAGCGACGCAATGCCCGCCGACAAAATGGGACTTGACATCGGCCCTGAGACTGTGAAGCTGTTTATCGCGGCACTTGACGGAGCGAAGTCAATCCTTTGGAACGGCCCAATGGGAGTATTTGAGGACGCGAAGTTTGCGGAAGGCACGAAGGCACTTGCTGAGGCAGTAGCGGCGATAACGGCAAAGGGAGCAACTACAGTAATTGGCGGAGGAGACACGGCGAGCGCAGTTCGTCAGTTCAAGGTAGCGGATAAAGTCTCTCACGTATCGACCGGCGGAGGAGCAAGTCTTGAGTACTGTGAAGGCAAGAAACTTCCTGGCATGGAGCCTTTCAGAATCTAGGAGGTAAGGAAACAGTTATCAAATAGTTATAAGTCTCTAAAATTTCACAAAAAGATGAAAGGAGGTAAGTCGTTACAAAGACTTTTAAGTACTTTCCTCACTTGCGGTTAATGTACTTATTGAGTAGAATATCTTGTAGCTTCAGAAGCGGTAGCATAGCCCGCCGTAATGCAGAATCGAGCGTGAAGCACATTCTACCGGTACGTTAGTCTGGAAGTTAAGCCTCTGGAGCGTCAAACAAAACGCAAGTAGTAGTACCATAACGAAAGCGGACGCGATGTTCCCTGCAAGGGGCTGAAAACGAGGAAGGGAGCAGAAAAGCCAACACTTTTTATAAGTCTTCTGTAACGGACAACATGAGCAAGAAAATATATCTCTACGGAAACTGGAAAATGAACAACACCTACTCGGAGACGGAAAAATTCTTCTCTGAGTTCCCGGCAGCATATGCACCCTTCAAGGATGACGCAAACCTTGAGGTAGGAATATTTGCTCCGTTCACGTCATTATGGCCTCTCTCACAGGGAGCAAAGAAGTGCGGAATAGTCTTCGGTGCGCAGAACGTCTACTACGAGCCTAAAGGCGCATTCACCGGAGAAATCTCAATCCCAATGCTGAAGGAATACGACGTAACGCACATCATTCTTGGCCACAGTGAGCGCAGGCACATTTTCGGCGAGTCGGACGAGCTTATTGCTAAGAAGACGAAGGCAGTGCTTGATGCAGGAATGATTCCCGTTTTCTGCTACGGAGAACTCTTAGAGGAACGCGAGTCCGGAAACACGTTCACCGTAATGGAGCGTCAGTTGAAGGCTGTTATCTCCGGACTGAATGCAGAGGAGACGGCCAAGGTAATCTACGCTTACGAGCCTGTGTGGGCAATAGGCACAGGCAAGACAGCGACACCGGATCAGGCAGAAGAAGTCTGCAAGTGGAGCAGGGAGCTTATCGGCCAGAAGAATGCAGTGATTCTCTACGGAGGCAGTGTGAAAGGCTCGAACGCTAAAGAGCTGCTCTCAATGCCTGACATCGACGGCGCATTAGTAGGCGGAGCGTCCCTGAAGCCCGGCTCATTCCTTGAGATTTACGGATCGTACAAGGGTTAATATTTCTGTGCTCTCCTGTTATTATGCAGGGGAGTACTTTTTTTATCCGTTTAGAAGTCTTTAACCGTTATAAGGAGGCAATAAGTAAGTGAGAATGAAGAAATTAGCTGCACTAACAGTTCTGTGCATGATGTTATTTGCTGGGACTGCATGGGCATTTCAGCCTGAAGACGCACTAAGCTCACAATACGAGGACTCTGTGTATTTTGTGCTGAGGCTTGAGAATACATCGCGTCTGCTGAGGTGGATATTCTCCAATGACAATATGAAGCTGTTTATGCCGTTGGTGCTCAAGGGGAAATCAGAACTTGAGATTACTGCTGCTTCAGAATTTATCAGTGCTGTTGCGGCAATGACTCCGCTTAGGGCTTCGGCTGTGGTTGTCGGCATCAGCAAGCGTGACATCAAGACTATGACTCCCCCCCTAGTGCAATTCGCGTTCAAGGTGAATCCTGAAGTAGGCGACATAGTGAAGAAAATAGCGGCCGGTAATGCAGAAGCTATAGATGTAGCGACGCTGTTCATAGGGAGCAGGATAGCGGCGACGTTTGCCGAGACGATGGTAAAAGTGGAGCGCGAGAAGGATAACATTTACCGTATCAACAACGATATATTCATGACGGCATATGATGATCTGGTGATATTCGGCTCATCAGTGGAGAATGTCCGTCTCTCGCTGAAGGCACTCGGCGACGAGAAAACCCGGCTCTTCGCGTCCAAGTCCCGCAGGTTCACGGAGAAGGATTACGCGCTGATGCATGTTGACTTTTCGACGGCGGCAGCATTAGACGACAGCAAAGAGCTTAAAGAGCTTGAAGTCCGCAAATATTTTGATAAGCCTATGGAGATAGAGTTTGCGTTTCGGAGGCTTGCTGATAAGTTCCTGATGTCCTCGTCTATAAATTTTCTTGAGATGCTGAAGAAGGAATATGCTGATAAGTTCCGTAAGCAGTTTGACAAGTTAAAGGCAGCGAAGGGCGGAAATATTGACCTGGTCAACACAGGAAACAGCACACCTCCTCTTTTTGCGCTCGGCGGGAATTTTGACTTTGCAGCTATGAAGGAAAACGATGCCCTGAAACCCGTTCTTGACAGTGCATTACGCAATCTCAGAGTACGTTTCGGCATAAGCGAACAGGAGGCAGCAAGACTCTTCACCGGCTCATTCTCAGCAGTCGTGAACGGCACTGTAACCTTCGAGTCGTTCCGTATTCCTGCAATATATCTTTCACAGACCGGCCAGGACGGAGCAGCGGGAAAAGTCTTCAGCAGACTCGCTAACTCTCAGCACTTCTCAAAAGTTCAGGACGGAATATTGCAGCTCGACTCCTCACTGAGTCCTATATCGTGTCTTGCGGCAGACAGGGGCGAAACTTTGGGGCTGTTCTTTGCGGAACTCTCCAGCCTTGAGGACAAACCGGCACTCAAGCCCGGACTAGCTGACCTGATGTCCCGTGAAGCTATTTCGGCAATGTGGATAGATTTTGCGGAGCTTCAGAGCTGGCTCAACGACGAGGCTAACGGAGTGTTTGCGGCGATAGGGCCTCTTATGACATTTGGCGGGTACGGCCAGTACTTCAAGGCACTGCGCGAGGTTCTGAGTGCGGAGCTGTCTGTGCCGAGCGTATCATTATGGAGCGAGTCAGCTGAAGTTTTCCACACTGAGTTTGCGGTGAAGAACATAGACGTGAATAACGGACTATTTGCGAAGATCATCAAGCTATATCAAGAGTTGAAGTCTTCCGGCAAGAAGAAGTAACAGCCCTCACACACAACAAATTGTTACGACATTCACCCTCCGGCCTCCGGCAAAAAGGGGGTCGGGGGATATTTTTTGCGAAAGGGGAACATGATTACAATAATATGAGCATTAATCAATACTTCAGCAATATAGATTCTGCATCACTGGAAAGCTCCGGAATGTCCAGACTGTCAGAAAATGCGTTATGGCTTCTTGAGCAGAGATATTTTGTGCCCAGGTATGACCCTGAGATACAGGCTGTCAGGAAAGAGAAAGACTTTGAGGAGTTTGCGCGCCGTGTAGCACGTACAGTAGCCAGCGCAGAAGTGAATTACTCGGACTCTGCGGAGTGGATTCGCACCGTAGAGAAGAACATAGCAAGCGACATTCTGGGCAGGAGATTCCTGTTCAACTCGCCGTGTTTATTCAGTGCAGCAGCAGGACTCACGGTAATTCCCGAACTGGCAGCGATAATCTACAAGTCTCCTGACGAGATGAGCATTGAGGACTACAGGAAGCTATACACCTCGCGCACAAAGAACCAGCAGTTATTCGCGTGTTTCGTGATAAGCGTACCCGACAGCATAGAGGGCATCTTTGAGTCCGTGAAGAACGCGAGCATCATCAGCAAGTTCGGCGGAGGAGTCGGAGGGAACTTCGGGCATTTGCGCGAACACAGCTCAGAGATCGCAGGAGGTACAGGCGGGAAAGCATCAGGCCCTGTGTCGTTCATGGAGACGTGGAACACTATGGGAGCGGTAGTAGTTCAGGGAGGTAAGAGACGTGCGGCATTAATGGGCATGCTGTTTGACGACCACCCGGACATCTTCGACTTCATAGACTGCAAGACGGAGGACGGCAAGCTCTCATACTTCAACATATCCGTAGCAATTTCGGATAAGCTCATGAACGAGGCCAAGACCGACGGGGATTTTGAGCTGCATTCACGAGTCGACGGCAGCACAGTACGGACGATAAAGGCACGTGAACTCATGAACCACATCTGCGAGTCTGCGTGGAAGCGCGGAGATCCCGGAGTGTTCTTTATTGACAGGGCACGACAGGATAATTTACTCAAGCTCGGCGGTGCGAAATGGGAGATAGAATCCACGAACCCCTGCGGTGAACAGCCCTTGCCTAACTTCACGAGCTGCAATCTCGGCTCAATCAACGTCGAGATGTTTGCGTCAAGAGAATCCGGCTTTGACTGGGACAATTTCCGAGCACAGGTCTTCAGGTCAATATACTATCTTGACTTAGTGATAGATGCGTGCAGTTATCCGCTTGAGGAGATAGGCGAGCGCACGAAGGCTATACGTCCTGTAGGCTTGGGGATTATGGGCTTGGCCGATGCCTCGATAATTCAGGGGATAGTTTACGGCTCTGAGGAGTTCAACGATTTCTGCCGAGAACTTGGCGGAGTGTTGGCGCGATCTGCTCTTTCTGCAACAGTAGGAATAGTCCGGGACATGAAGAAGCCTCCATTCCCTGAGCATGAGTTAGTGAGTAAGCTGTTTGCCGGTGTGAGAGTCCCCCAGACTCAGGAAGAGTACAATGCTTTGCTCCGGACAATGCGTGAGGATAAGGTAGTGCCTGTAACATTGCTGAACACGTTAGAGGGCTTTTCGTGGGACGAGGCAGGGGAGATTCTGCCCGATATTTTCGCCGGGAACATGCGCAACAGCAGGAGGCTATCTATTGCGCCTACAGGGTCAATCTCAATGATACTCGACGCAAGCTCCGGGATAGAGCCGAACTTTGCGTGGTCATGGAACAGACGCGTGATGAAGACTGACGGATCAGGCTTTGAGAATCGTGATTTCTGGCACAAGCTCCTGACTCCGGAACAGCGCAGTGAATACCGTGCATCAGGAGGCAGACTCTCAGCTCCGGAATACGTAACGGCCTATGACATCACGACACAGCAGCACGTGAACGTAACGGGTATATTTGCGCAGATAGTTGACAGCGGGATAAGCAAGACGGTGAACCTTCCGAACAGCGCAACAGTAGAGGACGTGCAGAGGGTGTATCAGGACTGCTACGACATGGGCTGCAAAGGGATAACGATTTACCGGGACGGCTCAAGGTCATTCCAGCCGATCGAGGTGAAGAAGGAGGAGAAGGATTCTGATTCTGAGCCTGTTCCGCAGATTGAGGAGAAGTCGCAAAGAGTGAAGGCGAGACCAGGATTGATGATGTTCGGCAAGACGATAAAGGACACTACGCCGTGGGGGAGCATATATATCACGCTGAACCTTGACGGCAAAGACCCGTTCGAGATATTCGTGAACGTAGGGAAGAGCGGCTCAGAGATGAAGGCGATGACGGAGGCACTATCGCGGGTAATATCCATAGGGTTGCGTTCAGGGTGTAGCATTGAGGACTTTATTGACACGCTGAAGGGATTATCCGGCAAAGAGTACTGGATGCTGAATTGTGATGATAGTCATGTTGTGAGGTCGATACCTGATGCTATAGCGTTGCTGCTGGAGAAGCTGATTAATCGTGAGGCGGTAACTGCTAGGCGTAATGATAAGGCGTTAATTTGTCCGGAATGCGGATCGCCGTTAGAGATGATTTCCGGGTGTGAATACTGCTTCAGCTGCGGATATTCCCCCTGTAAATAGATTGCGTCCCCCAGCTCACTTAATGCCGGGGGATGTGTTTATGCTCTAGTATGCTCCGTCTGCCTTGAACACTACAGGAATTGTCTTTACTATCAGCTTGAAGTCCTCCCACACGCTCATATTCTCGATATAGTCTAAGTCCATCTCAACCCATTGCTCCCATTTTATGTCTGCTCTTCCGCTCACCTGCCAATAACACGTTAAGCCCGGACGCACTAACCATCTTTGTTTGTCGTAATCATCTATGCTGTCTGTTCCCACTGTCATTATTGCTCTCGGCCCTACAACTGACATATCACCCTTCAGGATATTCCAGAGCTGTGGCAGTTCGTCTATGCTGTACTTCCTGATAAAACGTCCGACTCGTGTGATTCTTGGGTCATCCTTTATCTTGAACGCATGCCCGGTCATTTCACTATCCTTCAGCAACTCGTTAATCTTGCTCTCAGCGTTAGGTATCATTGAGCGGAACTTGTACATTCTGAAAGTCTTCAGGTCTTTTCCCCATCGGTCAGCAGCATAAATTACGGGGCCTCCGTCTTCGAGCTTGATAGCTATTGCCGTAACCAGCAGCAGGGGAGACAGAATCACCAGCGCGATTCCAGACGATAATATGTCAAACGTTCTCTTCAGGAACAAATAGACTCTGCTCTTCTTGGCCAAGACAGCCTTCATGTTGTGCCTGTAATCCTTGCGCAGTGAAGTATCCGGTTCAGCAGGAGGAACAGCTTCCTCAGCACATGCAGGACTCGCCGTGAAGAGCGTGAATGCTTCTGACGGTTTAGCCAGAACGTGCCGCAGTGAATACCTGAGTCCGAAGCTGACGGCCATAAAGATAATGAGACTCGCCATCACAGGGAAGAACGGTACAGCCTCCTCACTCGTGAACGCGAACAGGAGAGTCAGTATTGCGGAGAGTGCCCAAGCTCTTGAGAGTCTGCGCTTCTCTTCACTGAACGGACGATACAGAATGCCTATTCCGTAAAGTGAGCTGAACGCGTAACACAACGGGATGATTCCAGAGAGGAAGACTCCGTAGCCTGCCTCAACAGCCGACGAAGAAAGAGCAAGTGCTGCCGAGAGTATGACTTGATGTATCAGCAGGTCAAAAGCTGCCTGAATTACTCCTGATGCAAAACTGAGAACTTTATAGGTTAGTGTTGATAGTATTACGGGACAATAAGGTGGTGTGGTGTGGTGTGGTGTGGTGTGGTGTGCTAGTGTACACGTTCATAATAATTGTGTCAAGTCCTTTCTTTCGAGTTATTTGTCGTTATTTGTGAGATTATATCATGGACTATGAATAACCCCCGCAACAACTCACGGGGGCAATTACTTAACTTTACCCTAACAGCTTTGCGGCCTTCAGCAGGTTTTCGGCCAAGACCGACGTAGTTACTCCTCCGACTCCTCCGGGCACAGGAGTTATCGCGCTAACTACTTTCTCTACTCGCTCGAAGTCAACATCTCCGCATAATCTGCCTTCAGAGTCCGTGTTTATGCCTACGTCAACAACTACGCTCTTATCCGTAACGTAATCCGGCGTAATCATCTTTGCTTTCCCTGCAGCAGCTACAAGAATATCTGCCCTCCTGCACACCTCAGCGAGATTCTGAGTCCTGCTGTGGCACACCGTAACAGTAGCATTAGCCCTCAGCATCAGCATACTCAACGGACGGCCTATCACCATACTCCGCCCCACAATCACGACGTTCTTTCCTGCAGGGTCATAGCCGTACTGCGCAAGAATCTTCATCACCGCCGACGCAGTGCACGGAGCAAATCCTTCTCTGTCTCCCTCAAAGATTCGAGCCTCGTTCAGGAGAGTCATTCCGTCAATGTCCTTCAGAGGGTTCATGTTCATGCGGATATAGCTGCTGTTCAGTCCTTCGGGCAACGGCTGGAAGAGAAGTATTCCGTGAACTTTTGGGTTGTCGTTGAGCTTCATGAACTGAGAGTCAAATTCTGACTGCGTAATATTTTCTGGCAGCTCGTGAACATTTACCTCAATTCCCAAAGCAGCAAAACGCTTCAGGATTGCACGCTCATACACCGCATCATCAGGCTTATTCCCTACACGCACAACTGCAAGCTCCGGATTCACCCCGTTCTTCCTGAGGTCAGACACCTGCGCTGAGAGCATCTCCTTCATCCTTGAGGAGACTTCAGCACCCTTCATTATTACTGCCACTTGCTATTTACCTCCTGTCATCTCTGCAACACCCTCACGAATCACAGCTAATAATCTCCGTGATTCCTCGTCAATATTCTCTGACCAGTTCCGCATTCTGTCTACATATTCAGAGTCGCGAATTGCTGAAAGATTCACGTTCACATTCTCTAACGCGATAAGTATTCCCGCACGGGCCTCAAGGGCCGCCGCAGATAAATCACTCGATACCGTTACGTTCGACCTGAACAACAGCCCTTCAGCGAGTCTCATAACATCAAGGCATTTATTCGCTGTCTCGACCGGTGCACCTGCCGCGACTTTATACGCCTCCTGAACTGCCCGTGAACGTTCCGCCTTCTGTTCTTCCGAGTCTTTGGGCATCCTGAACGCTACCATCACTCCGTCAAATGCCCTCATGTCCTTATTGACGCACTCGGTGAGTTCGGAGAGTAGTCCTGCTGACTTGGCCAGAGTCTCGGTGATGAGAGTCTGGTGAGCTGAGTATTTCTCTCTTCCGTCGGTGAGGTTAGCGACCATTGAGACCAGAGAGGCCGCCATTGCTCCGGAAAGTGCCGCAGAACTTCCGCCACCTGGTGCAGGTGAGCTTGAGGCAAGTGCTGAGAGGTACTCCGTTACTCGTGCTTCGTGTATGTCCATGCTAGAACAGCCCCGTAATCTTTCCTTCAGCGTCAACGTCAATATTCAGTGCCGCCGGTTTCTTGGGAAGTCCGGGCATAGTCATGATGTTGCCGGTTATCGCGACTAAGAAGCCTGCTCCAGCTGAGAGTCTGACTTCACGCACAGTGATCCTGAAGCCCGAAGGTCTGCCTAACTTGGCCGGGTCGTCAGAGAGCGAGTATTGAGTCTTGGCCATGCACACGAGGAGGTTATCTTTGCCGAGATCGTGAATGCGCTCTAAGTCCTTTTCCGCCTGTAATGTGAAGTCCACTCCGTCAGCTCCGTAAATCTCACGTGCTATAGCGTTCATCTTGTCCTTAGGGGACATCTCAGCGTCGTAGATGAACCTGAACTCTGAAGGTTTCTCGCAGGCGTTCACAACTTTCTGTGCGAGTTCGACTCCGCCTTTTCCGCCTTTCTCCCAGACTTCGGAGAGCGCAAAGTCCGCTCCTAACTCCTCACACTTCTGCGCAACGAGTGCAAGTTCAGCATTAGTGTCCGTCGGGAACTTGTTTATCGCCACTACTACAGGAAGTCCGTATTTCGTGATGTTCTCTATGTGCTTGATGAGGTTGGGGATTCCGGCTTCGAGAGCGTCGAGGTCTTCACGGGCTAAGTCTTTCTTGCTGAGGCCTCCATGCATCTTGAGTGCCCTCACTGTCGCGACAACTACTACTGCATCGGGCTTTAACCCTGCCATTCTGCACTTGATGTCAAGGAACTTTTCTGCTCCTAAGTCCGCTCCGAATCCTGCCTCAGTAACGAGATAGTCAGCGCATTTCAGGCCGAGACGTGTAGCCTGTACGGAGTTGCACCCGTGAGCGATGTTAGCAAAAGGCCCTCCGTGAATGAATGCCGGGCTGCCTTCGAGAGTCTGAGCTAGGTTAGGCTTTATTGCGTCCTTGAGGAGAACTGCCATTGCTCCGGCTGCGTGAATATCGTCAACAGTTACGGGCTTGTTGTCGTAAGTGTAGGCCAAGACCATGCGGCCAAGACGAGCCTTCAAGTCCATCAAGTCCGACGCAAGACAGAATATCGCCATGACCTCAGAAGCTACGGTGATGTCAAATCCCGACTCTCTGGGAACGCCGTTAGCTGTGCCTCCCAAGCCTATAACGATATTGCGGAGAGCACGTTCATTGAGATCCATTACCCGCCGGAAAACTACTCTTCGTGGGTCAATGCCTAACTCGTTGCCCTGCTGAATGTGATTATCCAGCATTGCCGCGCATAAGTTGTGAGCTGTAGTGATTGCGTGAAGGTCTCCGGTGAAGTGAAGGTTGATGTCCTCCATCGGGATAACCTGTGCGTAACCTCCTCCTGCTGCTCCGCCTTTGAGTCCGAAGCTGGGGCCTAATGACGGCTCACGAAGAGCAACACATGCATTCTTGCCTATAGCGTTAAGCCCGTCAGTGAGTCCGACGCTGGTAGTAGTCTTGCCTTCACCGGCTGGAGTTGGGGTGATTGCTGTAACGAGTATTAATTTGCCGTCGGGTTTGTCCTTGAGGCTGTTTAGGACGCTGGGGGAAATCTTAGCCTTATACTTGCCGTAAAGCTCCAAATCGTCCTCAGAGATGCCTAATTTTGCAGCTATTTGCGTAATGTGCAAGGGATGAGCTGCCTGTGCAATTTCTATGTCGCTGGGAAATGCCATGATAAAAATTTCCTCCTAAACTGTAAAATAAGTGAGTGCATATTCTACCAGATTTACCCTGCAAATCATCATTTCCCCTAATACGCGCCAGTTCCCTTGAACACTTCCCTCACAGTACGAAGCATAATCATAATGTCGAGCCACACGCTCCAGTTGTGTATGTAGTACAGGTCGTAATCTATTCTGCGGTTATAGTCGTCAACATCATTGCGTCCGCTTACCTGCCAGAAGCCAGTCATTCCGGGCTTAACGTGAAATATCTGGCGAGCTGTCCTGTAGCCGTAATACAACTCTATTTCCTTCTGCACTATCGGTCTCGGCTCGACTAGACTCATTTCCCCCTTCAGTACGTTAAATATCTACGGCAACTCATCCATGCTCGTACGTCTCAACACCTGCCCTATCTCCGTAATTCTCGAGTCATTCTTGAACTTGAACGCCTCCTCGAACTCCGCCCTCAACTTCTCATCCTTCAGCATCTCCCGCAACATCTCTTCAGCATTAGGCACCATCGTCCGGAACTTGTACAGCCAAAACGGCCTCAATTCCCGCCCTATCCTCTTGTGCCTGAAGAGTACGCTCCCTCCGTCTCCTTGCTTTATCTTCCACGCAGCATACATCATCAACGGTGAGGCCAGCACCAGAGCCGCAAAACCTCCCACGTAATCCACTACTCCCTTCACGAACCTGTTCACCGGATTCAGGAGGCCTTGAGACGCTGAGATTATGGGCATTCCGTCAATGTTCCTCACTGTCGCCGACATTGTAGTTAGCATGTACATATCAGGAATATATAGCACTCTGTCTACATAATCCTCCACGACGTTTAGAGTCCCTGCTAGAGTTTTGCGTGAGGCCGTCGTAATGGCTATCACTGCCTCATCAGCATGAAGCTCACTCTGTATGCGCTCGAAGTCCGCCAGTTTCCCCATAACAGGAACTCCAGCTATCACCTTCTCCTGCTTGCTTTCGTCGTCGTCAAGAAAGCCCACTACCTTACGCGCAATGAACGGTGAAGAGTTTATGCTCTGCGCAAAGAGTTCTCCTGCACTCCCTGCTCCGAGAATTATCACTGACTTGTGGAGCACTCCAAAAGAGAAAAGCACTCTCCTGAAGAAGTATCGCAGCGTCAGGTCTACGGCCAAGAAACCTCCCAGCCCTGCAGCAATGAACACGAAGGGCAGATTAACTTTGCTGGTGTAGATGAACAGTGCACTGACGAGGAGTATCATCAACCCTGAACGCAGGACAGCTTTTGTCTCCTCCCAGAAAGTCCAGTTACGGAAGCCGTACAATGACCCGAACATGAAGAACACTGACATTGTGCCCGTCAAGAAAGCCCGAGCCTCGAACGTCAGAGTTATGGGAAAAATCATGAAGCAAAGATTGTAGGTGAGTAAGTCCAGTATTGCCTGAAGAAATGCTAGAATAAATCTTAATGTCTTACGGAATTCTGGTGATAGGATAGCCTGATGCCTGATGCCTGATGCCTGATATTATAGCCGCGTTTTGCACTCTTGTCTTCACTCTTTCTGCTGATATTTTCACGTGATTATAACAAATACCCTCCCGATTGTGAGTTCAGGAGGGATAATGACGTGATTTCTCTTACACACTGTAACCGAACATCGCTGGCAGCCACAAACTTATTGCAGGCACGAACGTCAAGAGAAGCAGCGTGATCAACATGCACAGGTAGAACGGCAGCGTAGCCTTTACGACCTTCTCCATCGGGAGCTTGGCCACAGCTGAGCCTATGAACAGCACTGACCCTACAGGAGGTGTGAGCAGGCCTATTCCGCAGTTCAGTATCACCATGATTCCGAACTGAATCGCACTTATCCCTATCGACTGCGCCACAGGAAGCAATATCGGGGTCGCAATAAGAATTATCGGTGCCATGTCCATAATACAGCCCAGAATCAGCAATATAGCGTTCAGCATTAAGGCAATGATTATCGGGTTGTCTGACACACTCTTTATCAGATTAGCCGCCTTCGCAGGAACATGAAGCGTCGTCAAGCAATATCCGAATGCCGCTGACGTTGCAATCAGTATCAGCACGATAGCCAGAGTCTCGACGCAGGTATCAAGCGACTTCCATACACCCTTCCATGTTAGGCCCTTATAGATGAACACTGACACTAACAGCGAGTATATAACTGCTATTGCCGCAGACTCAGTAGCCGTGAACACTCCTCCGACAACCCCGACAACGACAATCAAGACTGCCGCGAGTGCCCAGAAAGACTGCGAGAGCTGAATCAGGAATGTCTTGAAATTAAACGGTGCACCTTTGGGGTAATTGCGCTTCACTGAGATAATATATGACCCTACCATCAGCGATAACGCTAGAAGTGCTCCAGGAAGATAACCCGCCATGAAGAGTGCTCCGACAGAGATCCCTGATGCCGTCGTGGCATAAATGACCATGTTGTGGCTCGGAGGCACTAACAGTCCTTCGCAGGATGATGTGATGGTTACTGCCGTCGAGAAGTCCGCGTCGTAGCCTTGATCCACCATCATGGGAATCAGTATCGAGCCGAGTGATGCTGTGTCCGCAGATGCAGAGCCGGAAATCCCTCCGAAGAAGTATGACGCAACAATGTTCACCATAGCTAACCCTCCGCGCATCCAGCCTACCAGAGAGTTAGCCAAAGCAATCAACTTGTCAGAAATTCCTCCTGAACCCATAAGAACTCCCATCGTGATGAAGAACGGCACAGCCATTAATGAGAATGACCAGATACCTTTCACCATCTGCTGAGGGAGAGTAACGAGAGCCTGTCCCTGCGAGAGAAGGCAGAATACTGTTGAGAGACCAACTGCGTACGCTATAGGGAAACGCAGCAGAATCATCGCAAAGAATGTACCAAGTAATACTAATGTGGAAATGTCTTCAGGACTCATAATGTGTTATCACCTGTCTTGTCTTATATAGTGTAGTTACTTCACTGCATTGATGATTATGTGCCTCATGCCGGGGTCTGCGTATGAAAGTGCAGTCCTGCCATCTTTGTCCTCTGCGTAAATGTCCGCTCCAGCCTCTATCAGTGCGTTCACTATGTAGGCATTGTTCGGACGCTTGGCCGCCTTCATGAGGGGAGTTACTCCGTCCTTGTCGGGAACGTTCACATCAGCTCCCGCATCGACGAGAATCCTCACTACATCAGGGTACGTGTTGCCTTCCGCAGCGTAGGCCAGGACAGTGTTGCCCAGAGAGTCAGCAGCTTTCACGTCAGCTCCTGCCTCGACGAGAATCTTCACGATCTGTGCGGTCGAGGACATAGCCGCATTCATGAGGACAGTTACTCCGTGCTTGTTGGGAGTCCTCACGTCAGCTCCGGACTTGATGAGAGACTGGACTTTCTCGGGAGTGATAGTCCTATCCTTGACGGCATCACGCAGAAAGCTCGTCGTGCTCCCAAAAGCCTGCGCAGACATAATCAGCACAATCGCCAGTGCATAAAGCCTCTTAGTCATGATCCGGCACTAAAATATCTTCAAGTCTTAGGAATATCTGCTCAAGCTCGAATATAGCCATGCTTCCTCCAGCTACAGGAATAGGCAGGTACATCCAGAAACGGCTCAATGTCGGAATACTCTCATAGCGTCCGAAACGAGCTAACGGGGACTGACACACTTTGATTCCGTAGACGAGCATGATTATTCCCAGAGCAAACACCGCAATATCCGAGAGCAGGTCAAGCCATTTCACGAGTCCCTTCGGCAGGTAATCATCAAAAGCTGTCATTCTGATGTGAGCGCGTTTACGTATTGCCAGAGTCGCAGAGAGCACAGCCATGTACACCATGAACGTCAAAACCATCTGTTCGCTCCATGCCGGATCAGGAATCCACTCGATATAGCGTCCTGCAACAGACATTGACGTTATTCCTATGTCGGCAATGAGAAGTAATTTGCAGACGAGCATAACGAGCTTGTCAGTGATGTCATACAGAGGCCTTATTACTGAGACAGCCTTAAAGAATCCACGCATTAATCTATCATCTCCATTGTGTTTAGGGTAAAAAATTGTGTTTGGGCAATAAACCAGCGGGAAGAGCCTTGATTGACCCGTCCCGCTGAAAATGTGTCGTGCTGGTCTACTGCATGTCCACGATCTGCTTATAGAGTGCAGCCTGAGACTTCGTGTTTGCCTGAATTGTGGGCTGGCAGGCTTTTACCCACTCCGTTTTGTCAGGTACATCAACGATTGTTACGCCGTCCTGTCTGAGCAGCTCAAGTACCTTTGCCTCTTCACCTGCTGAGAGTTTCGCGTTGAACTCCTGCACATACTTTCCTGCCTCCATAATCCAAGCTCTCTGCTGGTCGTTGAGTTTTGCCCAGCCTGAGTCAGCAATGATGATCTGGATTGCTCCGAGAGTATGACCGTCAAGAAGGAGGTTCGGTGCAACTTCTGAGAATGCGTTTGACCTGTAGTTAGCGATGGGCTGTTCTGCACCGTCAGTTACTCCGGTCTGAAGTGCGCTGTAAAGCTCGGTGTAGGTTACGACTGTCGGATTTGCGCCGAGATTCTTGACCATGCCGGTCATTACTGGGTCATCAGAGACGCGAATCTTTTTGCCCTTGAGGTCAGAGAGTCCGCCGACTTTGCCCTTGAAGAAGAAATGCCTGAAGCCCTCTTCGCCGTAGCAAATGCCCCTTAACGGAAGGCCTATGTTGTGAGGTTCGGCCAAGAACTCCGCAGCAAGCTCACTGTTCGCGAACTTCCAGAAATGTTCACGGCTCACGAACGTGTAAGGGATTGAGAGCAGCATAGCTTTCTGACAGCCGTAGCTGGTGAGGGCAAAAGCTGAGATTCTGGAGATGTCGATTGTGTCTCCGCCGCCAAGAATGCCATCAAGAACCTGTGCCTCTGAACCGAGAACTCCGCCTGCCTGAATGTCAATGATTACGTCTCCTCCGGAAAGTTCCTCTACCTTCTGCTTGAAGGCTGTTGCGGTCTGGCCTACGATGGAGTCTAACGGGTTGACTTCGGCGTAAGTAAGGGTAACTGAGGCACTTGCACTAGCTGCCATAACAAGGACTAACAAGAACGCTAATACTTTTTTCATGAGAATACCTCCTGCTATGATTGAACTGCTTATACTGCACTACTTGCTCTGATGATGGGCAAGCATTACTGCTCCAGCGATTGAGAGTAACTTTGCGCGCGGTGAATCTGCACGGCTTGTGAGGACTACGGGAGCTGCTGCACCAATGATGAGTCCTGCGGTTTCACTGCCCTTAGCGAAGAAGCTGATGGACTTGGCCAGAGCGTTACCGACCTCGATCTGCGGGACAAAGAGAACGTCTGCACGTCCAGCGACTGGGGACTTGATGTGCTTAATCTTTGCGGCTTCCTCATCAATAGCGTTGTCGAGAGCGAGGGGGCCGTCAACGATACAGTTCTTGATCTGTCCGCGTGCATTCATCTGTACAAGAGCTGCTGCGTCGAGAGTGCAGGGCATATCCGGGTTCACAAGCTCAACTGCGGCGAGACATGCAACCTTCGGAAGCTCTACGCCGAGTGAACGTGCAAAGTTTACGGTGTTCTGTACGATGTCTGCCTTCATCTTGAGGTCAGGGTACATGTTGAACGCGCCGTCAGCAATGAAGATAACGCGGTCATAACCCGGCACAGAGTGGAAGTAGCAGTGAGAGATAGCACGTTTGCCGACTCTGAGTCCGACTTCCTTGTTGAGCATTCCGCGCAGGAAGTTATCGGTGTGAAGCTGACCCTTCATGTAGATGTCTGCACGGTTTGACGAGACTTCGGTTACTGCGACGATTCCGCAGGCGGCTTCGTTAGTCTCAGGGATGATGTGGTAGCTCGACTCGCTGGCTCCGGCTTCAGCTATGCATGCTTTGACCTTTTCGGGGTTGCCGACGAGAGTTGCTTCTACGAGACCGATTTTGCGGGCTTCCTCGATAGCGGAGATGAGACCTGCGTCCTCAGCCATAGCTACGGAGATGCGCTTGCGTCCTTTTTCAGCACAGAGCTTAGTAGCTTCCTCGATTAACTGCGACAATGAACGAATCTGTTCCATGTAATGAATTACCTCCTGATAAAGATTTGTGTATTACGACTTCAGGGCATGATTCCCCCGAAGGTGTTGCCACTTACTCGAGCCACTTCTCCATATACTTCACGTACAGCTCCGAGAGTCTGCGAGTAACTTTTCCTAGTTTGCCGTCGCCGATAGTTATTCCGCCGATCTTCACTACTCCGACTATCAGCTTCATGCTCCCAGTGATGAATGCCTCCGTCGCTCCCGTCAGCTCAGACCACAACGGGCATCTCTCCTCTACTGTGAAGCCTTCCTGCCTCGCTAACTCTATTGCTGCTCCTCTCGTCGTGCCCTTCAGGACTCGGCTCAACGGTGCAGTAATTATCTTGTCCCCATGAATCAAGAAGAAGTTGCTATGCCCGCATTCCGTGATCTCTCCGCTAGGGCAATAGAGTATGTCGTATGCTCCTTTAGGCATCTTGTAGGTCGCTCGATAATCCACGCTCTTGACTTCCGGATTGTCCCTCCCGAACGACACTGGCTCGAGAACGACTCCTCGTGCCTTCACCTCGTCAGACATCAGGCCGGCATCGTCGAAGATCACGAAGAATCTCGGCTCGGGGAAACATCCCTTCTCTTCGTCGAAGTAGTCCCCTCCAGTCAAGAACGTCCTAATTCTAACGTCTCGGCCAAGTCTAGCTATACCTTCACGAACTACTCCCTTCATGAACTCCACGTCGGGAATATTCGCTATTCCGGAACTCTGCGCACTCGCTATGAATCTATTCATGTGAGGAGTCAGCATCAACGACTTTCCGCCGAACGACGCAAATGCCTCGAACACTCCCACACCTCGCTGAATTATCAGGTCGGACATAGGGAGATGTGCTTCTTCACCCTTGACAAACTTTCCGTCAACATAACATAACAACATCATCTTGCTAGAATAACCTCGCTTCTTGCTCGTCTTTAGGTACTTCTTTAGGCCTCACGAATGGGTCAACATCGACTCTTTGTCCGAAAGATGCTTCACGATCCGGGAATGCCAGTATATACAGCGACAAACCTATTTCGTCATCACTGCCTGAAGTCCTGTCGTCCTTGTAATGTAAGTCCCAGAGCATCCAATCCGTCTGCCACTGAAGACTATAGATAATTCAGCGA
>ERZ842401.2898-NODE-2898-length-22030-cov-5.238771_pt1 | contig 22030 bp, 29 predicted proteins | sample MGYA00521270_ERZ842401 | MGnify/ENA primary metagenome ERZ842401 (study PRJEB31892, sample SAMEA3878208) | bioreactor metagenome | biome: Moose rumen | place: Sweden | collected 2011-10 | study: EMG produced TPA metagenomics assembly of the PRJEB12797 data set...
TGTGTCAGCCTCGAAAGGGCTGAATGATTGGCCGCTACACTACTGGAGCTTATTGAACAAGACCATCGCAATCTCCTTTATAACGATTATCATACGCGCTCGTTCTTGCAAGGAGCGTCATCCGACAAATACCTCGTACACAATTTTGTCACAGGTCTGAACTCAAACAACCTGTCATAGATTCCCGAAGTGATCCTAGATACGAAGTACCCGGTGATGAAAGCGGAAATGACGGTACCTATGCCAATATCGACTATCCCTCCGAGACAGAGCAGCCCGATCACTGCGGAGGTCACCATGCAGAAGATATCGAAGATCGTCTTGAACGTTCTGTACCTGATATGGTATGTGATGACAACATCCCTGATGAACAGGTCACACGGGAGCAGAGGAATGTAACTCCTCATGAAGAACGATACCCCCAAGAACAGCAGTATGTGGGCGGCAATCAGATACACTATGCTCAGCTCGAAATTCATCGGGATATCCGCCAAGAGTTCCTTCATGATGTTCAGGAATATCCCGAACAGGACACCTTCGACCAGCGATATCCCGTAACCCATGTTCGGTCTGCGGGTTATCGCCATCGCTATGCAGAGAAGCAGAATCTGATAGATCACGTTCCAAGTACCGAAATCCATCACAGGGAAAACATAACTGAGCATCAGAGGTATTGATGCGAGAACGGTCACACCGTATCCGCTGCGAACGAACAGACAGATGGAGAAAGATACCAGCAGCATGCCGGTCAACAGAGCCAGCTCACACGGGAATACTCTCTTTTCACCGTTCATGGCGGTAAAAGTCTGAATCCCGATTATAAAGAGACGGAATGACTGTTTTTCTTTACAGTCGCTACGAAATCCGTAAAGTGCAGTATCATAAACGGACAACCATACCCTTTTATAAACCTCTAATATAAGGAAAAGATGGAAGGATTGAAATGAGCGACAATGAACCGCTTGAAATGCCTGATGAGGACGTAACCCGTGTACGTCTGCCTAACATCAAGGAAGCAGAGATGTTCGGGATAGCGGATCAGCTGCTCGGAGCCTCCAAGATCAAAGTCATGTGCGAGGACGGAGTATCCCGCGTAGGACGCATCCCAGGAAAGATTAAGAAGAGGATGTGGATCAGGGAAGGCGACCTGCTGATCATATCCGTGTGGGATTTCCAACCCGACAAATGCGATGTCAGGTTCAGGTACACGAAGACACAGGCCGTCAACCTCAGCAAGAGGAACAAGGTCCCCAAGAACCTGGACATTTTCTGATCCGGAGGCCTTTGAATGTCCTCATACGAGGAAGCCTACGCATACCTTGAGCGTCGCGTCGATGCCCTGAAGACCAACAAGACGGGCGACGAGAAGGAGACCGAGGCAGAGGTCTTCGATAAGAAGACCCTAATGACCATCTACGAGTTCATGAAGGATGGTTACATCGATTCCGTACACTACCCCATATCCACCGGTAAGGAGGGCAACGTCTTCTACGCGACGGATGAGGAGAACGAACCCATGGCCCTGAAGATCTTCAGGACCTCCACATCCACGTTCAAGAGGGTGGCGAAGTACGTAGAGGGAGACCCGAGATTCAAGGGTGTCACCGGCAACCGCTGGAAACTCATATACGCCTGGGTCAACAAGGAGTTCAAGAACCTCGATAGGTACATGCAGGCCGGAATACCCGTGCCTGAACCTATAACGTTCGCACAGAACTGTCTCCTGATGGAATACATCGGTGACGAGACAGGGCCTGCACCCCAGCTAAAGGATGTGATCCTGGAGGATCCGGACGAGACCTACGAGGAGGTGCTGTCATTCATAATCGACGGATGGCAGGAGGCACATCTGGTCCACGGCGACCTCAGCGAATACAACATACTCATGACCGAGGAAGGCCCCATCATGATAGATGTGGGTCAGGCCATGACTAAGGACCATTATAATGCAAAGGAGCTCCTGGAAAGGGACATCCACAACATAAACAGCTTCTTCAGGAAGAGGGACGCGGCCGTCATGACGGACGCCGAGGTCCTGGAAGAGACACTCAACGACAACGGAGATGAAGAGGAATGAGATCAATCAGGATACCGTCCGACAGGGTAGGTACGCTCATCGGTAAAAACGGAGAGACCAAGAAGGTCCTCCAGGACATTTCGGGAATAAGGATCGACATCGACACCGAGGAGGGCGAGGTCATCATCCATGACGACGTCGAACTCGAGGACCCTCTCATGCCCCTCAAGCTGATGGACATCGTCAAGGCCGTAGGCAGGGGATTCAACCCGGACAAGGCCATGAGGCTCTTCGACGATGACGAGTACTTCGAGCTCATCGATGTGAAGGAAGCTATCGGGGACCGCTCGAGCCAGATGCCCCGCGTCAGAGGAAGGCTCATCGGAAAGAACGGGAAGACCCGCAAGCTCATCGAGGAGCTCACCGGATGCGACATGGTCATCTACGGCAACACCGTCGGATTGATCGGCAATTCGGTAAGTCTCCCTGTGGCGAAGCATGCATGCGAGCTCCTGATCAACGGCAGCGAGCACGCGACCGTCTATCACTATCTCGAAAGCCAGCGCCCCATGCTCAGGATCACCGAGATGGGATTCGATCTCTGAGGGATCCGCATGGAAGAGTGGATATCCGATAATCTGGAGACTGCCAAGGCACTGGCGGAATCGGGCCTGTGCGACCACTGTCTCGGCCGTATGTTCGGCAAAATTGGGACAGGCATGACCAACGACCTCCGCGGAAGGATGATCCGCGATGCCCTGAAGGAAGAGGGCACGGAGGCTCCGGCCATGGATTTCTGTCCGCTGTGCGAGAACGTCTTCGACATGCTCGAAAGGTTCGCCGAGGCCGCAGCGGAGAAGATCAACGAGGTGGATTCTGATAATTTCCTGATCGGTACCAGGATTGAACCCGAGATAACCGAGAGGGAGAAGGAGATTAAGGAGAAGTACAGCCTTGAGAACTCCGAGACCATCAAGGCGGAACTCAACCGTGAGATTGGAAAACTGGCACTTCCCATGATCCACCGTCCCGTGGAATTCAAGAACCCTCAGGTGGTGGCATTGGTGGACACACGCTTCGCAGATGTCACACTTGATATCGCACCGGTGTTCATCGCGGGACGCTACAACAAGTACAGCAGGGAGATCCCCCAGACCATATGGCCCTGCAGGGTCTGCCATGGAAAGGGATGCGACCACTGCCACGGAAAGGGAAAGATGTACGAGACCTCCGTCCAGGAGATCATCGGGGACATCGCCCTGGAGATGGCGAAAGGTGACGAACACTTCTTCCACGGGATGGGAAGGGAGGACATCGATGCCCTCATGCTCGGCGACGGAAGACCTTTCGTCCTCGAGATAAGCCAACCCAAGCACAGGTACGTCGATCTGGACGAGCTCGAGCGCAGATCGAACATGTCGGAGCTGGCAGGATTCAACAACCTGCACTTCGTACAGCGCGAGGCGGTGGAGCGTTACAAGGCCGCAGCCTCCGATAAAGTATACCACGTGCATGTTAAAGCAGAGGGTAAAGTTAATAAAGAAGTGGTATCTAACGTTGCCCTATCGTTCAAGGACGTCAATATAGACCAGAGGACTCCTCGCAGGGTCGAGCACCGTCGTGCGGACCTTGTGAGAAAGAGGAAAATCCACTGGTGCAAGGCGGAACAGATATCCGACGATTCCTTCGATCTCGAACTCGAGACCGATTCGGGAACGTACGTGAAGGAGTTCGTGTCCGGTGACGAGGGCAGGAGCGTGCCGAGCTTCTCTGAGAGGCTTGGGATACCATGCAAAGTCGAGACCCTCGATGTATTGGCGATCAAATTCGAAGAACAATGAAGGGATAAGCAATGCAGGCATCCAGCGGAACAAGGACAAAGACCCGCAACAAGCTGAAGAAGTCAGTAAGGGCACGCGGGCTCTCACCCATCACGAAAGGTTTCCAGACCTTCGAGGCAGGAGAGAAAGTCAACATCATAATCGACCCCAGCATCCACAAGGGAATGCCATTCTCCAGATTCCACGGACTCACCGGAGTCGTCGTCGGAGAGAGGGGAGCGGCATACGAGGTATCCGTCAAGGACGGAAACAAGACCAAGATGGTCGTTGCGCGCCCCGAGCACCTTGTAAGGAACGTCGACAACTGAAGGTATAGACATGACTGAGCGCTACGTCACACTGGCAGAAGTAAGAGATCTCTTGGAAGAGGTTGCCGAGAGCAGGAAGGGTACGGCCGGAGAGCTCGAGGATGAGGATGTCCTCCTCGCATCACAGAAAGCAGCACTTGACCATGCGCAGAAAGTCTCAAACATATCCCTCGAGGACGCTAACAAGATCATCGAAGAGGTTAGCCAGATCGAGGAAGTAACGGATGTCATTGCTGTGAAGATCGCGGATATCCTCCCGAAATACCCGGAGGATGTCCGTGCTATCTTCTCCAAAGAGAGAATCAATCTCAGCAGCGACAAGATAAACCAGATCATAGAGATCGTTGGTAAGTACATCTGATGGGGTGTTTTTCCCATGGAAGAGTACGCTTACATCTTAGATTATCTGCCTCAAGGCGCCCCCTCCACCGGATTCGGTAAGAAGGAGCCCGTGTGCTACGCACTCGGTGCGGAGGAGTTCAAACTCTTCGAGCTCGTCCCCAAGGCCGGTGCGATGGTGACCATCGGTGAGAAGACGTTCATCGGAAAGGATTCCGACACAATGAAACGCGACATCATCGACCACGTCAAACGCAGGATCACATACAACGACCTCACGATCACCGCGACCTCTGAACTGGAGTTCGCGGTCACCGACATAGTGCTCGCCGACCAGGAGAAGTTCATCGGGTTCATCAACAACGCCCAGGCAATCAGCATGCGCAAGCACTCGCTGGAGGAACTGCCCGGACTCGGAAAGAAGTCCCTCAACATCATCCTTGACGAGAGGAAGAAGGGTAACTTCAAGGATTTCGAGGACCTCGGCACCAGAACTGGTATCAAAGCTCCCGAGAAGCTCATCGTCGGACGTATCATGCTCGAGATCCAGGATCCCGACAGGAAGCACTACCTCTTCATCCAGAGATGAACGATACCGGCAGGCTCATCGCCGATACAGGCATTGTTCCCAAGAAGAGCAAGGGCCAGAATTTCCTGATAGACGACCGTGTGGCCGACAGGCACATCGGATACGCAGGTATCAGCAAGAATGACAAGGTCCTCGAGGTCGGTCCCGGATTGGGAATCCTCACCAAAAGACTGATCGAGGTCTCGGACGACGTCACCTGCATCGAGATCGACGACATCCTTGCCGATTACATCACTCAGACCTACGGGGATTCCCTGAAGCTCATCCATGCCGATGCCGTGAAGGAACCTTTCCCGGAATTCGATGTTTTCGTGAGCAACCTCCCGTACAGCGTATCGACCCCAATCATCTTCAAACTCCTGGAATACGATTTCAGGACAGCTGTGGTGATGGTGCAAAAGGAGTTCGCCGACCGCATGGTCGCCATGGTGGGCAGTCCCGATTATTCACGCCTGACAGTGAACCTCTTCTACAGGGTCGATTGCGAGATAATGGAGACTGTGCCAGCATCCAGATTCAACCCCAGGCCAAAGGTTGATTCCGCCCTGGTCAGGATCGCCCCCAGGGAAGCTCCGTTCAAGGTCCTCGACGAGAGGACGTTCTTCAAGGTCGTGGAAGTCACTTTCAACCACCGCAGGAAGAAGATAGGTACCTCCCTAAAATCCGCCCACATGATGGAATCGGGCGACGACGTCCCGTACATCGACGAGAGGGTCGAACATCTCAGGCCGGAACAGATAGGCGAGATTGCCGATGCGGTATTCAGACTGAAGCACTGAACGCCGGCATATCCAGCAAAGATACTTTATCACATACGGATATCTCCCGGCGATAAGCATGCAAATAGGAATTGTAGGGAAACCGAACGTTGGTAAGTCGACATTCTTCGGTGCGGCGACTATGGCCCCCGTTGATATCGCCAACTATCCCTTCACGACCATTGAACCTAACAAGGGAGTGGCCCATGTGCGCACCCCGTGCCCATGCAAGATTCTGGGAGTCACATGCACGCCGCACAACTCATTATGCGTAAACGGGACCAGGATGGTACCCGTGGAATTACTGGATGTCGCCGGGTTGGTCCCCGATGCCTGGCAGGGAAAGGGATTGGGTAACCAGTTCCTCGACGACCTCAGACAGGCGGATGCACTCATCAATGTAATTGACGTGAGCGGATCCACAGATATCGAAGGTGTTCCCGGAGATGTAGGTTCCCACGATCCCACCGAGGATATCACATTCCTCAGGAAGGAGATCGAATACTGGATGAGGGAGATCCTCAAGAACGGATTCAACAAGATGGCGAGGGCCGCTAGGATGACAGGTCAGAAACCGGAGCAGATCATCCAGGACCGGCTCGCCGGACTCAACGTCACAGAAGCGCAGATCAAAAAGGCGCTCATGTCCGTGGAGATGCCCGAGGACATCGTGAACTGGACGGATGACGATCTCCTCAAGCTGTGCATCAACATCAGAGAACAGTCCAAGCCCATGATCGCATCGATGAACAAGGCCGATATCGCGCCGGAAGGGAACATCGAGAAGGTGGAAGCGATCAACGACATCTGCGTCGTCACCATGGCCGAGACGGAACTGGCCCTCAAGAAGGCGGCTGCCGCCGGCCTTATCGATTACACTCCCGGGGACCCAACCTTCACCATCAAAGAAGGTGTCACACTCAACGATGGTCAGAAGAAGGCCCTCGATTACATGAAGACGAACATGGAGAAGTACGGCGGAACAGGTGTGCAGAAATGCATCGAGGATGCAGCATTCAAGATGCTGGACCTGATCACTGTCTACCCCGTGGAGGACGAGAACAAGTACACCGACCACTTCGGACGCGTGCTTCCCGATGCGTTCCTCCTGCCCCGCGGATCCACCGCAAGGGACCTTGCATACAGGGTCCACAGCGACCTCGGGGATAAGTTCATCCGTGCGGTCAATGCGAAGACCAAGCGCACGGTGGGTGCGGATTACATCCTCGAGGACGGGGATGTCATAAGGATCGTCGCGAACAAGTGATACAATGGGAACATGGGATGTCAGGCTGATCAGCGCCTCCTCCACGCAGGACGGCGACGAACCGGTGATAGAGCTGTTCGGGAAGACCCGCGACAGGGAATCCATCACCATCCTGGCATACGGTTTCAGACCCTATCTGTTCGCTGTGGATCCCAAGGAAGAACTGGAGCAGCAGCTCAAGGAGGACTCAGAGGTCATCTCATTGGAACATGACAGGCTCCTGTACAAATCCGAGATGCACGAGGTCCTCAAAGTCACCATCAAGAGTCCGTGGAAGATATCCGAGTACAGGACAAGATTCCAGAGGAAGGGTTACAAGGTACTGTCCGCAGACATCTCGTTCCAGCACCGCTTCTTCTACGACAAGGATATGGGAGCCTGCATTAGAGTAACCGGAGAGAGCATCGAAAAGGGATACTTCACCGATCTCGTAATCAAGATGGATTCCTTCGAGAACATCGACCCCTTCGACCCCGGACTGAAGGTGCTCTCGTTCGATATCGAGAATTCTGTCGAGCACGAGTTCATCTACACCATATGCTCGGTTGTCACGGACGGGGACGAGATCCGCGAATGCAGATCCCTAGTAGGCGATGAGATGGAGATCATCAACGGCTTCGCAGCACTCATACGCGAAGAGGACCCCGACGTCATCACAGGGTACAACATAGACAATTACGACATCCGCAAGATTATGGACCGTTCCAAGGCCCGTCGCATGAAGGATGCCCTACCCTGGGGAAGGGACGGCAGCCAGCCTAGACTCGTCAGCGACCGTTTCTGGCGCGTGAAGGGACGTCTAGTATGCGATGCGTGGTGGGCGGTCAAGATGAAGCTTCGCCCGAAACAGGAGACACTCAACGCCGTATCCATGATGCTGCTCGGAGAGCAGAAACTGGATGTGGACCCGAAATACATGGACTCCGAATGGGCGAACAACAGGGAGAAGGTCATCAAGTACTGTTTCAAGGATGCCGAGCTGGCACTCCGTATCCTACTGGAGGTGGACACACTTCGTACCGATATGGATCTTGCAGCGGTATCCAAACTCACGATCGAGGACGTCATGACATCCGGATCCTCACAGCTGTCCGATTCGCTGCTCATTCGTGCAGCCGACAGGAACAAGGTCGGTGTTCCTCAGATGGGTACCAGGATCGCCGGTGCGGATCAGATCGAGGGAGGATACGTTCACAGCATGAAACCCGGACTGTACCATTGGGTCTGCGTGGAGGACTTCAAATCGATGTATCCCTCACTGATCATAGCGAAGAACATCTGCTTCACCACCCTTTGCGAGGACGGGGAGATCATCAGCCCCTCGGGAGCCCGCTTCATGTCCAAAGAGAGGAGGGAGGGACTCCTTCCGAGGATCCTCGAGGATCTGATGGCCGAGAGGGACAGGATCAAGAAGCTGATGAAGCAGACCCAGGACCCTCACGAGAAGAACTATTACGACGGTCTGCAGGCCGCGGTCAAGGTGCTGATGAACACGTTCTACGGCGTGTTCGCTTCCACATTCTACAGATTCACCGACAAGAGCATCGGAGCTGCGATAACAGCATTCGCTAGGGCGAACACCATCGGTATCATCAACCAGGTTGAATCGGAAGGGATCCACGTGATCTACTCCGATACGGATTCCATATTCATGCAGTCCCCTGTGGAGAATCTCGAGGGGTCGATCGAATTCGGCAACAAGATGGCCGAGAGGTTCTCCGTTGAAGGAGGCACCCTGGAATTCGAGAAGTTGCTGGAACCCATGTTCACGCACGGAATGAAGAAGAGATATGTCGGGAAGATCGTGTGGCCTCAGGTCTCCGATGAACTTCTGGTAAGGGGATACGAGATCAGGAGGTCAGATTCATTCGACCTGCAGAGCAGGATGCTGACGGACCTGTTCGAAATGATCCTCGAAGAGAGGAACGACGAAGCGCTCTCAATGGTCAAGAGCACCATCCAGAATGTCAAGAACGGAAATGTGTACAAATCCGAACTCGTGATATCCAAGTCCTGCAAGGGATTGGACGCGTACGAGAACCCCGACAGGATGGCCAATGTGCAGGCCGCCAAGAAGCTCATCAAGCTCGGTTACGAGTTCATCCCCGGAATGAAGGTCTCTTGGATAGTGACAGATTCCAAATCATCCCCCCAGACCGTGGAACCTTACATCAGCGGAGTGGAGTTCACCGCCAAACCCGATTACAAGTATTATGCTGAACGTCTGTCACAGACTGCGTCACGCATCACAGAGGTATTTGGCTGGGAGGAGAAGGATCTGCTCATGGGCAATCAGCAGGCCACTCTGTTCAGCGGTAAGTTCGCCGAATCCGCCGAGGCTCCGAAAAAGAAAAAGGAACCTGTGGAAGAGAAGCCCAAGGCCAAGACAAGAAGCCTCGATGATTTCTTCTGACCATAGATTCAGAGCGCATCCACTGATAATGAATGCATATTGTTCCTAGATACTGCAGGCCCGATTACCGCATCAGACAGTCGGGGTGTTACGCATGGTGAGCCCCATCTCCTTTGCCTTGTGCAGTACAAAGGTGTTCTTCTCAAGAGGCTCCTTGCCCATGTGACTGCTGTATGTGATTATGCCCATCATCTCGAATCCGATCTTCTCGAGGTTCTTCGAAAGGTATCCGGATAATCCTGCGAAATCCACATCGGGATAATAGGATGTCAGGATAAGCAGGGCCTTCTTACCGGGAGCAAGAGTGGATTCATCGTTCTCATCGAGGAAATAACTCATCCTGTCCTCGAAGATCTTGTACAGGCCACATGGTCCTTCAAAATAGATCGGCGTTGCGAAGACCACGCAATCACAAGTCTTGATATCCTCCAGGATAGGTAGTACGTCATCGTAGATCATGCGCTTCTCTGCAACCGGCGCAGGTTTACAGCAGCAATCCTGTATAGAGCGCAGCTTAGATAGCTTGTAGAAATCGATGATGTTCGTGGACAGACCCATTGCTCCATCCAGGAATGCATCGGCGATCCTTGAGGACGAATCATTCTCCTCAGGACTGCACAATACAGCGACTACCTTTCCCATAAGTTGAATATCGTAAAATCCGTATATAAAATAATAGCCTGATTCATCCAACTGGAAAATGGTCGGTTTTCTGAAAGCTGGCACAATGCGGATTTTAGTTGCATCGGCCTGTTAATATATAGCTTCTAAAGCGATCCGCTCATTTCCTTTTCTGACCAGAGAGACGCAATGGCTGAGCCTCGTATCCATCCTCGGGGATGATGTGAAGATGGGTGTAAAATGGATCCTCATACCTTGAACCCATGTAACTGTCGATATCGACATTCATGTTGTTCAGGACACGGATAAGGGTGTTCCTCATGTGAAGGACATCCTCACGGGGTATGTCCCTGAAGTAACTGTTGTTCAGCTCGGTGATTCCATCCATCACCCTTGCTGCCAAAGAATGTCCCTCTTCCGTGAGGAAGATCTTGTACTTCTTGCTGCTGTCCGACTTACGGTCGTCGTAAACGAGCTCCTTTTCCCTGAGAACCTTGATGACACGGTTGGTGTTGGCTGTGTCGAGATCGAGGAAACGTGAGAGACTGACAAGAGTCTGTCCATCCTTTATTTGAAGCGCAATAAGATAGACAGCGTGAGCACTGGTGAGACCGTAACTGGAAACTATATTCGTCATGTTCTTACGCATGACTAGACTCATTCTGTCAAAGAATGCTGGTAGGAATGAGTTCCAGTATACGTCCTCCCCATCGTTCATTGAACCTGGACTATTTTCTTCATTTATAAAAGTAGTTAGAAATCCTGTTATTATTAAGTCTGGCATTATGAAGGGTCGACTCTCCGTTGAATAAAGAAGGAGGAAAAAACGGATCGGCCCCCGCCGTTCTCACATCGGAGTGCGACCCTTCAATTTGATACGTTCAAGCATCGGAGAATTCAGCGGTGAACTTCGCCACTGCATCATTGGCACTCTCTGAGTAGATATCTGCTCCGATCCTGTCGGCCCACTGCTGGGTGACAGGTGCTCCGTCGACGTTGGTCTTGCACTTGTCCTTGAGGCCTTCCTTGACCATCATGTCTTCCAGGGTCTTCTGTCCGACCATGGTTGAGGTCATAAGGGCTGAGGTTCCGCAAGCGACGGCGTTGTGAGTAACCAGTGTTCCGGTGATGTGGATAGGCGAGGGCCCTCCTGCCATTGCCATCGACGAGGCCAGTGCAGCAGCACTCGTCCCCATCGCCAACATGTGCTTCGGAGACACCATTGGACTCAACTACGAGTGATAGAGACATATCACCGCCGCCCTCCGTCGGGCGGCGGACCCTTTTCCCATTACAATTTATAACGGTAACAGAGATTCCCATCCGAGAGGAATAGAAATGGGCAACCTACAACAGATCAACATGCCTAACGGCGACACATACGCCGGCGAGGTCCAATACGGCAATTTCGAGGGTCACGGGATCTACACGTTCGCGTCGGGTGCGAAGTACGAGGGACAGTTCAGGAACGGGATGTTCAACGGCAAGGGCGTCTACATCTGTGCCGACGGGGACCGTTACACCGGAGAGTTCGTTAACAACATGTTCGAGGGTTACGGCATCTACATCAAGTCCACCGGGGAGAAGTACGAAGGACAGTTCAGGGATAACATGTACCACGGAAAGGGAGTCATAACCTACCCCAACGGAGAGAAGGACGAGGCGGACTTCAAGTACGGAAAGGCCCAGGGCGTTGGATACCACACATGGCCCGACGGAGAGAGGGCCGAGGTGGAGTTCGTCGACGGAAGATTCAGGTACTGAATCGGATCATTCTTTCACATTACAATGGTCGGTCCAGGATCTGGATAGACCGCATCGTCCATTACAGAGTACTCTCCATAAATCGATATATTGGCATAACCATCCAGTATACAATGTTTGACTATAAAGCAAAGAAGGACGTTCTACTCCTGGCATCGTTCGCTATAGTCCTCTGTGTGGTCGCCTTCGTGGAGACCGCTGACGTGACGGATGCGGATGATGATATGCTGTCCATCGGCGACACCGTCTCTTTCGGATCCGGAAGAGGTACAGTGATACATAACGAAGGGCAGGACGTGTGCACATACAACACAGATTCGCAAGTCATCATAACAATGACCGTTCTGACGAAGCCCACAGAATACAACAAGGGCTGGGATGACGTCGGTACCCTGGAAATCACGGGTATCGAATTCAAGGCCAACTCCGACCTCGTATACGTCCCGTCGTACATTGTGGACAAGATCAGCAGCGACATCGGACTGTACAAAATTATTTCCATTTCTGATGATGTGAAATCGAAGATCGACGCAAAGACCATCAGCATCGTTCTCCCCAAGGAGCTGAGATCGGTCAAATTCGGAAGCAGCGTGACAGTTGTCACGGAAGGATCGTACACGGATACCAAGGGCAATGTGGTCCACTACTCTGTAGACGAGACCAGCTGTGCCTACATGAACGGATACGGGACCTATTCCGCCTATGCCAACGTAAAATCCGGTGCGGACATCAGGTACTGCGAACAGGGGACCGTCACCAAGGTCGATTACGCATCCGGACAGACCACTTACGATACGAAGATGGTCCGTTGGTGAACGAACGACCTCACATCCAACGACAAATGGGTGTGCGGACTCGGTGCGTTCGGCGACATGATTGGTACCGTGCTGACATACGAACTTGAATTCACCGGAAAGAACGTGAATTACTCCGTGGACTCTCTGAGATGCGCCACGAATGCCGTTGTATCAATCAGCGGCAACACTCTCAAGGTGAACGCCTTCGCGGTCACCGCAGAACCCAAGCAGGGAACACTCACCGGATGGAACATCTCCGATGGGGACAAGATAACATCCGACATGGAGATTACGGCGGACCGCGATGCTCCTCAGTCCTCCGATGATACCACGATGTTCGCTGTCATCTTCGTGATCATCCTGATCGCGATTATCTGTGCAGTGGTATTCCTGGTAAAGAAGAAGAAATGAACTAAACGGGAGGTATCACCCTCCCCCTTTTTCATTCGAATCTGACCGATTCGCGGACCTTCCTTATCGATACGCCATGCTCTTCTGAGGCCTTGACGAGATCATCGTGTTCGGGCTTCCATTTCCTGATACCGTACCCCTCTGAGACCTTGACGCGGATGTCCCCGTATTCCGTATGGCAGATCTCCATATGGGATGACATCTCGAACCTCTCGGCCCTCCAGATCCTGAGGCCGATCGTCGATGTGTTGGCAAGGATCAGATTCGCCAGCTTGTCCTTCTCGGCCTGACGGCAGAGACATGTTAGCCTGTATCCGGGCCTGCCTTTCTTCATGATCATAGGGGTAAGGGCGGCATCGCGTGCCCCTTCCTCGAGAAGAAGATCAATCATCGGACCGAGGTCCTCGGGGGTCATGTCGTCGATGTTGCAGTTGATTTCGTAGATCTCGAACATGCCGTTCTCCGAATCACCAAAGAACGCCCTCACCATGTTGGGGATGGATGATTCGCGGTTGCCCAGTCCGATACCGATTTCCTTAACAGTCATACGTGGACGCTGTCCGTATTCCTTCGTGAAATGCTTGATTATCGCAGCACCAGTCGGTGTGGTGAATTCCCCTTCGACGTCTCCGGCATAGCACGGGACATCCCTGAGGATCAATGCCGTGGCCGGCGCAGGTACGGGGAGTTTCCCGTGAGCGCAATCGACATATCCGTAACCTGTACGGAGAGGAGACGATGCTATGAACTCCGGGGACAACTTCTCTATCAGAAGACAGTTTCCGACCACATCGGCAATCGCATCCAGCATACCGACCTCATGGAAATGGACCTCTCCCACGGGTTCCCCGTGGACCTCGGCCTCTGCCTTGGCGATCTCCTCATAGATCTGCATGGCATGGGATTTGACCGAATCGGATACCTTCAGCCCATTTATGATGTCCATGACCTCGGGCAGGCTGCGGTGCTCGTGGTGATTGTAATGTCCATGGTGCTCGTGTTGTTCCTCATCCTTTCCGTGGATCAGGATGTCGACCTTGTTACCAGTGACGTGATTCTTCTCCTTGTGGGAGACCTCTACCGTTATGCCGGGTATCCCTGCGGATTCTATCATCGTCTTCGCCTCGGATGGATCCGGGAGAAGGTCGGAAAGAGCTCCCAACAGCATATCCCCGGAGACACCTGCGTTGCATTCCAGATACAAAGTCCTCATCACACCTCACCTCTCTTGTCTATGAGCGATGCTATGTAGCCCGCTCCGAAACCGTTGTCGATATTGACCACGCTGACCGTGGACGCACATGAATTTAACATTGCAAGAAGCGCTGTGAGACCTTCGAACGATGCACCGTATCCGACCGATGTCGGTACTGCGATCACAGGTACGCTCACCAGGCCTCCGACGACGCTGGGAAGGGCACCTTCCATACCAGCGGCGACTATCACTGCCGTGGCGCCCATTATCGTATCGGCATCGGAAAGGAGACGGTGGATTCCGGCCACACCGGCATCGTATGTGCGTTTAACATTGCATCCAAGGGCCTCCGCGGTCACTGCGGCCTCCTCGGCCACGGGGATGTCGCTGGTACCTGCACAGAGGACGCATACGTAGCTTTCCCTGACCTTCGCCGGCATGTCCCCGATGATACAGATCCTCGCTTCCTTCCTGTAATCGGATCTGAGACCGTGTTCCAGAGCGAGCTTGTGAACATCCTCGGTGCATCTCGTGACCATGACGCATTCCGAACCGTTATCCATCAGAGTCTCGACGATCTTCACCGATTGCTCGGGCGTCTTGCTCGCACCGTAGATGACCTCCGACGCGCCCTGTCTGAGTCTCCTCTGTGTGTCCACCTTCGCGAAACCGAGGTCGACGAAAGGCTGTGCACGCAGCATGCGCTCCGCATCATCCACGGATAGGCTTCCGTCCTTCACTGCTTCAAGAATCTCTCTTCCGTTCATAGTCCCGGTTTCCTCTCGGCGTATGTTATCGAATCGTAATATCTGAGGAGAATGTCCTTGATCTCATCCTTGTTCTCCCCGAGGAGATCCTTCTGCGACGGGAGCGTCTCCAAGATCGCCATATCACCGGATGTGCGCACCCTTATGTCCTTAAGACCCAGCATCCTGACGCTCTTCTCTGCACGCTCCGTACGGACAAGGTCGTCCACGGTGAGCGGTGTGCCTGTGGGGATACGTGTAGCGAGACATGAATCCGAAGGCATATCCCATATTGGTATCGATGCTGCCTTGGACAGCCTGCGGATATCCGGCTTGGTAAGACCGCATTCCTTCAAGGGCGACCTCACTCCGAATTCCTCCAGGAACCTCATCCCTGGTCTGTTGGAAGCATCGTCGGATGCGTTGGTACCGTCCATCAGGCAGGTCCTGTCGAACCCCTTGACCTGGTCCCACATGGCAGTGATCATCCTCTTCTTGCATTGATAGCAGCGGTCCTCCCCGTTGGCGACGACCTCAGGTACGGATAGGATGTCGTCCTCCACGAAGGAAGGTGTGAATTTGTAACGCTGGCACAGGTTCTCTGCATTGACGAGCTGAGCCACGGTCTGGAAACCTCCCGTGTAGAACACCGGGATCATATCCACGTCCAGTTCCCTGCATACGTACATCAGGTATGTGGAGTCCACTCCCCCTGAGAACGCCAGAGCCGGACGGGGATTATTCTCGAAGAATTCTGCAAGATTATCGGGTATCATTTCCATGCTGACGACATACCCTCCTACTAAGAATTAAATTAATCTCCCGTGCGCCTATCATTATTTATATAGTGGTTGTTCATCCGAATCTCCAGTGAGACGTTTAACCTCACGAACGGAAATGTGCCGTCAAAGGTGAATCCGTAAAGGTGATAAAATGAGCGAAGAGACTCAAGAGACACGCCCGGTCAACGGGAAGAGCATGTACAGCTACATCGCTGATGCATGGGACGTACCTGAGAAATCCTACGTCAAGGCATTGAACTACGAGCGCCGTATCAAGTGGAGGAAGGAAGAGAACTTCGTCCGCGTCGACAAGCCCACCCGTCTGGACAGAGCCAGAGCACTCGGATACAAGGCCAAGCAGGGATACGTCATCGTCAGGGCGAGGGTAAGGAAGGGATCCTTCCGCAAGAGAGCCATCGTCACAGGTAGGAGAGCAAAGAGAAAGGGGATCAACCAGATCATCACCGGCAAGAGCATCCAGAGGATGGCCGAGGAGAGGACTGCGAAGAGATACCCCAACCTCGAGGTTCTGAACTCCTACTGGGTTGGAGCAGACGGACAGCAGGAGTGGTATGAGGTCATCCTCGTCGACCCCGCACACCCCGTCATCAAGGCCGACCCCAAGATCAACTGGATCTGCGAGAAGACACACACCAACCGTGTCTACCGCGGAAAGACCTCCGCCGGACAGAAGGGACGTGGAATGAGGCACACCGGAAAGGGTGCTGAGAAGGCCAGGCCCTCGGTCAAGGCGAACCAGAGAAGGATCAAGTGATCTGACTTACGTTCAGTATAAAACCCTTTAACCGCCCATATCGGGCGGTCTCCTCTATTCTTTGAAATCGTCTACGGATCGACGACAGTCTCGATGGACAGCTGATGCGCCGATCAGACGGAAACGGGCAGAGGCCTCGGAGGATCCTCGGAACTGCGTGCCATGAACTTGCGATAGAAGTATGTGAGCACCAATATGACCGCTATGGTCACGAAGGCCATGATTAATGCCTCGGCGAATGGCAGCGGAATGTTGTGATCGGTGCCCAGCGTGACGAACGGCGCTATCAGCATCTTGCACACGATCATGTGATACAGATACAGAGGGAACACCTCCTTACCCATGTGCAGGAACAGGCTGTTCCAGATAGGGAGTTTCAGCAGGATCGCTGCGAGAAAGAGCTGCGCGATACCGCATGAGAGCGACGTTGCCGCAAAGGTGAATACCGTGAATATGCCATAATTACCTATCTTTCCAAGAGTGACATCAGTCTCTGCTGGGAACAGGATCAATGTCAATGCTGTACAGATGATAGCGACAAGGAAACCGATCCAATATTGCTTATCGCGAAGCCCGTTCTCCAGGAAATGAGCGAAATTGACCTTTTTCAACAAGGCACCTACCATCAGGAATCCGGCGAACATCGGGGCCATGTGGATGTAGAACGGCGTCTGAAGGTGTACGAACTCGATGTATGCCGATGATATAAGGAAGAGCACCACTATCGCTGCAAGCAGCTTCCTCCAGTCATCCATCACACGGTCGATGAGTGCGAAGAAGATCAGATAGGCGAAGCACAGCACACCGAGATAGTACATCTGGATGGTCACGAAGAAAGGTGCCGGCACCTCCGCATACGGAAGGAATTCCGGTGATGTGAAGTCGACGAACGCATAACCCTTACCCAAAACCGCTCCAACGATCGTGTCGATCAGACTATACTGGGAGAGATCATATCCCAGCGCCATCAGGTACAGGTACATCAACACCGTCATCACTACAGTCAGTACGATGAAGATGACGAACAGCGGCACCACACGGGACCTCACATTCTCGAGATACGACTTGCCTGGTTTGTAGAAGTAACCGGAGATGACAATGAACATTATCAGCCCGGAGAACATGAATTGAACTACGGGTAATGGATCGCCGGTACGGCCGTCCGTACCGTTCTGAAGAAGCACCAGATGGGTGATAATGACTCCCATTATTGCCATACCCTTGTAAAGATCGAGAATACCTATACGGCCCGATCCAACAGTCGCTGATGCATCATCTGGCATAGTTCCGAATAGTAATGCCGCACTACTCTAATAAGCTATTCGAGAAAATTCATATTGGTTCATTGCTTCTAAGGGGTCATGAGAACTAGAGATCTATTGATCGTCGCCACCGCTGCGGTGGTGATCGTATTATTGTGCTCCTTCGCAGTCCATAACGATTCCGGAAAGGACGACGACGGAGGATACATCGGCATCATAGGTGCCATGGACGTCGAGGTCGACGGACTCAAGAGCCTAATGGATGTCGAGAGGATCGAGACAGTCGCAGGAATGGAATACTACATGGGTACCCTCCACGGGGACAAGATCGTAGTGGTCAAATGCGGAATGGGAAAGGTCAACGCAAGTATCTGTGCCCAGACCATGATCAACGATTTCCATGTGAAATGCATCATAAACACAGGTGTGGCCGGATGTCTCGACAGCGGACTCAGCATCGGCGACATCGTCATCTCCACCAAGGCCCTCCAGCACGATTTCGATGTGACCCCTCTGGGATTCAAGAAGGGAGAGATCCCCTACACGGGACTCGTGGAATTCCCCGCTGACAGGGAACTCATCGACAAACTCCACCATGCCATTAACGTCTCCATTGTCGGTATCACTGTCAAGGAGGGCGTCGTCTGCACCGGAGATCAGTTCATCAACTCCATAGAACAGAAGGAGCGCATCCTCAACGATTTCGGCGACGGATTATGCTGCGAGATGGAAGGCGGGGCGATCGCACAGGTATGCTACCTCAACAATGTGCCCTTCGTCATCCTGAGATGCCTGTCCGACGATGCGGAAGGATCCTCGCCTGAGGATTATCCTGCATTCGAGAGGATGGCGGCCCTGAGGAACATCGTCGTCCTCGAGCACCTGCTCAAGGAATTCTAAACCTTTTGGAACTTCAAAGGCCGACGGAGATGTCCCTATAAAGTGCGGAGACCTCTTCGTCGGTCATACCTATCGTCGGGAAGAATACCGGAAGCTCGTATTTGGAGACATCGACTGAATCCAATCCGTTGAGGTCCGTTCCCATGACGACTCCGAGGATCCTCTTCTGGTCGTCCTTGTTCTCGTCGTATCTCCTCAGGTACGTATCGTATTGCTTGAGGACCGAGAAATCTCCGTCACCGGTCATCAGTGCCCTGCATCCGCGCTTCATCATCAGCCATGCGGACACTATGCTTCTCTCGGATCCGTCGATGTATGCGATCACCTTGCCCTGTGTACCGATGGGAAGACCTGCATGACATCTCACGTAATCCTGGAAGATAAAGGCGCGGTTGTCACGGGCCTCCACGAAGAATGTGACATCGGGGTCGGTGAGATCAACCTTGACGCCCTTGTCCTCGTTGGCCAGGAAGATAGCTGATCCGATCTCCCTTCCCATATCGAGACTCGTGTATCCCTGGGAACCCTCGCGGCGAGCTTTGACAGCGAATGACTGTCCCTCGGATAATCTGGAAAGTGAATATTCTGCGGCAGCCTTGCACATGTCCTCCATCTTGGAGGAGCTCTCCTCCGCAACGGATAACGATGCTATGCCGAAAACCTTCCTGACGGATGCGACAGCTGCATCCAAATCAGTGGCCTCCACATAGAACCTGGCGCCCCTGCTGGTGACTATAGCCTCCACCCCATCCTGCATAAGCATGTTCAGGACGTTATCCTTGAGGGCGTTCTCGAATCTCTTACGGACCGGGGTGCTCTTGAGCCCGATCTCGGCATATCTCATCAATATAATGGCCACAGTACCTCATCTTCCCGTCCCTTAAAAATATGTGCGACCCATAATGTGCATCATGGAACTGATCATCCTTCTGTCGCTGATAGCTCTCGGGGCGGGTGCCGGGATCATGGGTGCCCTCTTCGGACTCGGGGGAGGAGTGATCTTCGTTCCGGTTCTCATGCTGTGCTACGGGATGTCCCCTGCCGCAGCAGCTGCTGTCAGCCTCGTCGGTATCGTGGCTGGTTCGGTCGGAGCATCCAGCGTCTACGTCGAGAAAGGACTGGCGAATGTGCGTCTTGGTCTGCTGCTGGAAGTGACGACCACGATAGGTGCCGTAGCAGGTGCGCTGATAGCTGGACTTCTGGAGGAATGGATCCTCAGCCTGATCTTCTGTGCGGTGATGATCTACAGCGCGATCAGGATGTACCTGAGCCCGGAAAGGGTCGTCGAACCAAAGGACGGGAAGGGAAGGATGAGCTTCGAATACAGGGACGAGGCGAACGGAGAAGTGATCCCCTATGAGGTCCAGAACGTCGGCGAAGGAGGTATCGCCTGCGTGTTCGCCGGTATGATGTCCTCCATGACCGGTGTCGGAGGAGGAGCGATAAAGGTCCCTGTGATGAACCTCATAATGCGTGTACCTATGAAGGCCGCCAGTGCGACCAGCAGCTACATGATCGGGATAACCGCATTCTCCGGTGCGATAACCTACTTCTTCAGCGGTCAGCTGGACCTTGCGTTCGCGGGCGGAGTGGCCATAGGTGCATTCCTGGGTGCGATTTCGGGAACGTATCTGGCCAGGAGAATAAGCACCAAGCACCTGAGGAGATACTTCTCGGTCGTCCTGGTAATCATGGCAGTTCTGGTCCTTCTTCGTGTGGGAGGGATACTGTGAACATGAACAGATCTATTGCTTGGACCCTCCGTATCGGTATAGTCCTGGGACTATTCCTCATAGTGATCGGGGAATTCCTCGAAGAAGGCAACTCCGTGCTGTACTACGGACTGCTAATATTGATAGCGTCGCCCTTGTTCGCAGTCATTGCTGCATTCATAGGGCTCGTAAGCGAAAGGGATTGGTTTTGGGCATGCATCGCCGGAGCAGTCATGGCCGTTGTCGTATCAGGCGCCATAATAGCAATCCTATGATGTCAGATGTCCTGAGAGTTTCCTTGATAAGCTTTTAAATGTCTGCCACATGGAGACATCCATGGGATCAAGCACATCTGGCGATCATTTGTCCAATGAACTGGACAGAGCGTTCGAGAACGGGATGAAATTGATCAAGGGCGAAGGTATCGAACAGTCTTATGAGAAGGCCTTCGAGATATTGCATGCAACTGCGGCCTGCGGCCATCCCGAGTCGCAGTTCGTGGTCGGTCTGATGTATGACAGCGGTAAAGTCGTGAAACAATCGTTTGAGAAGGCGTTTGTTTGGCGTAATAGTCGCCCGACGGACGCGTGAGCGGACGTCGCGCACCCGTAGCGACCCTCAGGGAGCGAAGGGTGCGGGCGACACAGGTGCCTGGCGGCGCCGGTGCGTGGGACCTCGGTCCAGCACCGGCCGCCGGCCTCTTTCCCACTATATCCGACACATTCCAGATTCGACCTATATTATATACATTATAATGACATAATTATGTCTAAATATTCGGACGACATATAAGTGATCATGACTGCCATAGTCCCAATCACAGAACTCAGGAACACCTCCAAGATCCTCGAGATGTCAGAGAAAGAGCCGGTGTTGATCACAAAGAACGGCTTCGGTTCAAGAGTACTGATGAATATAGAGACCTACGACAGGTTAAAGGAGATCCTTTTGGACATCAAGCTGGCGGAAGCGTTCAGACGTTCCGAGGAAGAAGGAGGCAACGTGGACGCTTTCGAATTCCTGAAGGAGCTCAGGGATAACCCAATTTTCCATTGAACTATCCCCTGATGCAAAGCAACAGGTGGATTCGATTGCCAGGTACATCGCAATCGAACTCGGGAACGTATCAGCCGCCCTGTCGTTCCTGGACGATGTGGAAGCGTCCATAGAGAATATCAGGGACAATCCGTATTTCCATATGGTCAGAGAAAGGTCCGCGAGGATCGACGGTTATCCCAAGAGACAGTTCCAATTCCGTAAGAACTTCATCATGTTCTACGTGATCCTTGAGGATCGCAACATCATCAGGATACTGAAGGTCTCATACTCGTGGAGGGACCTTAGCAAAGACTGAACACCGTATCCTGCCTATGTACCGTGGAAAATCGGTAAATGCTAAAATCGCACATGATGGTTGACGGTTAGTCCATGGAGAACGTAAGGAACTGATGAAAAATAATTTACAAAATTATCCTCTTGGGGCAATCGTATAATTCCAGTCTCCACGCCACTCATTCTTCACCAGGTTTATGC
>ERZ842401.2899-NODE-2899-length-22030-cov-5.177838_pt1 | contig 22030 bp, 34 predicted proteins | sample MGYA00521270_ERZ842401 | MGnify/ENA primary metagenome ERZ842401 (study PRJEB31892, sample SAMEA3878208) | bioreactor metagenome | biome: Moose rumen | place: Sweden | collected 2011-10 | study: EMG produced TPA metagenomics assembly of the PRJEB12797 data set...
AATGCCGGTAACAACCCGTTCTGTGGTTGCGGCAATCTCATTACAGGCTAATAATCAGGAGGTAAAAGATTATGGCAGTAAAAAAATATCTTGATGAGCATGGTCTCGCTACCCTCGTGGAGCAGATTAAGAAGAACACCGCCAAGGTGTACAAGGTGAAGGGCTCGGCAATCTACGCCGACGCAGACTATCTTGCAAGTGCGGATAAGCACTCTGAGATTGACTCAGTTGGCCTCTGGCAGCTCCAGCCTGACCCATCATCACCAGGCAGCAACAAATGGACCGAGATTACCACTTTCGAGGTGGGCTGGGTCTACAATATTATTAACACATTCACCACTGACACGGACTTCGTCGAAGGTGCTGGTTCAACTGTTGAAGCAGGTAGCAACATTGTCGTTGCAGAAGCTGAAGGCGACCCTGTGGTTTATAAGTGGGACCAGCTCGGCAACGTGCTTGACTTGACTGACTATCAGACCAAGAAGCTCGTGGCCCCGCTCACAGTGTTTAACACTACTGACGGTTCTGCTACGGCTGGCACCGTATTCGCGGCGCTCCCCATGTCTGAGCCCAAGGCTTCCGCTACCATCGAGACCTATGACGTGTATATCATGACCGACGACGCTGAGCTCGGCGACGTGTACCGCGCATACGTGTCCGAGAACGCTTCCGACGCCACGCAGAACGACATCACTTGGGTCAAGCTCGGCAACCAGACCACTGTTGAGGGCGCTCTTGAGTTCCTTGGAAACGTAGCACCTAATACGCCTATAAAAGACGCTGAGATTATTGCTTTGTTCAATAACTAATCCCCACCAGTGCCCAGCTTTGTTTTTAAGCTGGGTTTACGCTTATATTCTACGGAGGTTTATATGACATGCAACTGTAATAACAGGATTCAAACAATAGTTCCTGATACTATCACTGTAGCTGCTGGAGTTACCACAATAACTCTCCCAGCTACATTTATACCTGTAAATGGTGGTATCTATGATATACCTTTAGCAACTGCTATACCTGATGGTACTAATGGCAGTGTAATAACTATTACCAACGGTACTATAAGTGGCAACTTGCTTAATAGACTAGGTAGCAACGTGAGAATGAGCACACTTAACGCACAGTGGGTGCTACGTGTTATGTACCTTGAGGACCCTGAACATTGGAACCTTATAAGCAGGAGGTGGCGTAATGTCGCATGAGGAACTGAAATATAAAGAACAGGCACTACGTTCTTGCTTCAAAGACAAATTGTCACTTTTAAATGTTGAAGGTAGCAACGATATGCAAACAGTTAAGTGTGTTAAATTATATGGTGCATTGTGGCACTACACACATCAACTGTTGCTTGCTGAAATGAATAGTGAAAGTAAGTCTAACAGTGAAACAACTGCTGAGACCATGAATATACAAGCCACAGGTCTTAAAATGACAGGAGGTAAAAATGCTTAATGTACTAGGTGGAAATAAAGTATACACAGTACCTGAAATAGACGCTCTATTGAACAAAGCAACTGGCTTTGAGATAGTATCAAAGCTACCTTATTTAGCGGAAGCTAGTACTAAAACTGTATACTATAAAAAGACTACTGGCAGTGCCGTTATAGGTTACATTGTACCCGGTGGAAGCGTTGATGATATGGTAGATGAGATTGATGACACACATACTGAACCTGTATATGCTCCCGTACTTGTGCCATATATAAAGAGTTTTGATGCTAGTGATAACCCATGCTGGTATACAACTGATAGTATGACAATCAGTGATACACTAACAGAAGAAGAAGTTATCAAGATATGGGAAGAACACTACCTCAAAGGACAGAAACTCACTAAGGTAAATACAACACGTCAAATGGCTATCGATGCGAGGTAACTATGTGGGAAGCCATACAGAATGTACTCATCAGTAAGAATGGTCTCGTCATAATAACCTTGATTGCTGTTATTATATGGTTTGCTGCTCGTTTAGGTAAACATGGTCTACTTAAGATACATACAGCACATGTCAGTCTCGGTGATGATACGCGTGAGCGCACTATTATAAGAGAGCAGATAGACTGGACACACACTTACTTACAAGGCTTAGTTGGTAAAATCAAGCAGGTTACTCCAGACCTGCTATATGATGGCTATTTTACTAAGTACATCCTTGAAGTAGCTTTTGATGAAATGGTTAAATGGATAACGTTTAACCATATTACAACTGATGAAGCATACATAAAAATGAAGCAAGATAAAATATGCTCATTAGTGTATGCACAGTCAGTACGACCTGAGTTTAGGACGCCAGAGTTTCAAGAACGTATGAAGCGTTGGGTAAAAGAGGTTATTGAGCATCTTGTAGATATACGCAAGATATATACTAGGGGGTAATATGTATGCGAAAAGCCTTATTGCTATTGCTGTTTGTTTTCTTTTCTGTGGCTGTATTTGCACAACAAGAACTAACGGACAAATACTTGAGTATCAGAGACAAATTGACAGACTTGAAGCAGAGCTCCGTGCTCGTGACAGAGCAATTGAAACAAGTGTCAGAGAACTTGAAAGCATCACAGCAAGAAGCTCTGAAATGGGAGAAGACATCGACGGAATTATCCGAGAACTTGATGAGTATCAACGCACAGTTGAACGACTGCTACAAAACTATAGAAACGCAGAAATCAAGAATACAGAAGCTGCAGACCTTTAATATCATTGCAAGTGTTATACTTGTAGTGCTACTTTTGATAAAGTGTGTATTTATATTCCTATATTGTAAAGGAATAAAAATACCACGTATAATAGACATACTTGCGTAGGAGGTTTATATGAGCAAGATAACATTTAGAATTATTTCAGGTATTACTACTATTATTGGTGGTGCTGGAGTAGCAATAGTAACAGCATTGAACGTGCCTAATACAGCAGTTATAAATACTATTGTTGTTACCGTGGTTGGTGCTATTGATGAGCTATGCACTTTGTTTATTAAGGAAAATACTGATGAAGTTAAAAGTTGATTATATACCAGATAATCTACCTTGCGATACTAAAGCAAAGTTTAGCGATGGACAGCCCAGTGTTATTACCATACACTGGATTGGGCCTTATCCAAGCCAAACACCTGATATTGTACGTAACTGGTGGATAGTTTCAAAGGGTGAAGCTAGTGCACACTTTGTCATAAAAGATGAAGATGTGCTACAATGCTGGCCTATAGATAAAATTGCTTGGCACGCCGGATGTAGAGCAGGCAACTACTCTAGTATAGGCATTGAAGTTGTACCTTGTAATATACAAGGACGATTTAGTGAAAAGTCAATTAAAACATTAAAAGAATTATTGGACACGTTACCAAAGCTTCCACTCGTTAGACACTTTGATTGGACAGGTAAAGACTGCCCTCGTTACTATTGTGATAATAACGAGTGGAAAGAACTACTTGAAAAATTAGGCAGGTAAAATAAAAGCCCTGAATTATAATATCCAGGGCTTTTATTTTATATCAAATAACCCTGCTCTTCAAGAAACTTTTTAGCAGAACCATAGTTTCTGTCATAAAGGTGCAGGCTATCAGCAAACCATAAAATATTGCCACACTCACATCTAATGTTCATGCTATTCAGCTTTTGTACAAATTGTTCTTGTACCCACTGCTGCCAAGCAAGGTCATTACGTAAACCGAACCAAATATCATTACTACGCATGTGAACGTGCCATTGCAGCTTTTCACCACGAAGCAGCGCTGACACATAGATAGTACAAATCATATCATGATTGGCGTGCACTCCGTCGTTCCACTGATAGTTTATACTTGGTCGTGAATAAATCATAACTGCTTGTTTAGTCATATCATTAGCAGCTATTGACTTAATTGCATTATTAAACTGTTCATAGTTCTCTTTAGAAAATATACACCAACCATAGTTACTGTTAATACTGCCATCATCAGCTGCACATGACTGCCATACTTTGTTATTCTCAATACCAGGATGGCCTTTGATGTTTAAATCCATTGATTGGTACCATATAAGTTCATGTTTTATATATTCAACACTAACCCCTTTTATATGCTCATGCGGTAAGAACTTAACCTTTGCTCCAAGTATCTCATAACTTATAGAGTACTTATTCTTTATACAAGGCATATTCAAGCATGTATAAAGAATATCAGCATAAATCTGTGTATTTGACTTAGTCAACTCGCCCTCCTTTTACTTGCTAAATAAAAACTCACATTCCATCTGTTTCTTGCCACCTTGGCGATACTCACCCCACTTGTAAGGCTCTTTTCGCAAGTCCGCATATTCTTTAAGCTCATTTTTTGTAGCAGTGAGACTATAAAGAATGTTATTACTAAACTGTCTTGGAAGAGCTGCACCCCAAATCATCTTTTGAAGAGCGTCAGGCATAAGTTCAATATACCGTGGAGCACTAAAACCTGGAGCAAGATTTTCTTGCTTACAGAATTTTTTCCAAGCAGAAAGCCCTTGCGCTCGAATAACCTGAATATCGAACCTGTCAAACATTTCTTCTTCAAGTTTGTAGCTAATTTCTGAGATATGATTTTTTGCAGGTGACCCATTATGGTTAGGAGTACTAAACCAGCAGTACTCTATGTTTAGTTTAGGATTATGTAAAATCCTTGACAAGTTATACAGAAACTTATTTTGCATCTCAAAGTCCATGTGCTCAAGCACTTCAAAACAAGTAATGACGAATGGCTCACCTTCAAATGCTTGTTCAAGCGCATTTATAAGTATATCGACATCGGCAGTATCAGTAAAATCCATTTCGTCATATATAAGTGTTTTATCCCAAATAGGTGCGTAGTTAGGACGCCACTTCTGACATTTATTGTAATCAGTGCCAATGTACGCCTTATAATCAGGACCACGGCGCATCATACAAAGTGCTTTAAGCAGATTTGTGTACTTACCACAACCAATATCAAAGATATTTTTGCCGTGGACCAAATCAACAACTTTACTAAAGCGAAGCATATGAACAAAGTAATCTTGACTAGTCATTCCATAGTCAAGGTCCAAATCGCGATAATCGCCATAAATGTTAAGAACACTTGTATTATTCATCTTTAACTCCTGTACTCCCGAATCCTCCGATTCTTTCTTCTTCTTTTCTATTCCAACTAGCCACGTCATATCTAGGCACACATTCTATCTGAGCAACACGTTCACCACCCTCAAATATAATACTGCTATTAGTTGGATTGTATAGCGGTATATGTACATGTTGTCCTGAGTAGTCGGCGTCTATTATTGATACTGGTTGTATCACCCTTTTTTTAATCAATAAACTTGACCTAGGATACATTATTATCTTCATATTATCAGGAATACTAAACCCAATAAGTAAGTCAATTTTAGCAGTAGAAAGCGGCGGGACAATAATCCGTTTTGGCATTGCAACATCTGCACATGCCGCTAATTTTGTTTGATAAACAGGGGGTATACCCTTGTTTCCGTCTTCGTCTCTGAATATCAAGTATTCACAAATCACTTTAACCTCCTAATAATTAAAGATATTTATTTATCTTGTTCAAAGCTTTTTCAGCCTCTTTTAATGTATTATTCATACATTCCTTTTGTAAACTCAGATATTACCTGTTTTATATTCTCATCAATGTAATGGATAGACAGCTTTTTATAAAACCTAATAGTCAATGATAAACTATTTATAGGTCTTGTTCTGTCTATAAATAGTAGTATCGGTTTATGTCTTGCTACAGCAAAACCTATTTCAACAGCCACACCCGTTGTACATTCATGATAATCAGGCGGAAGACATACAATCATACCATGCATTGAATCCAGTTCACTAAACTCTGTGTCTGCTATTTCCTTTGCAATATCATCAGGATAGACATTATATACCTTATTAGCAAATGTATTTTGCTCTATACTAACTTTATCTAACTTAGCAGCAAACTGGTCATGTTTATAATAAAATTGATTCAATTCAGTCAAAGCTTGTTTTATACAATCAGTATATTTCCTATCTGATTCACGTAATGGTGATGATAAATAAAGTCTAATCATTAAAATGCCTCCTTAGAGCTTTTGTACCAAGAAATAAATCCATAGATAGTATTTATAGACCAAAAAATAAATTGTACTGTCATAATAAGTGAACCAGCACGTGCAGCTAGGAATATTGAACTGAAATCCAATATAAACCAATAAATCCACTGCTCTCTATATCCAATAACTAACAGTAACTGTCCAATATATGCAGGAATTGATGTCAAGCTATCAAGTAATGGCTGACTATCCATTTTACCAAACATAGGCACATTTTTAAGCAATGCATAATGTATTATTACACCAATGATGAAAACCATTGCAAAAAACAGATTACCTTTAATACCCAGAGCTTTTGCTTTAACTTTAATTGTTCTTGTGGCTTTTTGACAACGATATAATCTAGCCCAAGTATATATACCTACAAAATCAACAAGTATATACATAATATTTTCAATAAATTCACCCCATAATCTATTTGGCATTGAGAAAAACACTATATATGTGATTATATGTACCAAGTGAAATAAATAAGAAGATATTTTTCCCTGTGCACATAATATTACGAATATAACACCAGTCAGATTTGATATTACCAAACCTAGACCTTCAAATGTATCTGTAATAATGCTATATATAATCGCGATTACTTGTAAACAAATACCAATACCTAACATTAACCAATCAAATACAGACTTACCTGTGATGAACTCATCTTTGAGAATATTTTTAATATTCCGCTTAGAGTTGTCAAGTTCCACTTCCATTAGTGTGTCTCCTTATAGTCTTTCTTAAAGAACTCAGGGTCAAAGTTTCCAAGCTGCATTTGCTCAAAAATATCCCCTGACCAATACCCCCAGTTAGGTCCAAGTTCACATGCTACAGTCAATGGAACAGTAAGCTCATTGCTAAAAGTGTCTGTCATAATCTCTTGTAGCCGTACAGCGGCTTCTGTACCTTCAGCATTAAATGGAACTGAACAGACCTGTTCATCGTGAACTAATAAATGTAATGTTAGTGTGTCATATATTCCCTCCTCATAAGCAGATATCAATGCTTGCTTTAATATATCCGCGGCAGTTCCTTGTATTAACTTGTTAAGCATTTTATATATAAAATCATTCACCTTATGTGTACTAGGGTCAAATATAGGCTTTGGCTTATGTAACCGCCGTCCTCCTATAGTATCTACATATCCTTGTATTTTTGCCAAATTCTGACACCAAGTCATAGTATCTCTAACAACTGGAAACTTTGTATGATATGTATTAAAAAGTTCTTGTGTAAAAGTCTCAATATCCTCATTTTTCTCTTTAGCCAATTTTTCAAAAAGAGTATAATTTTTTTCCATAGCTGTTCTCCAACCCATACCGTAAATACAGCCAAAGTTAAACGTTTTAACAACAGGACGATATTCTATTCCAGTCATACCTTGAACTATATTATGCATGTCTGCGCCATTTCGTATTTCATTCTTAAACCACTCAGCTTGCGACCCTTTAGCAAAATGAGCTAATAACCGTGCTTCAATCTGTCCATAGTCCATTGCAGCTAACATCTGACCTTTTTCAGGCAAAAATAAAGCACGCATATCTTGACTAAAATCTTCACCATGTCCCTTGTTTCTAGCAGGTATCTGCTGAAGATTAGGGTCACGACAAGAAAATCTACCTGTAACAGTACCGCCAACTTCTCGCAACATAGGCAAAAATGTACAATGAATACGACCATCAACTACAGACTTAGTTAAAGAACCAATTAAAAACTTATGAAGTATAGAATAATAATTCTTATACTCAAAAATTAAAGATATTACAGGATTATGAATCCTCATTAAGGCACCTTCGCCCCAACTTTGGGCTCCTGTCTTAGTTATAACTGGACTATAAATACCCATTTGATTTAGACGAGCACCTAACTGTTTTGAGCTGTTAATCATCTCACCAGTTATACCATATATGTTTAACAGCTTATCTTCAACTTGATTTAACTTATCTAACACTCTTTCTATGAGTTTATTTGCTGCTACAGTATCAAAGCGAATACCTACCTTTTTCATTTTAAGAAGTAAAGGTATAAGTCTACATTCAAGACTATACACCTTCTGAAACTTTGTCATATAACGTTCTTGAGCTTTAAATAGATTATAAGTTGCTTTACAGTCCTGTAAGTTATAAAGCATCATCTGCTCTTTAAACTCTTTACTTTCTGTCCATAGTAAAAGAGAATTATCCCAAATACTTTTTAAATAAGTCTTGTTAAAAATAGCCTGCATTTCAGAAGTACTTAAAACATAAGCAACATTATCGTCAAGGTTAAATACTTCATTATCTATTATAAGGTCTTTTTTAAGACCTTTAGCACATCCCTTCATTTTACTTTGCCAACGTTCATACCATGCTTCAATTGTCTCTGCTTTATTCTTACCTTGTACATTCATACGTTTACAGCAGTCATCAAGGTTTAAAGTATCATACTCATTTATAAGAGAAGCACGTGTCATTGTGTCGTGTATAACACCTTTAATCTCAAAGTCATATAGACAATACAACCAAGTTGTATCATACAAGCAATTATGAAATATCTTATCAACTTCTGGGTCAGCTAAAAGTTCCCTAAGCTGTTGTTTATCTTGTTCAATATCAAAATCAAAAACTTTATTTACTCCATCTCCAAAAGCTCCACAGCATAACACTCTAGCTTCCTTGTCTTTATATAACTCACCTGATGTTTCTATGTCTATTGCTACTAAACGTTTAGGCACTATTTAATTCTCCTTTACTCTGGGTCATATGTATTAGGGTTGGCGGCAAGCTCTAACTGCTCGTGAGCTTTTCTTGTGCATAAAGCTAAATTGTCTATGTCATTATTCATACGGTCACCGTCAACATGATGTATATACATATCATCAGGAATATCATCTGGGTCTATACCTAATTTATCTGCAAATACTTTACGATAATACTCTATGTATTTGCCGTTATGCCATACACGTTCAGAGTCATGACCATCACTTATTGGCTCTTGACCTTTCTCAAGGACTGCATCTAAAATCTGCTTTTTCATAAAACCTCCATTGCTCTATCAGGACTCGAACCCAAACATTAAACACCAAAAGTTTATGTGCTACCTTTACACCATAGAGCAGTACCCAAGAACTCAAAAGTGTCTAGAACACAAATGCTTATCTTGGTCAGCAGACTTGTCCCCTGCTTTGCGTATCATCAGGCCTAAGGTTCTGATTACCCGTATTTTATTCGGTATTGCGACCTAGTTCGACTTGTGGCCAAGAGCTAGAACGTACTCTTATGGGCTGAAGCTCACCAAGTTATTTTTATAGAATAACTAAACTAAAACACAACGTCTTCCACAGGCTCTTCTGTTTTATCTTTTGGTTTTGATAATAGTTGTAAGTTCATAACTGTAACAACCATATCTACCCACTTAACACCGTCTTTATCTGTCCATTCACTTAGAGCAAGCTCACCTTGTCCAGCAACAAGAGAACCTTTAGTAAAAAGGTGGCATACATTGTTTACACGCTCACCCCACATTTTAACTTTTAACCAGTTTGTTTTAGCATAATCACCAAAGCCTATATTATTGGCAACAGAAACTTCCATCAAACTTTTATTATTTACTTGTTTAAGTAAAGCGTCCCTTGTTACACGACCTGTAAAACAAAAACTATTTAAATCTGACATATTCTATTCCTCCATATACATCAAAAACATTATATTACAAGCTGCATGTGCCAAGTGAGATAGCCCAGTTTCTGGGTCTAGTTTTTCACCTCTACGCCATGCACTTATATGTCTACGTAAAGCTGCATAGTAACGGTTTATGCCATCTTCAAGATGTTTCCAAGAACCTGTACTATACTTAGCTGCACCAAATGTAAGTACAGAAGCTACAGTCTCTTCAAACTCCGGCTCAATTAAATCAAAACGTAGCTTATTAGCATCATCTTTAATACTAGACTCTTTTCTAACTATATTAGTTGTCATTTATACCTCCTATAAAAGCCATAGCATATGTGCTATGGCCTGTGAAATAATTACTCGTCTACTTCTTCTTCTGAAATGTTTTCAGTAAGCTGAAGCACATTTTGTTTTGTAATCGCCAACTGTGGTTGGACAAGGTCTATAAATAATTCTTTAGTTGTTATGCTATCCCGGTATGCTTGTACAAAACGCGTCACCTGTTTACTTGGCTGTTGTGGGTTCTGTGTCAACTCAGAACGTAAATACCATTGAAATCCAAATATAGGTGCTTGTGCACCATTACTTAAAAGACAGCTTTTAAGTTGTCTGTTCCATGCTTTACATGCACGCATTGAACCAACTGTAGGATTAAAGTACAGTACACCATCTTCTGGATAATCAGGTAAAATTACGGCATAAACAAAAAGTTCTTGCACTTCATTACCTGTATCTGGGTTAATCATTTTTGGATAACCTTTCTTACCTTTTGAAGGCTGACGAGTTTCAACGTGTATACCACCAACAGGATAACGCCCAACAGTCGTAAAAGGAGGTTCACTTTCCCGTTCATTCCAAATAGTACGAAATGCTAAAGGTATAACTTTAACTTCATTGCCATAATTTTTGTTAGTCGTGGTATTACGCCACGTACCAGCTGGATTTTCCTCACTTTCAGCTGAAGAATCAGGTTGTACAAGACTAAGATACGAGATACTCGTAGTATTTACATCCATGTTCTCGAGGCCGTCTCCAGCCATACTTTCTAAAAAGTTCATGTCATCTGCCCCATTCGCAACTGCATTAGCTGCTACGTCTACTGTAGTCATCTGCTACCTCCATTATAATTATTTATTAGTGCGTAAACCCACACTGTTTATATTTATATTATATCATAGATATAATATAAATATAATTTTTAATTAAATATATTTTATAAGTTTACCTTTAACACTCTTTGGTGTAGTGTCTTGCATTAAAGCTATCATTTCAGGTGCCGTTAAATACACCCACTTCCCAAGTTCCTTTATAGAAGTAAGAATGTCTGTAGGCACGAAAGCGATAAACTGTCCTTTATGATATGTAGAAGGCAAATTTGACTTTTCAATAATAGTAAACTCTTCAATAGTAAATTTATTATTGGCACAGACTCTACTTACCATTCTGTTTGCACCACCTGCAATGTTTGTCAAATTAAGATACGCTACAGGTATAAACGGAAAAATCTGTACATTTTTAATAGGTGACCTCACAGGTGTATTAGTTACACGATACATTAAACCCATAGGCACATTATCACCTTGTACTGGAAATACTCCTGTACTAACAACCTGTATCTGTTCAATGTTTCTCCAAAACTCACGCACCGGCTCAATATACTGTGTCAATTTAGTACTTAAAACGTACTCCCATATAGGGTCATCATACTTTGCAATGTCAGGCATTACTATCCTCCCATTTAATGTTATACTCGTCAATATCAGAATCTATCTTATTTATAAGAGCAGATGTCCTACGTGACTTCCAATAACCAATATCTTCCACTTTCTTATAACTAGATAGATGTGGAATAATCACATTATCCCAAGCGTCAGTTGCTGAGTACCCAAGTACTCGAAGTAGTCTATACGCGGGAAAAAATAATCGTTGTCTATTACCATCAAACTTTTGATTAACCCAAAATGAACCATCTATTATAGCTTCAAGAGCTTCTCTGTACTCAGGTCTAGTTGGATATAACAACTTACCTTTTTCTTGTTCATATTTCTTTAATGGCCTGTTTAACCACTGAGTATATATAGGTCGCCAGTCTAACGAATATATATTAGACCAATTTTCTGCAATAAGTTTTTGCTCACCAGATACTAATAAACCATATGCAGAAGTAACACGGTCAAGCGTTAAAGGGCTACGTGTCAACCTCGCAGGGTCTGATGTACTTGCATCAAATACTAACTTATCAGAAATTACTGTACTAAGATAGCTATGTAGCCATCTATATTCTTCAACATTATTAGGTGAATCTGCTATACGTAATAGTAAATGATATGACTTGGCGCCAGAGTAAACAATCCTAGCCACAATACCTGCATCAAATAACTTCTGTGATTCTGTCAAGGCAAAGTGCAATCTTTCTTTATAAAGAATATCTGCACGTATTTCCGAACCCTCACCGTGTTTGTCTATCCAGTCTTTCGCTCTTTTACGTTCTTGTTCTTCCTGTATCTTTGTAGGCGTATCTGACTCAAATAAAAATGTATCAAGGTACTGTACATTGCTTGTCTTATTACCTTTAAGATTAAAGACACCCGGCTTCATTTCATTAACTGTTTCAAAACAACCATTATCATTAGGCTTAAAGTGTTTATCAACTCTAAGACGTTTACCTATACGAGGCTGTATTTGTTTTGGTGACCTTTCAAACATCTGAATATGCCCTATAGGATTCTTATGTGTGTCTTCAAGTAAACAAAACTTAGCAGCTGCGGCTGTTCTATATCTACCAGCTACACCTGTAAATCCGCCTAATAATGGGTCCATATCTGAAATAATAGATATACCATACTCAGCAATAAGCCACGGACCACAATCATATATAGAACGTTCAACAACTGAATGTGTAAAAGGTTTCATTGTCTGCATTTCATAAAACACAAGAGGTCTACACAATGCTACAAATGCAGAATGCTCTTTAAATGCGGGCATATATTGCATAGCGCCTGTAACTTGTATAACGTCAGTTATTTGTGAGCCATCCTCAAGTTGAGTAACTAACTTCTTCTCAAGAAGTGTTGCCTTTATAAAAGGCGCCAGTGCTCTAAGAATGCTTTCAATTTCAGTAGCTTCAGAAGTACGCGGCAAAGTAAAACAACGTTTATAAGCTGCTGTCTTTGGAAAATTACGTAATTCAACTGCAGCTATATCTGCTCTCGAAAAAAGCTCATGTTTAAATTGTGCTATAAGTTCTTTATCTTCTATAAACGGAGTGCCTACTTTTTGATAGTTAGCATCATAACCATATAACTTGGTAAATACTTCATCTGCAAGCTCAGACGTTTTACGTGTAAAACTTGGGTCAGACTCCATAACCATAAACCTCCGCTGGTCTTCACGTCCATCAAACTTAATAGGTACATCCTTATTAGTAGTCATTATAAAATCTGTATAAGACTCCTGATATATAGGGTCTATACCTTTTTGTTCTTTTCTTATCATAGTAGCAGTTGCTCTAGACTTTAACGCTCCCGCTGGATTTCTTTTATCTGTTTCTTCTTTTTCTTCTTGGCATACGATTAAAGCATCTGCGTAGTCCGCATTAAACCGTGCTGTGGCGTCATACTGGTCAGATACTATAACATTATCTCGACCAAATAAACCTTTACATATTACCTCTGCAAAAGTAGTTTTACCTGAGCCTTGTGTACGTGATACAATTATTGGTACAACTTGAGTTTTTACAGTCGGATACAACAACTTGGCACGTAACCAAGCAAGAAGATGATATGCACATTCACCAGCCACATGCTCTATATAAGTATAAATATGTGAAGTATCTCTACCTGTATCTTTCGCAAATACTGGAAAAGGTTTTGCAACATTAAAAGCATCTTTCTCTTCGCTGTAATAACCTGATGGTACTGTATAATCTCTATAATAAAGAGGACGGTGTATACCATCAGACTGCTCACCTGCTATATATGCAGAATCATAATACTCAAACCCATCAGGGTGCCAAGGTACCTTCTCCACACGGTTGCCATGTCTTACTGCTAAAAATAAAAGATTACCATAGTAATTTTCAAAAGCACTAGGCAACATAATCTCACCTTTATGTGAAACACACATAAACTGATGTGAAGTATTACTAAATAATAATTTATCAAGATGAAAGTCATGTGCCCACTTTGTAAGGGCATCAAGACTTTCAAACCCTAAGTTTACTTGAGACTTCATGCCCGCAAGTAATAACTTAATCTGGTCCTCGGCTGATTTATATTTTATACCGTATACTTCGTCAAATAACGACATACACCACCTTAATAAAAATTTATTTTATAACTATCTCAGCAGTAGTTACTTCTTGAAAGTGTATACAAGCCGGAATATCTTCAATAGTAAATTGTTGTATGCCTGTCGTAGCACCAATGCCGTCCTTCAAGAATGACTTCAAACGCTGTGTGTTAACAACAGTATTTTCTATAAAAGGTATTTCTGCCGCAGATAACTTATCAAAGTCCTCTGCAGATACAGTTGCGTCATGCTCAATAATGTGTCCACCATTATTAGCACGGAGCCATTCAACAATCTTTTTACGGTCTTTAGCGTTTTTATTTGGTTGACAATAAAAGTTATGCTTAATTGAGAGTGACCCACCTGACTCAAGAGATATAGAATTTACACCGAAAGAGTGCATTTCACTTGGAATCAATACATTAGCATAATGCTCATACTCTTTCTTAGCCGCTTCAGCTTCTGCTTCTGCTGCCAATTGTTTTTCTTTTAATCTTTTAAGATGCTCACCCATTTCAGTTAGGTGTTTTAACACCTGCTTATCACTAGTGTCAATTTGTAAATAGTCCAAATCATCTGTCATTTTGACGCCTCCTTACTCGCAATAACCTGCTTTTTTAATTGCTCAGCTAATTGCTTATTAGCTGCTTCAACAGACTTCACACTCAAAGCAACTATACTCTGAATAGTCTGAAGTTTATGCTCTTCTGAAGTGTCCTCAGGAAACTGTGCCTCAAAGACTTCTACTGCAGAAATAACGGCGGCAGCCTGTATCTTAGCACTATTATAAAACTGTGCTTCAATATCTTTTTTCTCTTGCTCAGTCATACAACCTCCTTTAATTTATAAATATATTATAAATTATAAATTATAAATATAACAATTTTTAATTAAAAAATTATATTTGATAATGTTATATTTATATAGTTTCTTCTAGCTTCTTATCTCTAATATACTCAAGAAGACCTTTTTTCATTTTCAAAGCTGCATTGATAGTGTCATCTACATCAGCACAAGAGTAATCAATGTAAAGACAAGGATGGGTCTGACCCATACGAAATGTCCTAAATTCGGCCTGTTGTCGTACTTCCATACTAAAGGTGTTTGAATAAAACAAAGTAGTATGGGCTATCTGTAAATTAAAGCCTCTTGAAATTTTAGAGCTATTAGCTACTAAAATGTCTAAACTGCCAGACTTAAACGCATCAACGCCACCTACAACTTTCCAACCAGTAAACATACCAGTTCTATATCCTGCTTTTTCACAGAGGTCGTATATCTTAGATGCTTCTGCAGAGTAACGTGTAAGTATAAGTAGTGGTTTATCACATTCAGCAACGTCTCGCATAAGTGCGTCCAACTTAGGGTTCGTATCTCCTATCCAAACAACCTCATCAGGTGCTAAGTCTAACTCGTCATTAACCTCAGTAAAATCCCAATCTTTATCTATAGCTTTTTTACCAACTATAAACCCAGAACTTATTTGCTGCAGCCGAAGATTTACAACTAGTTTATTAAAAGCGGTTGCTTGATACGTGCCATACTGTGCAAGCATATCCTTCTTCATACTATCATATACAGCTTTTTGTGCAGGTGACATACCGACTCGACGCTCCATATATTGAACTTTTGGCATGTCTACACAATCAGTCAGCTTAACAAATGTAGCAACTGAACTTAATAGTGTCTTAAGTTCATCAGCGTGTTTATATGGCCCAATGAAATGGTCTTGATGCCTTACTGTCATATATGTGTCTTCTGAACAGCCAAATATAACTTGCGCTTCTTGATATGACTGACAGTCATGAATACCTTTCCAAGTCTTATCTGTAAGCAGCACGTCTATATTACGTTGTGCACCATAGCTGGTTTCAACGGTTAACTTTGTAAACATACCGAAGTATGCTCTAAAAGAGTAATAATTACGCCCGAAATAATTTGGGTGTATAAATTCCATTATAGCCCATAAATCTATAGGGCCATTTGTAACAGGTGTTCCTGTAAGCACTGCACGTACAGGGTGCTTTTTTACAGAAGAAATTATTGTTTTACCTCTTTTCTTTATATCATTAAATTCATACAATAGCCTTTGACTGCGCTTAGAAGTAGGATTTTTAATGACAGTAGCCTCATCAATAGCTATCATATAATTATCACCATTCGCCCAAAATACAATCTCTTCCCATTTATGAGGTTGACTAAACGTATCAACATTTACTGACACAAACTTAAATAGGTCTTCTGTTTCAAATGGGTATAACTCTTTTTGGCCCCCTCTACCTCCAACGCATTGTGCCTCAAAGTCTATTTGTAACTCTTGCCACATTATGCCGTCGTGGTCCTTATCTACACCATATACAAGTTCGTCAAACCACTGCCTATGTACGTCGTTTGGTGCAACAACTAAAAGTCCTTTTATTTCACCAGCTTTATATTTTTCCTGTGCAATTTGTAAAGTAGTAAATGACTTACCACAACCCATCTCAAAAAATAAAGCTATGTCATCTTGCTTTGAGTAACGCTCTATAGCTGTCTTTTGATGCCCAAAAGGAATAAGGTCTGGTCTAGCAGTATCGTGCTTTACTAGCATAGGGGCTATGCGTGGTTTCTTTACTTGAGAATGAGTTACTTCTTTTTTAACACTTACTTGAGAATGAGTTACTTCTTTTTCAGTACGTGGTCTATAACCAGGGCAACTCCCAAATTCACGTGTTACAACACTAAGTAAACTACACATATTACAGCCTGCATTTAAATTTGTACCTAGCTGCCAATTGATACAATTACTACAACAAAGTTCCATATTATCTCCTTTTAGTTAAACTAAATATAATATCAAAGTTATTAGGTATATTTTTATCATTATGCTCATTAGCATAACTGACAACTTCACTTGTAAGATACTCACACCAACTAGAACTCAAAAACGCAGTATCATGTTCTTTTATACCACTGGTCACAATAGCTGCTCCTAATCTAATGTACTGTTTCAATGTGTTCATTTATACCTCTTTAACCAAAGTTCAGTTTCACCGTACTTGTTCCAAAAGCATACATATTTGTCACCCCAAAAACTGTACATATTATAATTGTGTACGCTGCCCTGAGGCTCTACGTATATCCAATCAGCCATGCAATCACTTCTACACCGCACAAATAAATGATTAAAACCAGTTACACGATTATAGTTTCTAACTATTTCACAATTGGTGCATGAATATACCTTATCCCACTCCACCTTAAACTGTAGTGTGTAGTCTATACAATTTAATTTTCTATCAAGATTACAGTCATGTACACTAGCCTTAGTCTTAACAAGTGTCGATGTAACCATTGCTTCGACAGGTAAAGGCTCAGCATGCGCAGAAGTGATACCGATAAAAAATAAAAATGAAAATAAAATTATAAGAAAACCAATTAGTGCTTTATCCTTCAATAAGTTAATTTTCCAATTTTTACGTAAGTTGATGCTTTGCCTTACATATTGCTCTGCAATTTTATCTACCTTTAATTGGTCACAAGTAGCTAGTGCACTATAACAATCATTAAACTTATGATATATCTTACAGTCATAACAGTCAATACTACACGACTTAAATAACTTTTTATACATACAGTCAGCTTTTACAGTTGCCAAGACGTCTAGATTTTTATCCATATCAGTTACTGATTCAAAGATAACATGCGTATTCAACTCTACCTCCTAATAAAAAAGAAGTCTACATAACCTTTAGATTATGTAGACTTCTATAGATAAACTTAGGAATTAAAAATTACCACTATTCAGCTTCGTCTTCTACTGACGCATCTTTACCATTCAATGCCTCAATTGTATAAGTACTGTCTAACTGATTGTCCGTATTCTTAGAGAAAGATACGACAATACCTTTCTCAGCCCAACGTTTAACATAAAAATCAATGTTTGACTTACCTTTAAGTGTCTTCTCAAAGGCATCACGCAAAGTAATCGTATCGCCAACAGCTGGATTATCACCAAACAATTGTTTAAACAATGAACTATTAGAACCATTAGAATTATTAGAACTAGCGAGACTTCCTAAAAATTCTTTTTGCTCGGCAGTGAGCTTGTCATAAAGTCCATTTGACTTAAGGTCTTCAATAAACTTTTTGGCCTTTTCAACGCGGTCGTTTTTTTCTTTAATCTTGTTTTCCTTCCAACGTTGTGCCGCAGCCCGCTTTTTAGCTTTAAACGCTTCAAGGCGTTCTGCCTCTGTTAATTCTGATTCTTCAACGGTTTGAAATGCATCAATACCTGCCATAATTAGCCTCCTCAATGTAGTACCTCTTTCAATCACTTCATACCTTAACAAGGTCATTTACTCAAGTGAATTTATTCCGTACTCATTTTGACTATAATTATATTATATATTAAAAACATATAATATAATTATTTTTAATTAAATTATTTTATAAAGACTATAGTGCCTCGTCAAAAGAAGTAAAAACTTTAGCAACACACAATGCCACATTCTCTAGCATACTTAATCGGTGCATAATATCTGTAACAACATTATCATTCCTGTCAAGCCGTTGATTTAACATTGAACTGTCATCGTCTGAACTACCCTCTATAGGTATGCTAGGTAAATACTGCCATGCCTTTATATTCCAATAACTTGATATTGGTGCACCATCAAATGACTCTCCAAACCCAATAGTCCCATCAAAAAGCTCATCATAAACTAGTGGTGTTACACCTTCAGCGACATCGGTAGCCCAATACACTATTACTGAACTTCCAACCTTTGGTAAATCACCAGTGTCACGCGTTAACCAATGCCAATCATTATTCATAGACCCTCCTAAAACGAAACAGTATATTCGCACTACTACCAACCATGGTTCACATTCCATCACTCGTGCTAAGAACTCGCTTACGCTAAAAGCAACACTATAAGATTTATACCCTTATATATACTAGTTTGTATATATTAAGTTTACGGAGCTGCACTTTGTACAGCCCCTCTTTCGCTCTGTTATACACTGTTTCTAACATATTTTAACTTACCTATTAACAATAGATAAGATATGCTCACTTATATCTACCTGTTATGTAGAAAACTGTTTCCTTTAGTGGCTCTTCACATTTGTTAAGATTATCCAAATGCTTTTCAACACTATGCACTAATTCTTCACTAGGTTCAGAAAAGTCATTTAAGAGCCATAGTAGAGCATTTTTAGCGCCGTCAATGTACGCTTGCCTTACTGTACCTGTAGGATATAAACCCACTATTGGGCAGTCTATGTTTGTTATACGTTGTCTTTCCTGTACATAGTTAGTTACCCAACTTTCCCAATCATTTGTCATTCTTTATTCCTCCTCTTCAAAAAATAAGAGCAGTCTTGCTTGTGGTAGACTTCTTGCCCACTGCACAAAGTCTACACTCCACTCCTTTAATTTATGATTTTTTCTTTGTTGTATCATAGAGTACACATTTTCATAAGTCATTGTTACTGTAGACATGTACTTGTAACTACTAGGCAATGTCTGTCTTATTGCTCTAAAGTAGTCATAATCCCCTGTTTCTATATACAGATTACGGAGCCTGTTTAGCTCTGTAAGTACTGTAGTAAAGAATAACTGGTCTACATTATTGTCCAATTCAAAGTCATCTAGCAAAAATGGTTTACTCTTTGCTCTATGTTGCATACTTGTGCTATTGCGAGTAGTGCCTACTTTGTATGTGTCAAATTCTGCCCACCAGTATGCAGGAGCGTCAATTATTGTTGACACAAATATTTGTCTTAAAAACTTTCTATGGCTACTACCTGCCCTGATTAAACCTTGTGCCAAAGACAAGTCTTTTTGCCCTATAAGGTCATACCTCCAATCACTATCTTCTTTATTCCAACTTTCAAAACTATTTCGTATACCATGTATAGCTTGGTCTATGTTATATACTTGTGTATTTTCAAATGTCATTTCATACCCCCTAATATAATAATGCATATTTACCGTAGTCAACACTAAAAGTAAACTCTATCTTTATTAAACTTCGTTATAACCTCCCTAAATTAGATAAATCCACAAGAATAATTACAAGTATTATAGCAGTAAGAACAACACTTGCTGTAAATAATAACCTGTTCCATTTTCTAAAAGAAATAACTGCTATAATGAACAACAACCAAAATAAGATTGTCAAAATGTTCAACTCTTTTATAAGCACTATATACCTCTAGCTAAGAACATGTCCAATAACACAAGTAATGTAAAGAAAAAGAAACCTATAAATTTCAAAAACTTATTTGTAGCATAACAACCTACACTGGCAAACGACAAAGCTATGACACCTAGCCCTATTATTATGCCAACCTCAGCTTGTCTAGTTAAAATCATTCTCTGCCTCCTGTCTCTTTGACTCTTCTATAGAGTCACAAGCCTTAGCCACACTGTCATATATTGACTGCATATATACCCTTATATTAAAAGGTAATGTATCACTATTCTGCTCATAAGGCTCTATTCGACGGTTCACTGCAAACTTTATGTAGTTAGATGTCCAGTCTAGAAAGTCTATTGAATCCTCTGTACCCATAAGCTGGGTCAAAGACTTACCTGTATAATCGTCTAATTTGTTTCTTAATAAGTTATACAAAGGGCACTCTAAATAAATAAGCACGTATACTTGCCAACTGTTTCTATTATAAATAGGCTCACCACTACGAGTATACATTCTACCTGTATGTTCAACTAACACTCTATAATCAAACTCAAGGTTATGCAAACTATAGTTCACCTCACAGTCCATGCCGTTGTATGCCGCTTCCAAAAATGGATTTATAATCGGTCTATTTGTGTCACAATGTCTTTGTTCTACTATAGAACAAAGCTGATTAAATGAACTAGAGTCTAATCGTTTAATATATTCAGCCACTTCGACTAAATCAAGTTTTACTTTAGCATTAAACTCCATATTACTCTGCCTCCTTATAACTAGATAGTGCACTAGCATAAACATCTATAGTACGTGTACGACTTACTATACGAATTACTGGTTCACCATTTACGTCCTTATACATAAACGCAGCTGTAAACGTTTGCATATTACTACACAAAATAGAAAGCCCCCAGCCGCCTTCACGTCTACACTTTACCTGTAGACTAGACCACGCGGCTTTCTTTGCACTACTAGGCTTTACATATACGTCAGTTAAACTCCTTAAATTATTTGATGTCACTTGGTATAAATATCTTTTACACCAGTTATATATTTGTTTTGTCATGCTACCTCCTGACTGTCTACTTGAGAATGAGCTTGTAAAAATTCTCCTAAATTAAGATTCCTCAACTTATAAAAGGAATACCTAAATACATCCGGATTATTACCTGCATAGACTGTATTATTTTCCGCAAATTTACTCATACGAATAAACACAACACCATCTGTCATACCTACAAATGTCCAAGTACATTTAGCACCAGACTTAGAAGTATGATACTGCCGATAAGTCTGCGCCCATGCTTGTTGTCCGGCTCGCCATGGAATTTTCCATTTATAATCATCAATGGAATACTTCACATTTTTAAGTTCGATAAAATAATCGCCGAGCCCCATCACATATAAATCTGGAAAGCCTACTCCAGTAGTACCAGACTCAACACGTATAGGATTACAACCTGCACGTTTTAATTTACCAATGATATATCTACTGAAGTCTTGTTCTTTATTCCACATAATAATCCCTTATCTATTATCGTTCTATTAAACCTTTTGGTTTAACTTGTCTTTGTAATGATGCTAGTTGCTCTTCAACAGAAGCAAGCTTGCCTCTATAAAAAGCTACCTCAATAGCGTAGTCTTTTTCAAGAGCACGTATAAGTTTTATCAGGTTTGCTTTAGGCATTAACTTTAACGAACTATCAGTATAAACTTTCCAACCTGTGCTACGCAACACTTTATCAGGGTCAGTCCAACCATCTGTCATGTTTATTTCTTCTTTATTAAGTTTCATCGTTTACTCCTGTAGTGTATAATTATATTATACATTAAA